>ERZ857922.4385-NODE-4385-length-10693-cov-5.726264_pt1 | contig 10693 bp, 6 predicted proteins | sample MGYA00519579_ERZ857922 | MGnify/ENA primary metagenome ERZ857922 (study PRJEB31778, sample SAMEA3449375) | human gut metagenome | biome: human gut; feature: human-associated habitat; material: faeces | place: United Kingdom | collected 2010/2012 ... | reverse complement strand
TCTCTATCATATCCAGATGCAGGTGCGGACCGAAAGAGTATCCGGTGTTTCCGCTTAAAGCTATTATCTGACCGGCTTTCACGGGATATTCGCCCAAGATATGCACCCCGAGATTATTACTGCCTCTATCTCTATCGTCTCCCTCATCTGACACGGGAGCAGGCTCGGGAATTATCTCTACTTCCCAGCTTTCCTTTTCGTACTGAAGAGCCTTCACTCGCTTTGCCACTTCACCCACAAAGGCGCTAAGATGACGGTAGATGGCGGTATAGCCGTTATCATACACCACATCGAGCACATAGCCCGAGCCGTGGGTGACACGGATACGCGAAATATATCCGTCCGCCAGCGCACGTACCGGTTTGCCTATGGCGCCACCGGTCTTGAAATCCAGTCCGCCATGAAAATGGTTGGCACGTATCTCGCCAAAGTTACCGGAGAAAATGATGGGAAAATCAAAAGGCGGAGTGAAGGAAGCCTCTTGTGCCCGAGCCCCGACAGATATAAAGAAAAAAGACAAAATGACAGATTTTATGTATATATTCATTGCAGTAACTTCTTATGATAAACGCAGGCAAAGATAAAAATAATCCCTATCTTTGCCATACAAAAGAGAAAATAAACAATGGAGAAAATACATTACTTCCGTCCCCTCTATCTTGCTCTGGCACTCACCATAAGCCTATTTTCCACCGCAAGCACCCCTAACCGATACAAAACCTCCGCTTCCCTGCCCGACAGCCTGCTGACCGAACAGCATATCCGCAGCATCTATTACACCCTGCCCGACAGCGCTCTGTCACTGCTGGACGAAGCCGAAGCCCGCCGTCTTCCCCACCTGCCGCAATTCCGCATCGACATGCTGCGCGGCACAGTCTACGAACGTCAAGGTATGTACCACCTCAAGGAGCGGTACATCCGCCGCGCCCTGCAAAGCGACTCCGTGCAGCACACTCCTCTCCGGAAACTGCAAGTCCTCACGCAGCTCGCCACCGCCCTCGACCGCCTGAACAAATACGAAGAAGGCATCCGCATCTGTACCGAAGCCATCGAGCTGGCACAGGAGCAAGGACAGAAGGCCAAAGAAAGCGAACTGCTGTTCACTTTGGGCCGCATGTATCAAGGCATGAAGCTCGACGACAAAGCGTTCCGGTACATGTACCGTTCCATCGAACTGCTGCAAGGCACGGACAATGTGCGCGAACTGGCCCAACTATCCACCTCCTACGGCGACTTGTCCGCCTATCTGGCCGAAAACGAGCGTTTGGACGAAGCCATTGCCCTCTGCGAGAAGCGTCTCGACGTTATCAGCCGCATGAGCCTGCTGCCCGGACCGCCGCCCGGATACATAGACCAGCAATACGGTTACCTCTACTCCAAACTTGCCTGGTACTACCTGCAAAACGGACAAAGCGAAAAAGCCGCCGAAACCGCCCGGAAATACCAAAGCACCGGCTTTGCACAATCGCAGGCAGGACAAACAGAAATCGTCCCCTACCTGCTGGGTACGCGTCAGTACCATAAAGTGCTGCAACTTCTTGACGCCTCTTCCGCCCTGGCCGAACCGGCCGATACCTTCAACTACGGCCACCTGATTCTGCTGGACCGCTATGCCCGCACCTACCGCGGACTGAAACGTCCGGAACTGGCCGACAGCTACCAACAGCGCATCACCATGCTGACCGACAGCATCTATGCCCGCGAAAAGGCCGGCCAGGCACACGAATTCGCCATCATCTACCAAACCCAGGAAAAGGATGCGCAGATACGCGAAGCCCAACACAAGCTGGCACGGCAACGCGTACTGTTCATCACCACCAGCTTCATCGCCATCCTGCTCGCCATCCTGCTATGGGAAAAGCACCTCCACCTGCGCCGCACCCGCGAACGCAACCAGATAGCCGCCCGCCAGATAGAAGAGCTTCTGGCACAGAAAGAAGAACTGCGCAAGGCATACCGCCGGCAGCCGCTTCACCCGGAAGATGCCCCTAACGAAGAGCCGCCTGCCGCTCAAGCCAACACTTCCCCCTCCGCTGCCGACGATGAAGACAACCGCCGCCGGTTCATGCAGATGGAAGATGCCCTGCTCACCGACCTGCCCTTCCTAAACCCCGACTTCAACCGCGAAGACCTGATGAAGATAACGGCCTTGAGCAAGAACCGCCTCAACCCGTTCCTGCGCGAATATGCCGGTGCCGACGGCTTCAGCGACTACATCAACCGCCTGCGCGTGGAGCACTCCATATCGATGCTGAAAGACAACAGAATGTATTCCATAGATGCCATAGCCACCGCTTCGGGCTTCAAGAGCCGCAACACCTACTATGTGGCGTTCAACAAACTGCTTGGCATGACACCCGTGCAGTACCGGGAGACTTTGCCGGACAAGTCCGCAGAACCATGCACAGAGCCTATAGTTTAACAGATTGCAGGCCGTCAGTTACAAGAACTATTCGTATATTTGTGCGTTGCAAGTAATATATAAGAAAGTTACAGGTAATATATAAGAAAAGTGATATATAAGAAAGGAGAACCGGAAATATGGAACCCATACAGAGCAACAAAATCTACCCCATCGGCATACAGAACTTCGAGAAGATGCGCAAAGGCGGCTATTTCTACGTCGACAAGACCGCCCTTGTCTACCGGCTGGTAAAGACGGGCAGCTACTACTTCCTAAGCCGCCCCCGGCGCTTCGGCAAGAGCCTGCTCATCTCCACCCTCGAAGCCTACTTCCAGGGAAAGAAGGAACTCTTTGAAGGGCTGGCGATGGAGAAGCTGGAGAAAGACTGGATAAAACGCCCCGTGCTGCACATCGACCTGAATATAGGGAAGTATGACACCCCGGACAGCTTGGACAAACAGCTGGAAAAAGCTGTGACAGAATGGGAACAGCTTTATGGCACGGGAATGGCGGAAAGCACGCTTGCCCTTCGCTTCGCCGGAGTGGTCAGGCGTGCCTGCGAGCAGACGGGGCAACGTGTGGCCATCCTCATCGACGAATACGACAAGCCCATGCTGCAAGCCATCGGCAACAAAGCGCTGCAGAACGAGTTCCGCAACACCTTGAAACCCTTCTACGGCGTACTGAAAACCATGGACGGATGCATCCAGTTTGCCCTGCTGACGGGGGTCACCAAGTTCGGCAAGGTCAGCGTGTTCAGCGACCTCAACAACCTGAACGACATCTCCATGGACCGGCGATACCTTGCCCTTTGCGGTGTCACCGACGAAGAGCTGCGCCAAGAATTCGCCCCAAGCATCCGGCTGCTGGCGCAGGCGCAAAACATGACCTACGAGGAAACCTGCCAACGCTTGCAGAAAGATTACGACGGTTACCACTTCACACACAACTCCATCGGAATCTACAACCCTTTCAGCCTGCTCAACACCTTCGACAAGCAGGAGTTCGGCAGCTATTGGTTCGAGACGGGCACCCCCACCTATCTGGTGGAACTGCTGAAACGCAACCACTACAACCTGGAGGAGATGGCCCATGCAGAAACCTACGCCGACGTGCTGAACAGCATCTATGGCGACGAAGACCCACTGCCCGTCATCTTCCAAAGCGGATACCTCACGATTAAGGAGTACGACCCAAGGTTCGGACTCTACCGCCTCGGCTTCCCCAACCGGGAAGTGGAAGAAGGGTTCGTCAAGTTCCTGATGCCGTTCTACACCCGCTTCAACAAGATAGAGGCACCGTTCGAGATACAGAAGTTTGTACGTGAGATAGAATCCGGACAGCCCGATGCCTTCTTCCGCCGCCTGCAAAGTTTCTTTGCCGACACCCCCTACGAACTTGTCGGCGACCGCGAACTGCACTACCAGAACGTGCTTTTCATTGTCTTCAAGCTGGTGGGATTCTATACCCAAGTGGAATATCACACCTCCGAGGGACGTGTGGACCTCGTGCTGAAGACAGACCGCTACATCTACATCATGGAGTTCAAGTTCGAAGGCACTGCCGAAGAAGCGCTGCGGCAGATTGACGAAAAGCACTACGCGCAACCCTTCGAAGCCGACGGTCGCCCACTGTTCAGGATAGGCGTGAACTTCAGCGCCCGGACGCGCAACATAGAAAGGTGGCTGATAAAAGCATGACTTCCTCCCCATAAGGACGGATTTTCATCCTCCGCACTTCCCTTCGCACCCCCTCCGGAAGCACTTCTGAGAGGGGGTGCGACAATTCAGGACAACAAGGCGACAATGCAGGACAAGCACCGAGGGGTAAAATTAGGCAGTTTATACCATTATTAACAACTTTGCAGACACATTTGCAAAGGAACATTAATAAAACCTATAACAACCCAAATGGAGAACTGCATCATGAAACGACTGACCTCACAGGGATGGGAAACGCTGCGCATACTGACCGCCATCACGGCAGCCATAGGTACCATGATATGCCTGCTGATACTGGCAGGATGCACCAACGAACTGACCGGGCAGGACGAAAACCGGGGAAACGGACAAGCGCTGACGCTGGGAACCGTAAGCATAGAAGGAGGAAACACCCGTGCCGCCAATGCCGTGCCCGGCGTGGCATCCGGCCATAGCTTCAGAGACGACGAAAAGCTGCACGTAGCCCTCACCGCCGGAAGCGCCCAATCTGCCGGCACCTACCTATACGACGGCAACAACAGCAGCTGGAGTTCCACCAAGACCGAGCGCACCTACTGGCAAGGGAGCGGCAACCACACCCTCACCGCCTGGTGGGGACCCGCTTATTCTTCCTCCTCCCCTGCCGTTTACGACATGCCCTCCGACTACGAAACCAACACCGCCGCAGGGAGCACCCTGAATGCCTGGGACGGCAAGCAATATACCGCTGCCGCCGATAAATGGCACATCACCGACCTGCTGCACTACAGCGGTACACATTCCGCCACATCCTCTTCCATCAATCTGCTGCTGAAGCACAGCATGGCGCAGCTATGCGTCAACCTGCTGCCGGGCGACGGCATCACCGCCGAACAGCTGCAGAAGGCCACCGTACACCTCAAGCAAGCGAAAGCCTACTTCACCATGAATACCGACGGAGAGCCCGTCATCCATAATCACGACGGCGAAGCCTCCACCCCTACCGATGTCCGCCTGCTGAAGAACGGCAATACCTCGTCGGCATACTACGCCCTGATGCTGCCGGGACAGACCTTTGCCGCAAACCGACTGATGATAAGCATCCACATCGGAAACGACATCTATAAGTACCTCCCCACCAACGACATCACCACCCAAGCCAATACCTGCCACGAGCTGAAACTGAAAGTAAACAAAGCAGGGGTGAGCGCATTGAGCGTAACGTCCACCGGATGGCAAAGCCCGACACTGGTGGAGGCGACGGAAGCAGAAAGCTTCGTAACAGTGGAGAACGAAACAGCGGGAAGCCTGCTGGCAGATGGGTCTGCACTGAAGACTGCACTGGCAAGCGCCGGCCAAGACAGCCCCATCAAGGTAATGATTACGGGGGAGATTAGCGACCAGGACTTGGCGAATTTGAAAGAGCAGATGATCGGTGGTAGTAATGGTAATAAATACTTCAAGGTCAGCCACCTCTACATCACCGCAAGCGGGGCGACAACCATACCGGAGGGATTTTGCAAAACGGGGGATAACACAAATACCGCACTTCAAGAGGTGATACTCCCCGAAGGGATAACAAGTATAGGAGAGCGCGCATTCCAAAGCTGCACGACACTAAAGAGCATTCAACTGCCAAAGAAAGTGACAAAGATAGGAAAGTACGCATTCATTAATTGCCGCCAGCTAACAAACATCCAACTGCCGGACGGAGTGACAGAAATAGGAGAATACGCATTCGTCGACTGTAGCAGCCTGACAGAAATCAGCATCCCCACGGGAGTAACGAAGATAGGAGAGAGGACATTCCAAAGCTGCGCGAATCTGACGAGCATCCAACTGCCGGAGACAGTGACAGAGATAGGCCAAAGCGCATTCAACTACTGTGGAAGTCTGAAGGAAATCAACATACCGAAAGCAGCGACAAGCATAGGAAGCTACGCATTCCAGTATTGTAGCAGCTTGACAGAAATCAGCATACCCAAAGCAGTGACAAGCATAGGAGTCTGCGCATTCTACGACTGCTCCGCCCTCGAAGAAGTCGTCCTCAGCGGCACCAACGACCAATTTGGCTTCTTCCTGCCCACCGTTGGTGATGGTGCATTCGCAGGCACCTCCGCCACCCTCCTCTTCCTCACCGATGTCACCGAAGAGATGTTCAAGGCAGAAGGAAATGCCGCCACATGCCAATCCTGGGGTAGTGTCACCTGGAAAGCCATCCACTACAACCTGACTGCGGATAATCCTGCCAGCCTGACAGACACCGCCAACTATAGCGGCCACTGGCTCAAGGACTCCCCCCAATAACCCCAACCCCATAACCCATAACCCATAACTCAAAATTCATAACTCATAATTCAAAACCCCATGGCAACAACCTTTGAAAAGCTCATCAGTCTCGTGGCCTACGACAACGCCCTGACCGAGCGCACGGACGACTTCTACCTCCGTGCCAAGACACAACCCCGCACACTGGGCATCACCGAGATAGCCCGCGAAACAGCCCGGCAACTGGGCAAGTACGGCGAAAACCCGTTGGGATAACACCCCACGGCCCTACCCCCATAAGGGTGCGCACCCCCACCCCGAACGGCCCTACTTATACGAAACCCTAAAAAAGACACCCAACGAATGAAAACAAGGAACCACCTCCGCCGGACGCTACTGCTCCCCACCCTGCTGCTTGCCCTGCTGCCGCCCTGCGCCTGCACAGACGACATCTGCCCCGACACCGCCCCCCTGCCCGGTGCCGACAGTGAAGCCACAGCCTCCCTCATAGGCCAACCCATACAGATAGGCTGCATCGCCACAAGCGTGGAACAGCAGTCGCCCATGGCCGGAGAAGGAGGAGGGCAGACACGCGCCGACGGAACCACCGGCACACCCGCCACGGAAACCGGCTTCCCCAAAGTAGGAACCACCATCACCGTATTCATGACCGTGCCCGTAAGGTCGTCGTCGGCAGCAGACGGCTCGTCCGCCGAAGTCCGCTACAGCCACGCCAACTACACCTGCACCTCCGTCAGCACCGACGGCGGCACGCAAGCCGTCACTTCCGCCACTTGGCAGCCCACCGACCCCGCCAACCTCCTCCGCTGGGAGAAAGACGCCGCCGCCTACTACTTCGCCGCCATCTCCCCCGCCATAGAGATGCAGCCACTGGAGGCATTGACATATACCGGCAGCGACGGCAACAGCGGAGGCAGCTACGCCCTGCAGACGGGCGAAGCCTTCACCTTCCAGCTGCCCCAAGCCTTCACCCCCGAGAACTACGCCTACTGGGAACAGCTGCGCACCTCCGGCCTCGCCGTCCGCATACCCCAGCCCACCGCCGACCCCATCCCCCTACAGATGCAACGCGCCCTGGTGAAAGTGGACATCTTCTCCACCGCATCCGCCGCCGTCCTGCTGAAAGCACCTGCCAAAGCCGTATTCTGCGCCTACACAGGCGGAGTGACGGCGCTGAGAGAGGCACCCATTGTGAGCAATTCTACTGACGGGATACACTCCTATCTGTTTGTTGACAAGCTCACCGACACCGACACCCGTTCCGTCACCACCCTGAGCCGGGACGGTGAGGCGGTGCATCGGGCGTTGATGATACCCACTTACCACCAATACAGCCTAGACTACCTCCCCCCTAATGGACCCACTTGCAGCGAAGCCGGAGGAAACGGTGCCCTCTCTTTTCTTACAGACAAGGTATATAGCGCCGGAGGCTCAATCGGCAGCAGCAGCGAGACCGGCAGCGTCACCGGCAGCACCGGTAACCGATTCTACCTCCCCGGCAAGTACCTGCAAGTGTCGGACGGAAGCCTCGACATAAAGGGCATCGAACCGGAAAACATCCTCCTGCTGGACGGGACGGAAGCGTCCTACAATGCCGTGAAGAGCAGGCTGGAAGCGATAAATGCCGCCGGAAGCTCTTCTCCCCCTACCCTCGTCTCCAAACTCTTCATCAGCGGTTCTGTACCGGAAGGCATGGACCAGAGCGAGCTGTTAGGATTGCTGGGCAGCAGCCATAATTACGTACAAAACCTCTATATGGAGCCGGTGAAGGAAGTGCCTACGAATTGGTATCTCTTCACCAACGGCAATAGTACTCTGCAAAGCATCAACCTGCCACAAGCCACCAAAATAGGATATAATGCTTTCAATAAATGCACCGGCCTGACAAGCCTCGACCTGCCAAAAGTTACCGAAATCGGAAACAGAGCTTTCGCCGGATGCACCGGCCTGACAAGCATCAACCTGCCACAAGTCACCAAAATAGGATATAGTACTCTTCAGGGTTGTACCGGCCTGACAAGTATCGACCTGTCACAAGCTACCGAAATCGGAAACAAAGCTTTCTCTCAGTGCACCGCCCTGACAAGCATCGACCTGCCACAAGCCACCGACATCGGAGAAGAAGCCTTCCAGAATTGCACCGTCCTGGCAAGCATCGGCCTGCCAAAAGTCACCAAAATAGGAATCGCAGCTTTCGTCGGATGCGGGAAACTGGCAAGCATCTACCTGCCACAAGTCACCGACATCAGAGAAGATGCTTTCTTTGGTTGCACCGGCCTGAAGAGCATCGTCCTTAGCGGCACCGGTACCGAAAACAGCTTCGCTCTCCCCACCTACGACACCCAAAACGGTCTCGGAAATTATAATTTCTCCCCCGAGAACCTCTTCCTCACCGGAGTTACCGCACTCGAGGACGATCAAATCACCCAGTGCCGCACCTGGGGAAAGATGACTTGGGCGAACATATACTATAACTACAAGGGAAGCCCTTCACTTGCCGAAGCCACCATTACGGAGCTGACAAACCCCGAGAATTACACAAAAGTAACCGATAAGTAACTTATTATTAACAACAAATAAATAGACCAAATATGAAAACAAGAAGTATCCAAACGCTGCTCCTCGCAGCCACCCTCGGCCTGCTGGTCACCGCCTGTAACAACGATTCAGACCAGACTGTGGACATCACCAAGCCCATCAACGTGAAGCTCTCGCTCACCACCACCGGCACCAATATCCCCATCAGCCGCGCCGCCATCGGCGCCACCGAGTTCGATGATGACGACGCACTGGGCCTCTACATCGCCCACAAAACGGGTGCCAACGATGAATCCCCCATCAGCGCCTCCCTCGACCCCAAGAACACCAAATGGGTAAACGGCAGCTTCACCGGCGAACCCCTCTACTGGCAGAACGTCACCGACAAGCACACCCTCTACGCCTACTTCCCCTACACCGAGAACGCCACCGATGGCTACACCGTGCCCAACGTCAGCATCAAGTCCGACCAGAACAGCAGCAGCACCGCCGCCGACTACGAGGCCGCCGACCTGCTGTGGGGTAAATGCACCACCGTGGCAACGAACAACGCAAGCATCAGCATGAAGCACTGCATGAGCCAAATCACCGTCACCCTCTCCCCCGGAGACGGCTACTCCTCCTTCCTGCCCGCCATCGACAAGGTAGAACTGCTCTGCTCCGCAGGCTTCGCCCTCAGCGGCACGTGGAATCTGGCAGACGGCAAAGTAACAAAGGCTAATGATGCCGCTGCCACCGACGCTGCAGCTGCATCTACCACCTCCATCACCACCTACGCCCACAGCGTTGCAGGTGCCACCACCTACCGCGCCATCGTGCTGCCGGGTCAGGCATTCACCAATAGCTCCCAATTCGTAAAAGTCACCTCCGGCAGCAACACCTACACCTACTATCTGGCTATGAGTTCCAGCGAAAACCTCACTACCGAGGCCAACAAAACCTACAACTTCGACCTCAGCCTGAACAAGGCCGGGCTGACGCTGAAAGGGATTACCATCGCCGCATGGGACACAGATGAAATAGAAGGGGATGCAGGCATGGACATTGGAAACTGATGGACAATGAATAACTGAGAACGAAAACTGTTCTTAAACATGGAGGGTACGGAGACACTGTACCCTCCATTTTTGTATCTTGCGCCATGTTTAACCCCTCAATAAAAACTTTAAGGTTATGATTATCGGAGTACCTAAAGAAATCAAGAACAACGAGAACCGTGTAGGAATGACCCCTGCCGGAGTAGCCGAGTTGGTGAAACGCGGTCATACGGTGTATGTGCAAGCCTCGGCAGGCGCAAACAGCGGTTTCTCTGACGATGATTACATCGCCGTAGGTGCACAAATGTTGCCAACCATTGAAGACACGTATGCCATAGCCGACATGATTGTCAAGGTAAAGGAGCCCATCGCACCGGAGTACAAACTGATAAAAAAGGAACAAGTGGTATTCACCTATTTCCACTTCGCTGCCGATAAATTGCTGACCGAAGCCATGATAGCAAGCGGCGCCGTCTGCATCGCCTACGAAACGGTAGAGAAAGAAGACCGCTCACTTCCGCTGCTTACCCCCATGAGCGAAGTGGCGGGACGCATGGCCACCCAGGTAGGAGCACGCTTCCTCGAAAAACCCCAAGGCGGCAAAGGGAAACTGATGGGTGGCGTGACGGGTGTACGCCCCGCACGCGTACTTATCCTGGGCGGCGGCATTGTGGGCACCAATGCCGCACAAATAGCTGCCGGAATGGGTGCCGAGGTACTGATTGCCGACATCAACCTTCCCCGCC
>ERZ857922.4384-NODE-4384-length-10695-cov-3.509492_pt1 | contig 10695 bp, 6 predicted proteins | sample MGYA00519579_ERZ857922 | MGnify/ENA primary metagenome ERZ857922 (study PRJEB31778, sample SAMEA3449375) | human gut metagenome | biome: human gut; feature: human-associated habitat; material: faeces | place: United Kingdom | collected 2010/2012 ... | reverse complement strand
TACGGTCGTCAGCCAGAGCGTTGCCAGAAATGATGCATCCTTCGTGGGCTATTGCCTGGTGGAGGAAAATTCCGGAAAGGAAGCGGATGGGCCCTCTGAGAATACTGGGGATGATGTCAGCACAAACCAGGAGGAAGTGCGGGAAGATATCCGTCCGGATCCGGATACCCGTGTGAAGCTGTGGGGGGACTGGAGGGAAGCAGCGAAGCTGCCTGCCCCCACCGGGGACCGGGCTGAGGATATGGCATCCGCTGCCAGGGCGTTGGTAGGATATTCCTTGCGTGGTGAGGACAGCGGGGCGTTTTGCTGGAACCGGCTTCTGGCAGAATTCTGCCTGGATTACGCTGAGGTTTCCGCGGAGGCGCTGCCGAGACCTGAGGAGGGTCAGGATTGGGCGGAGCTTCTGGAGCGTGCGGGCCTGTTCCGGCGGGATGAGGAAGCAATTGCGGCTGGCACTCTGGTATTTCTGGCATTGGATGGGCAGGACGGGGAAGACCGTCTGTCCGTGGGCATTGTCACGGAGATCGAAGAGGGTGTTCTGACGATCGTGATGGCCGATGAGAACGGTACGGTCGTCAGCCAGAGCGTTGCCAGAAATGATGCATCCTTCGTGGGCTATTGCTCGGTATCGGAACGGAGCCAAATGTGCGAGGATGCAATGCTTGCGTTAGGGATGGTCGATGGTTGGGCGCTGGTTTCCAGGGAAGAAGAATTGCGCAGTGCACTAAGCAGCTCAGAAGAAAACATTAAAATTAAACTTCGTGAGAGTTTTTCTGTTGTAAACGCACCGTTGGAAATACCGGAAAACAAAAACGTGACCATGGATCTGAACGGGAAAACACTTACCAACAATAGTAGTGAAAATTCCGGGGAAAGCCTTTTTAAGATTTCAACGAGGGCAACGCTTACGATCGAGGATGGGACGCAAGGCATAGAAGAAAACAGCGCCGATCCGGAAATAACAACAAGTACAGGGAATAAGTATGGGAACACGGCATCTTATGAAAACGGAACCTTAACCTATTATGTCACTGAATCCAAAGTAACGGATTCGAACACAGGCAAAACAACAGAAACGGTGTACAGGCATGAGGTTCCTGTGCCCTCGGTACCACAAGAAGTGAGTGTCGGTACTCTGGATGGAAACGGAATAGGGAAACCGATTTTCTGGATGTCAGGTGACGCAGCGAAACTGATTATTAAGGGCGGCAAAATCTGCAACAGCAGCAAGATTGCCATCTATTGCGATTCATCAGACAGCACAGTGCAAATTGACGGCGGATACATCTGCAGCAATTCCGTTCATGAAATTGGGGGTGGAGCCGCAATCAGCGCCGAGAAACCGACAACCATCCATATAAACGGTGGCTATATTTATGACAATACATCGCACGGTAACGGCGGTGCGATTACCGCTAAAAGCGGAAGTACTATTCATATAACTGGCGGGTGTATTTTTGAAAATACCGCTTCCTTCGATTCGCCTGCCTCCGATGGCAAGACTACCTACGGCTTTGGCGGAGCCATTTATTCGGAGGGTGCTGACGTTACTGTATCGGGCGGTTATATTTTCAGCAACTCGGCTAGGACGAACTCCAAGGGCGGCGGTGGCGCAATTTATGCACAAGGCGGTAGTGTTGTGTTGAATGGCGGCTACCTTTTCGACAACAGCGCAAACGGTGGCTACGGCGGCGCGGTTTATATGAAGGACGGTACCCTTACGGTTAGCGGTTCGGCAGTGCTTGCGGGCAATCGTTCCGTAAAAGAAGGCGGTATTGCAGGAACGGGTACGCTGGATGCCGGCGGCGGTGCGGTGGCATTGTTTGGTTCTAAAGATGTAACGATCCGTGGCGGTTACATCACCGGAAATGAATCTGAGAAAACCGGCGGTGGCCTCTATTGTAGAGAGTCCTCTGCAGTTACGATGGACAGTGGATATGTGACAAACAACAAGGCACAGAATTTAGGTTCTGAAGATGCACATATTAATACGGATGGCGGTGGAGGAATCCGACTGGAAGAGAAATCCAAGCTGGCACTTAATGGCGGATATATCACAGGCAATATGGCCGGTAGTGGCGCCGGTATATGTGTGACAGGGAAAAGCAGCGATGCTTTGCTCACAATGAACGGCGGCTACATCTGTGCGAACCGTAACCAAGTGAGCTGTGGCATTGCAAGCCACCAGCAAGAGGGCGCTGGTATCTCAATTCGAGAAGAAGGAGCCACCGTACATATCACCCGCGGATACATCAACAATAACTCCATTGCGCAGAGTGAAGACTGGGGCGGTGGCGGAATTTTCTGTACAGAGGGTGCTTACCTGTATATCGATATGATACTGGCGACAAATAACCATGCCCGTGGCTTTGGCGGCGGTCTGGCAGGTTGTCCCACCGGACACGTTTTTGTGCTGGGCGGAGCTGCCGCTGTTTTCGATAATAGGGCGGATGGTACGCAATTGGCTGGTGCTGGATCTACCAAACATGCGGATAAGGACGCATTGGCGGATACAACCTTTATGGCATCCGGCTATTCCGATTTCTTCTGTGCTTTGGGCGGTCAGGTGCAGAAAAGAATGCTGGGCGGCGGCATGGAAAACTGGAAGGGAAGCTGCGATGGCCGGTATGTGAATGCAGAAGGTATGAGCGATGGTTGGCTAACTGCATATTTCCGTATGGGCCTGACAGCGAATCCTAGTGATGCGGATAAGAGCGCAGCGTACGAAGCAGCTGCTGGTCAAGCATTGTATATAAACGGAAATGAGTCCTACACCCATGGCGGCGCAATAATGTGCGACGGCTTTATGTTCATTGGTGACTGGTCGGAGCAGGAAAATATAACCGTCGGCTCGACTATGGATGTGACGGCAAAGAAAGCATTTGGACAGCCTCGACCCATTGATGTTACATACGATAGTGGACCTAACGGTGCCAATGCCCAAGAGGGCAGCGCCTGCCGGTTTGATCGTAATCCGGATACAAAATGGTGCAATACCAATGCGGAGCAAGCGCGTGAGGGAATTTTCTTTCATACGAATGAGCCGGTGAAAGCAATTCAGTATTCCCTAACAATGGCTAAGGACCATAAGAGCAATCCCGATCGTGTGCCTGGTGCGTGGACATTGTATGGAAGTAACGACAATGCATCCTGGACAGCTATTGACAAAGGGGATGCGGGCGACAAGAATGCGCTCCTCAGTGCCCAAAATGGAGAGAAAGTTACATTCTCGATCATGCACCGGGGTAAGTACCAATACTATAAGCTTGTGTTTGATACACCAGGTGAGAAAGGTGTCCAGTTCGCAGATTTTGAGCTTTATGACTTGACGACATTATCAATGGGCGACAAGCAGTTTGCGTTTGAGATCTATCAATTTCCCGCGTCCTATACGGCTGTAACTGAAACTGCTCTTTCCGGACCTGGAGAGGTCAATGGTAACAACGAGGGATATACGAACCTCTTTGATGGTAATACGGGCACAAAATGGTATTACAAAGGGGCTGCTTCTCCTGCTGCCATTATTTTCCGTACCGATCGTGCGGTAAAAGCGCTTCGGTATTCCCTTACAACGGCGAATGACCACACAATCTATGCGGACCGTATACCCAAAGCATGGACGCTGTATGGAGGTGATAGTGAAAACGGGACGTGGACAGTGATTGCGCAGCATACAGAAGGCGATAACTGCTTTGAGAATGTTGACAACCAACAGGAGGTTACATTCGATATTCCGAACCCGGCTTCATATCAGTACTATAAGCTCGACTTTGAAAGCCCTGTGAGCACTGAGATCCAGTTCTCCGAATTTAAGCTCTATACGGGAGAAGCAAATACACAGGAGGCTACATTGGTATCTACCGGCCATAACGATGCAGCGGGAAATATCACGTTCGGCAATCGGCTTTCGTTTGACCATGCAGGGACATACTTTTTCGGTGTGGTCGAGAAAGGAATGGAGGGGTCGATAACCAGTGACCGGCACTGGTACAAGGTTGCGGTCACGGTGGGTACAAAAACTGAGAATATTACAGGTTCCAATTCAAATCGCATAACAAAGAATACCTATTATATTAAATCGATCAAAGTAGAGCAATTCATGAACACTGAGGGACATGCAGGCATGGTGACGGAACAGGGCTCGCGGTTAATATGGGGGAAAGAATGGGATGTAGATGGTCTGGAGTATATTAATCATCCCTATCATTTGTTCCTGAGCGATAACAAAGATGAAACCGGAGATAGCAGCAATAAATCTGTTGCTTTCGTGAATGTCCAGAAAGAGAAAACCGTGAATGTAACGTTTCAAAAGCAATGGGCAAGCTATGTGGACGCAAACGAATACTATACCTATTGTGTGACTGTTCAGTTGTTCAGAAAGAGTATAGGAAACGAGGCTGCTGAATGGGAAACCGTGGGTGAAGAAAATGTTCTGAATCGAGCCGGAGCATGGAAACATACGTGGTACGAATTAGACAAGAACTATATCTATTCTGTCCAGGAGACGGAAGTATATTACTTTGATGGCTCCGGAATTAGAAAAGACGTGTCACCACAGAGCTTTACCACGGAGTACTCGACTGACGGGGAAACATGGCAGGAAACATCCGATGGAGCAGCCTTCCGACCCAATGACAGTGCAGGATCCGGGATCATTCAAATCCGGAACACGAAAAAGTACTATCCGATGCCCGAAACCGGCGGTGTCGGCTCTGACCCTTTTACTGTCGGCGGGCTGGCAATAGTTGTTCTCGCTGCCGTAATGTTTCTCATGCATCTGCGCCGACAGGAGAAGCATGCTTAAGTTTCCCACGACTGCCAATTCGCAGCAGAAGCAGATGGTATTGCAGAAAAGGTTATTCGAATTCAGCTGCCGTGTGAGGGGCACAGCATAGTGAAGACCAATCCCCCGTCACCGAGATTGAAACCCCAGCTTACCACTACTGGAAACCAGAGCCCGGCAGCTAGCCGGGCTCCATTCCTTCTCATGCATAATTTGAGGTCAAGGAAAAATAGTCACAAAAGTTAGAAAAATCCCGGATTTCTTTAAGAAATCCGGGATAATTATGGTTGCGGAGGCAGGACTCGAACCTACGACCTCCGGGTTATGAGGGCGCTTTTAATGTTCAGAATGTTCGCATTTACCCAAAAATATCGAGAATAACTCAAAATGTTGATAGCCAAATGTTGAGAAACTGAAACTGCGGGGATAGAACTTAAAATAAACTATCCCCCCACGATATTTGCAAAAAAGTTCGAAAATTTACACACTTGACAGATATCATTCTGTCGCTTTTATTATTGCATTGCCTGCAGTGCCTTTAGTACATTGGAGGCTGAATATAGGATGGGCTCAAACGTTTTTGGAAGGAACCTGGATAGTGTCATCTGTGATAACATGGCCTCCCTTCTTTCTTAATCGGATTAATTATTCCATAAAGGCTATTTTTGAATATCCTTTACAACACATTCATAGTATTTCTGATCTGCAACACAGTAAAACACCACTTTTTCAGCACTGAATCTTTCTGAACCGCTGATGATTATTCCGACTGCTTGCGCATGCCCCGGCTGCAATGTGATTATTGCATTAACTGGCTCGAGAACATTCAAAACGTCAAGCGCATCTTTTCTGGTGCGTACTTCATATCTGGTAACCTCGATTTTGTCGAATTCCACGCCATCTTGGAAGAAGTGGAGATACTTGCTGTATACAGACAGTGTCCTATCCGATGAATTAACCAATACCGCCTTGAAATTGATGCTAGAAGTATTACCGTTTGCGTCTATTTTCGGTTCATACCTTTCTATTGAGATGCCTATATCTTGGTGGTTTCTTTCCAACGCTGGATTTGCAGACGTTTTTTCCCTTTTAGAAATATGGCTACTATAACGCTCCATGAGCTTTTGACAAGCAGCTGACACGACAGTCATTTTCAGAGGTTGAATGTGGAGATTTTCGCAAACAATATCATAAATCTGAAAGATATCATTCTGGTCATCCAATCGTCTGAGAATATTGTCTCCATTCAAAAAACCACACATATTGGTGTGAGTGATTTCCGGTAGACCAATCACAATGGCAGGTATTTGGTCCATAAACCATATAATACCGGCCTCATTAACACAGTACATGCTATTGTAGTACTCGTTAGATAGAATGGCGATGCTAACTGTACTACGACCAAGTTTAGCTTTCACTTCTGCTGGAATTGTATAACGTACATCATTTCCCGGAAGAGACGAGCAAAATATATAATTATTGGGAATGCCCGCACCGACGAGAAAATCCCGTAGTATATCTGCAATTTCTGCATTTTTGGAACTGTGGCTGATAAAAATAATCGGTTCCATTGTGACTTTCTCTTCTTCAAATGGTGTATTCGGAGGTACTTCCTCTTTGACTAAATCGTCTTTCCAATACTCTTTGTCTGCTTCCAACGCGCACAAACAGGAAACCATGTTCTCATATGCATGGGGATTGTTACTGCGCTTTTCGTACGCAGCTTTAATATCCTGGTATAATGGGTGATCTTGCAAATATCGTTCATTCAGAGTGTTAATCTCACCCATCCATGTTCGATATTTAGGCCCATCAGCAAAAGAAAATGGGAACCCTGATGTAGACCGGTGGTATTCCGTTTTGTATATATCTTCCCCACGTAAAATGAATTGGCAAACAGCGGCATATTGTTCAGCCTTAGTCATCATATCACCTTGCTCTATCGTATCCGATGGATTTACCCACGGTAAAACCACAAATTGTCTTTACAAAATATCGCTCTCTTTGTCATTGAACGATTCTTCTAAATTTTATTGAGGTGTATAAAAAGTACTTAAATCTGGTGCTCTCTCACCCAGGCAAGAAGGGCTTCATAATCCATACTGCCATCTGCTACACCTAGTCCGATTCTTACGACATCCTCATTGGTGCAGTCAAGATGGATGCCGTTGACTTCCAAAAATGTAAGCATTACATACACGCCAATCCGCTTATTGCCGTCCACAAAAGCATGGTTGGCAATGAGACTATAACCAAGCCTGGCTCCCTTCTCTTCCTTTGTTGGATAGAATTCCTGCCCACCAAAACTGGAGAAGGCAGTTTCCAGAGCGGATTCCAAAAGGCCCTCATCACGGACGCCAACGCTACCGCCGGTCTCTTCGGCAATCAGTTGGTGCAGAAGCAACACCTTTTCCTTCGAAAACTTAATCATTTCGCCAACTCCTGGAACGCAGGCTTAAACCGCTTCAGAATACGGGCAGCTACCACATCAATCTTTTCGTCCTCAGTCAAGTCCAAAACGGGTGAATTTTCCAGATCGATCAGCATATAACGGGGACGGTTGTTCTTAAAAATCACAGCCTGACCACTCTTTTCGGCAATTCTGGTCACGCGGGAAAAATTCTGATTGGCTTCCGTCACGGAAATAATAGTGTTGGTGTCAATTTTCATGGTATCACCCTCCTACTTCTATTATACTCAGAAATAGCTATAAATCAACCTACAATTCTCTGCGTATTCATTGCATGTGCAAAGGGTGTCGCGTTTCGCTGCTATGGTTGATGCTCTTTCGGAGTATTTAGCAAGCAAAATCGCAGAATAGTTATATCCCCAGTAACACTCATTTTAAGTTGTACTGGGGATTTTTTCTTCGGTTACAGAAACCACCAGCTCTGCCGGTGGAGGTGGCCCACAAAAAGCTTTTGCTTCAAGCATTGAGCAAAGCGAGTTACTAACAAGCAATCTAAGCGAAAGACCATTCAGTGTATCTTTACCATACATGCCGACAAAATGCCCTTTGAGGGCTTAATCAAGCCTCCGGCTAAGCCGGAGATCATGACTTACGATACGTTTTCTGCGCTCAAACATCAGCTGCGCTCCCAATTTTACACCGGTGGTAAAGGCGATCCGCTAGTACTCGGCAAACAGGCCCTCAACCGCTCGAACACTGTAGCACTTTTTAAAAAGTCAGAGAAATCAGAAAAACCAAACACCATCAAAATGTTTGAAATTCCCGGTTTTTTGAAAAAGCTTTTTTGGGAACTATCCCCGCGACTATCCCCCACGGCATTTTGGGTCACTCTATTTCAAGCCCAAAAGTTAGAAAAGCACCGGATTTCATGTTGAAATCCGGTGCTTTTATGGTTGCGGAGGCAGGACTCGAACCTACGACCTCCGGGTTATGAGCCCGACGAGCTTCCAACTGCTCTACTCCGCGATATGCATGCACTTCTTGAATGCTGGGTTATTATAGCATGGGTATAGAGAGTTGTCAAGTACTAATTTTATAAATTTAGAAATAACATTTTACAGATTATCCACTGCCGCCACAAAAAGGCCGATAAACAGCAAAACGCCGCCGATGATCCGCTCTTTCCTGCGCAGAGTGGTCTCGTCATTCTTCTGCTTTAGCAGACTGTCCAGCAGCTCCGGGCAGAGCAGCAGCCCCAGCCCCAACACGCTGATGATCAGGCCTCTGATTTTCATAGCTTGCCTCCTGAAATTTACGGTGCGCCGCCGTTTGACGGGCGGCGCACCGTGAAAGTCTATTCTATCGCAATTTCCTTGATTTCCAGCTCATTGCCCTGCTGCAAATAGGTCCGGTCGCTGCCGCAATGGGGGCAGATCTTACCCTGGGGCACCGTATCATAGGTTTTCCCGCAGTTTTCGCAGTAGGTAATGGCGTGGATGGGCTCCCACAGGAGCTCACAGTCCTCCAGCATGGGATTGCGCTTGCAGTTCCATTTCCACACGTCAATAAGGTAATCCGGGATCACCGTGGAGACCTCGCCAATCTGCAAGGTCACTCTGCGGACGTGCTGGGCCTGGTTGTCCTGGGCGATTTTCACCACGCTGTCGGCAATGTGGAATACAACGCCTAGCTCGTGCATCAGTCTTTCTTCCCACCAAGCTTGGTGACGATGGTCTGGCCCAGACGCTTACCGGCCATGGGGATGATGCCCTTGATTTTGTCCTCCGCCTTCATCATCTTGGAGCACTCGGGGTGATCCCGTTTCAGATGAATGGCATCGAAGACGCATCTGGTGGTGCACACGCCGCAGCCGATGCACTTGTTGGGGTCGACCCAGCTGGCGCCGCAGCCCAGGCATCTTGCGGTTTCGATCTTCACCTGCTCGGCGGTGAGGGTCTTGTGAGCATCCCGGAAGGAGTGCTTGGGAATACTCTCGTCCATACCGGCCTCCTGACGGCCTGCATGGTCGTAACCGGAAACGGAAATATTGTCCTTGTCCAGCATGATGAAGTCCCGGCGGTTCCGGCCGATCTTCATATCCGCGCCCTTATGGACATAACGGTGCAGGGACTCGGCAGCACACTTGCCCTCTTCAATGGCATCGATGGCGAACTTAGGTCCGTGGTACACGTCGCCGCCCACGAAGATATCGGGCTCGGCGGTCTGGTAGGTCAGAGGATCGGCCACGGGGTAATTGCCGCGCCAGAACTCCACCTTGGTTCCCTCCAGCAGGCCGCCCCACTCAATGGCCTGGCCAATGGCAAAGACCACATGGTCTGCTGCCAGCTCCATAGTCTCATGCTCGTCATAAACGGGAGAGAACCGCTTGGTCTCGGGGTCGATGGTCCGCAGGCACTTCTTGAAGACGATGGCGGTCACATGGCCGTTTTCGTCCACCTTCAGCTCCTTGGGACCCCAGCTATTGTTGATCTCGATATTTTCTTCCAGAGTCTCGGCAATCTCATTGTTGGAGGCAGGCATGGTAGCCCGATCTTCCAGGCAGACCATGGAGACCTTGGCAGCGCCGAAGCGCTTGGCAGTCTTGGCACAGTCAACGGCCACGTTGCCGCCGCCGACGACCACCACATTGCCCTCCATCTTCTGGTTCTCGTCCTCCAGAGCATGGTGCAGGAACTCCACAGCGATGGAAGTTCCCTTGGCGGTATCATTGGCAACGCCGGGGCGGCGGCCGCCCTGGCAGCCGATGGCGATGTAGAAGGCCTCATAGCCCTGCTTGCGCAGCTCGGGGATGGTCACATCCTTGCCGACTTCCACGCCGCACTTGATCTCCACACCCAGCTCCCGGATGACCTGGACCTCGGCGTCGATGATGTTCTTCTCCAGCTTGAAGGAGGGGATACCGTAGGTCAGCATACCGCCGGGCTTGGCGCTCTTCTCAAAGACCGTGGGCTTGTAGCCCTTGGTTGCCAGATAGTAGGCAGCACTGAGGCCTGCAGGGCCGGAGCCGATGATGGCAATCTTCTGCGCCCAGTGCTCCAGGCGGTTAGATGCGATGACAACGGGGGGAATGTAGCGGGTCTCGGCGTTCAGGTCCTGCTCCGCCAGGAACTTCTTGACGGCGTCGATGGCAACGGCCTGATCGATGGTGCCGCGGGTGCAGGCCTCTTCGCAGCGCTTGTTGCAGATGCGGCCGCAGACGGCGGGGAAGGGATTGTCCTTCTTGATGAGGGCCAGGGCCTCCTGGTACTTGCCCTGGGCAGCCAGCTTCAGGTAGCCCTGAACGGCCACGTGGGCGGGGCAGGCGGTCTTACAGGGGGCAGTGCCCTTGTCGTAGCAGTTCTTCCGGTTGTTGTCCCGGTAGTCGGGATCCCAGTGTTCGGGGCCCCACTTGATGGAGTTGGGCAGCTCGTGCTTGGGGTACTCCACAACCTTGCCTTCCTTGTCGCAGAGCTTCTGGCCCAGCTTCACGGCGCCGGCGGGG
>ERZ857922.4375-NODE-4375-length-10728-cov-3.403823_pt1 | contig 10728 bp, 12 predicted proteins | sample MGYA00519579_ERZ857922 | MGnify/ENA primary metagenome ERZ857922 (study PRJEB31778, sample SAMEA3449375) | human gut metagenome | biome: human gut; feature: human-associated habitat; material: faeces | place: United Kingdom | collected 2010/2012 ... | reverse complement strand
CGGTAAATTCGTTGTTAATGCTCATGATGACGATGTCGCCGTTTTTAGGTTCCGGAGAGCGGTCGACAACCAGGAGGTCGCCTTCGTCCATGCCGGCCAAGTCCATGGAGTCGCCGGTTACGTAGACGAAGAATGTTGAGGCAGGATTGGCGACTAAGTATTCATTTAAGTCCAGCGACTTGTCGACATAGCTTTCTGCCGGGGAAGGGAAGCCTGCCTGAACGCCGCATTCATAGACGGGAATACTCAGATGTGTCGGATTCATTGCCGGAACCAAAATCTGGTCTGTATCCAGCGTACGTGCCGGCTCTGCGACACGTTCCAGCTCACAGCGAAGCCATTTCGCGCCGCCTAACTGTTTGAAAACCGGAACCAATTCGTCCGTGAGACAGACAGAAACACGTTTTGTACTGCCGAGACCTTTGCGGCCTGCACCTTCGCGAGCGCCCCCGCGGTTTTCTTTCTTAACTTTTTTGTCCATAGCGACCGAGCCTTTCGATAAAATATGAAGGAGAGCTTTGAAATAATCATACTATTTCAAAAAATCTAATGTCAAACTCAGGTTCGGCGGAACGAAATAAGTCGGGTTCAGGCTGGAGGAGTCAGATCCTTCTTAATTTTTTCCAGTTCTTCCATTGGTAACTCTGATACCTTGGCAATGATCTCCAAAGGAATATCGTTGATGAGAATGAGCTTTGTCACTATGGATAACTTTTCCTCGGCCTTTGCTTGAGCTACAGTGCAGGCATCGACCTCGGACAACTCTTCCCCGTCTTCTTCCTGTTGTGTGGAGAAGTACAGATGTCCAGGTGAAAGTTCTACCTTCATCTTATTAACTTTCCTTTGGGAAAATCAGCCAATTAATTTTTTAGAATCCAAGCGCCGCAGAGGACGGCATAGCAAACTACTATCCGAACAGAAACAACTGCGCTTTAGAAACTTTTGCAGGTTGATTGCATCAAGCAGGATTCAACAAGCTATTTTTGATTTTCTTTAGCTCATCTACAGATAGGCCTGACGTTGCGGCAAGAAGTTCTAAAGGCACCTTATTAGTGAGTATGAGTTTAGTGACCATGGAAAGTTCGCCTTTCACGAATCCTTTTGCCTCCCCTCTAATCTCCCCTCTGATCTCGCCTCGGGCTACGGAGCGAGCATCGACCTCGGATAATTCTTCCTGACCTTCTTCAGTTTCTTTGAAGAAGCATAGGTGTTCTGCTAAAACTTCGTTTTTCATCTCGCCAGCCAAAAATTATTTATCAATCTGCCGGCAGCGTGCTGCCAACTCACGACTTCACCTTTCTTCGAATTTTACTTTTGCTACAGCTGACTTGTAATCGCGTTATATAGGTATTTCACAAGATCTGCATTACTAACAGTCTTTATTGAAAAAATTACCTCTATTGGGATGACAGCATCCTTAACTCCAATAGGACCTCTGTATTTACGCCAGAAATTGACGGGTAAACGGAATTTTGGTCGTGACTGCACATTCACGAGACTGGATTTTCATGCCCGTTTTCGGGCCTCTTCACACCTAACCGATCCCTCTGAGGTTAAAGTGAATCGTGAAATACGTGTTGGGGCGAAGGGGCCTCAATAAAAACTATGTTTGAGGAGCATCAATGACCAAAGCAGATAAAAAAGACGAAGTAATGAAAGAACAACTCGAGACTGAAGCCCTGATGGACGCTGAAGTCGAGGCTGCTACCGACTGCGGTCCCGTCAGCCACAAGGTCGAAAAGAAAGAAAAGGAAAAGGCTGAACAGGCTGAAACCGAAGCTCTGATGGATGCAGAAGTCGAAGCTGCCACAGACTGCGGATGCGGTTGCGGCTGCAGCAAAAAATAATTGTTCCGAGTCAGCCGACTTTAAGGATTCCTTCTGAGTGCTGCTTATACATGAGCAGCCTCGGATGAGCGGGTGTTTCTCTTGCCCAAAGTCGGGTGCGCGACAAAAAGAATATTTTTAATTTGGAGGATATCGAAATGGTTCAAGTTCCTGAGTTATTTACTCGATTCATCAGCTCTTTTTCCGGCTGCATGGGCGGCAACCCCAATGCACCGATCTGGCTGGTCGTAGATCACAGCGCTCGCTGCCCGCTGCCGATCGATCCGGAAAAAGTCTTTGCCAATCCGGTTACGAATATCGATGCTTTAAAGCGCGCACTGCCGACAACATGCCCTTGCACCAAATCCGTTACTCGTCTGATTAACAGTATTACAGGCAATCCTGAAGCAGAAACTTCTCTTGTTTTCAAGCCCGAAGGACAGGAAGATAAACAGCCGATCCTTATGCTGAGTGCTTCTCCGCTCTGCACCGGAATGATTACAACGAACGCTTGGATGGAAAAGCCTGCTGTTAAGACCGCTGACGGCGAAGTCACAATGGCGAAGTACACCGGACTGCCTTCTTACCGTGATTTCCTGAATTTCCTCGTTGCTCAGAGAGGTCAGGTTTTCCAGGCCGCAGTTGCTGAAAAGAGCCCGAAGATCATTCTCTGCCAGAACATTCTTCGCGCTAATGACTACTTCAAGCTCTTCGGCGCTGATCGCAAGAACGTTGAAGCCAACGACTTCTTCCTCGTTGCTCCTGTCATGAAGAATGACAAGGAAGTTCGTACTTTGGTATTCGTTACAGACATGCTGGGTTTTGGCACCGGCGATATGACGCCTGAAAACGAACTCGAACTTCAGCAGGCCGGCAATGAATTCCGTCACTATGCACATGATGCATTCGGCGACGGATGGCTGGGTCAGTTCTCCGGCGAATTGCTGACATTGGGCAAGTAACCTTACCTTAGTGGGTTAGGACCGGCGTGACGGCTGAAATTTTTCAGCCGACGCCGGTTTTGTTTTGTCCTAAAAATTGAGGAGACAGCGTAACTCACGGTATATTTTTGTATCTGCGACTGGCAAGAAACAGAAATACAGCCATGGGTTCTTTTTGGATTGTTCTCTCTACATTTTTCATCAGCTGCGCATACGTCTCCATCAAGGCGATGCCGGTGTCGATGGCTTTCTACGAAATCTTCCTTCTGCGCTCCATCGTTGTCTTGTCCGTAGCCATCTGCCTTGTCGCCGCCACAAAAACTTCTCTTAAGACGCATGAACCGGCGCTTCAGCTCTCGCGCGCTTTATGCGGCGTCGGGGCATTGAGCATCAATATTTTGGTTGCTCGTCATATTCTTCTTTCTACGGCGCAGACGCTACAGTACACCTGTCCTCTGTTTCTAGGACTGTGGGTATTCGGCTGGTATCTGTTCAGAGGCAAAAAGATTCCTTGGATGCTGTTTGCCTTCTTACTGGTCGGATTTGCGGGCGTCCTGCTTGTTCTCCGACCTGATATGGCCGATCAAAATGCTTTTTATGTCGGCCTCGGCCTTTTGTCCGGCGCATTGAGTTCGGGTTCCAGTATTTCGTTGCGTTTATTAGGACTAAAAGGTGAACCGCCGATCAGAACGCTCTTTTGGTTTGCGTTGGCTTGCACGGTGTCGGGCGCGGCAGCGACCTTGATGTTTTCGAAAGGCTTGCAGGCAGAGCATGTATTCTCGATTCCTGTTCTGCTTATGGGCGTTTTCACGGCACTCGGTCAATGGACACAAAACATCGGCTGGAAGAAAGGCAAAACGCTTCTTTGCGCTTCACTGCAGTTTAGTGCTGTGATCTTTGCCGTGATATTCGGCTATCTGTTCTTTGACGAAATTCCGGACGCATTCACGTTCTTAGGTATTTTGATTATTGTTGCCGCTTCCTTAGGCGCTACGATCTTCAGATTGAAGTATTACAAAGAAGGCTGAGCCCTAAGCTTGCAGCTGTTAGAAATACAAAAGGCCTCCGAATTAATGTCGGAAGCCTTCAAAAATCAATTACTTTGCCGCTCCGGAACTTTGTCCGGCCAGCAACGAATGATTAGACGTTCTTTTCTTGACGGTATTTAACCAGGTCTTCAACCGTAATGATCGGAAGATCGTGTTTCTTTGCGAAAGCCAATGCTTCCGGCAGGCGAGCCATCGTTCCGTCTTCGTTCATCAGTTCGCAAAGGACGCCGCAAGGATTCAGGCCGGCGATTCTCATCAAATCAACGGTCGTTTCAGTGTGGCCTCTGCGCTCTAACACGCCGCCGGAGCGGGCGCGAAGCGGATAAACGTGGCCGGGGCGAAGAAGGTCTTCTGGTTTGCCGTTGGGATTGGCAGCAGCTTTGATCGTTGTGACACGGTCTTTAGCGCTGACGCCGGTAGTGCAGCCGTGAGCAGCTTCAATGGATACCGTAAAAGCAGTGCCCTGAGTGTTGGAGTTGGAAGCAACCATCTGAGGAAGCTCTAAGCGTTTGCAGTCTTCGTCACGAAGGCAGACGCAGACGATGCCGGAGCATTCACGGATCATCAGAGCCATTTGCTTTTCTGTCAGATGATCGGAAGAGTAGATTAAGTCGGCTTCGTTTTCGCGGCTTTCGTCATCAAGTACGACGACGCCGTTGCCTTCTCTTAAACCGGAGAGAGCATTTTCAACACGGGTGATCGGGTCATTTCCGAAGTGGTCGAGAGTCAGTTCAGCTTTTGTTTCCTGCATGCTGGTCATCTTTAATTCTTCAAATTCATATAAAAAGATCGGACAAGGATAAGGCATTCTTGTCCGATCTGCTGTGAACTTTTGTACGAAACGGTTAGCTGAAGATTAGTGGGAAATCAAAATACCCACAAAGACAACCGCAAGAACAGCCATGGTGAGCGTGATTTCTTCCTTCTTTCCTGCCAGAAGCTTCAGAAGCACGAAGCTGATGACGCCGAAAGCCAGACCTGTGGCAATGTTGAAGGTAAACGGCATCATGAAGATCGTTAAGAAGCAGGGAAGGCCGGTCGTTACATCAGAAAAATTAATTCTGGAGGCAGTACCCTGAAGCATCATGTAACCCACAATGATCAGAACGCAGGCGGTCGCAAAAGCCGGAACCAAGGTGAGCAGCGGAGCGACGAACAAAGTCAAGGCGAAGAAACCGGCGAGGAACAGGGCGCAAAGACCGGTTCTGGCACCGGCTTCAATACCGACGGCACTTTCCAGAATCGCGGTAGAAGTCGGTGTGCCAATGAAACCGGCGCCCATCGTGGCGATAGAGTCAGAAATAAGGGCTCGGTCAAGTCCAGGAATATTACCGCTCTTATCCATGAAACCGGCTCGGAAAGACAAGCCGATTAAAGTTGACATATTGTCAAACAAGTCCACCATCGTAATCGAGAAGAGCACGCCGACAATACCGACAGTCAGCATCTTATTGAAATCGACCTGGAAGATGGTTTCGGTCGGAAGGAGTTTGAAGTCGGTGGAGAGGAGATTGTGAATTCCGTCTGTCGGGGTTACACCGGTGACGATGCCTAAGGCGGCAACGATCAGGATGGTAATCAGCAAAGCTAAGCGAATGCCTTTGGCCATCATCCATCCTGCAAGCACCACACCGAGAATGGTCAGATAAGCTTGCGGCTGCATCATATTGCCCAAGCCGATCATGGTAGAAGGCGTGGCGACAACGATGCCGGCGTTTTTAAGACCGATAATCGTAATGAAAGCGCCGATACCGGCCACAATCGCGAGCTTAAGATCCAGTGGAATCGCTTTAATGATGGCTTGCCGGATTCGGGTGACCGTCAAAATGAAGAACACGAAGCCGGAAATCACAACTGCGGCGCAGGCGGCTTGCCAGGTCAGGCCCATGGCTCCGCAGACGTAATATGCGAAGTACGCGGAAATTCCGAGGCCCGGCGCCACAACCACCGGATAGTTGGCAATGAACGCAATCATCAATGTACCGAGAATTGCCGCCCAAATGGTAGCGACCGTGGCGTCTCCGATCGGCATCCCTGCGTCAGCAAGCATGCCGGGGACCACGATGAAAAGATAACAAACTGCGAGATATGCCGAGATGGCACCTAAGAATTCTGTCTTAGTCGATGAGCCGCGCTCTTTGACTTTAAAAAGCTTTTCGATGAGGGACATGATTTAAGGATCAGTTTTGTGAGCTGTAATTCTATGAATTATTGTTCTATTTAGAAGTAACGACTCATTGCTAAGCACCATTTTCGGCTTAGAAAAACTTTTTTGCATTTGCGAGGCTTGAAATTTCATCGGCTCGTCACCATCTAAAACCTACGTGCAACCTTGATACAATTCCTGAACAATATTTTCTGGAGAATTAAAAGTGCGTATTGCCATTCCTTACGAAGACGGCGTTGTTTGCCAGCATTTCGGCAAAGCTCCTCAGTTCAAGATTTTTGACGTTCAGCCTCAGGGCATCGTTGAAAGTGTTGTGATTGACAGTGAAGCCTCCGGCCACGAAGCTCTGGCTGAATTCTTAGCCACACAGAGCGTTCAGGCTGTTATTTGCGGCGGCATCGGCCAAGGTGCTTTGGTTTCTTTGGCTCAGAGCGGTATTGATGTGCTTCCCGGCGTTTCCGGCAATCCCGATGAAGTCATTGAAGCCCTGATTGCAGGAACCCTTCAGCCTGAAGGAAATGGCGGTTGCGGCTGCGGATGCGGCGGACACCATCATGAAGAGCATGCCGGCGGCTGCGGTTGCGGCGGTCACGGTCATGAAGAACATCAAGGAGGCTGCGGATGCGGCGGCCATGGTCATGAAGAACATGGCGGCAGCTGTGGATGCGGCTGTCACTAAATAGCTTTCATTAACGGGTGGAGAAAAGGTCCGGGCTTTTAGCCTCGGACCTTTTCGTTTTGGGCGTCGATGTCGGCGCCCTAAATTCTTTGGATTACTTCATCTCTTCGATCGCATTTAGAGCTGCATGCCGGCCGGAATAAGAAGCAAATCCGAAAGCATGCCCCGAAGACCAAGTGGAATAGGTCGGTCCTACCATATCGGAGACCTCAAGGCCGGTGGCGTACAAACCTTTAATCGGTTTGTTGTTCTTGTCCAGAACCTGATGCTTGCGGTTGGTGTTTAAACCGCCGTAAGAACTGAAGAAGTAGGCTTTGAGTTTGATGGCGTAAAGTTTCTTCGTATTCAGTGGACGGAGATAGGCTTTTTCTTTGTAATATTCACCGTCATAGCCGACTTCGCAAGCCTTGTTGTATTGGTCAACGGCTTTCTGCAGGTTGGCTTTCGGAACGCTTAATTCTTTAGCAAGCTGAGCAACGGAGTCTGCGGCCTTAAAGCCGTCGGATTTAACAGCGACGGCTTCGTCGATCTCTTTTTGCAGATTCGGCAGTTTCTGTCCGACCGGAACCAAAACGCCGATACCGGAATCCACGCCTTTTTCCATCATGTATTTGACCTGGCTGTCATCAAAGATCGACCAGCCATAATGATGAGGCTGCGCGTAAATCGCGTTGGCGGCCTGAGCAAAAGAGAAGGCGACATCTTCATTGCTGAAGCGGTTGCCGTCGCAGTTGACCCAAAGTGCAGAAGGCTGCCAGGATGTGGCATAGAGGTTGCCTAAGAATTTGATGCCTTTGCCTTCGGTGCCAAGATGCTGAACGAACGAAACATTTCCCATCGCTGCACCGGCTTTGGTTGCCATGATGATGCCGTCACCGGTTTTGCCGATAGGAACAGAACTCTTCCAGCCTTCAGGATCGCGATGCGCCCAGTCTTTGACTTTTTGAGGATCGTCGCCGAAACCGCCGGTCGCAAGAATGACGGCTTTTGCGCTGATGGTGTAGGTATTGCCTTTTTCATCTGCAGCTTTCGCACCGACGACTGCGCCTTCCTTATTCAGGATTAGTTCAGTGGCAGGTGTTCCTAGCTTGGTTTCTACGCCGGCCTTGTCGGCAGCATCTTTGAGTCCTTTGATTAAGCCTGCACCGTGATTTGTGCCTTTGTAATCACTGATGACGTGCCAGGTTGCGGCCTCCCACGGCGTCATGCGCACAACTTCAAATTTGATGCCGTGACCGGCGAGCCAGGAGATGTTTTCAGCGCTGCCTTCGACATAATCTTTGGTTTTAGCGGCATCAATCACATAGCCGTGTTTTTCCATTAAGGTTTTGAAAGCTTCTTCTTTGGTAAGAGGATCGCTTCTCAGACGATTCCATTCTGAGCCGACTGCAAACAATCCTTCAGCAAACTGCGAGCTGCCTCCGACTCCGAGATTTTTCTCCAAAAGGATAACTTTCTTGCCTTTTTCTGCAGCTTGCACGGCTGCCGTTAAGCCAGCCGAGCCTGCTCCGACAACTAATATATCGGCAGAAAGGTTATGGTCGGCCGCTAATGCGTTGTGACTAAAGGCAAGTGCAACAAAAGCGGCGGAAAGAGTGAGTTTTGCATACATAACGAATGTCTCCTTAGGATTAACGCTTTATGTTCCTAAAGTTACGCTAATTCCAAAAATTGGCTCGTTAACTACTGAACACTCTCGCTGCCGCCCCCTGTTCCGTTTTCGAAAAAAATCGTGAACCCGCCATTTTCTCAGTTTGTTTGAACCGAAGAAAGAAAGTCTGTGATATTTTTTCTTGTCCCCATTACGATGATTTCGTCACGGGAGGCGATTTTTTCTTCCATCGATTTGCGCTCCAAATCTAAGATTTCCTCTCTTGAAGAAGAAAGTCCAAGTAAATTATTTTCGGTAACTTTTCTAACAGCAGAAATAAGGACTAAGCCAAACCGAGAGAAATTAATGCTCCGATAGCTGTGTCCGACGAATTTTTCCGGCGCTGTAAATTTCAACACCATGAAGTCTTTTGTGATGTTAAAAGTACTGCACTGGGTGTTCAGACTGAGTTCCAGCGTTAAATCGTTTGCAGCTCTTTTTTCCGGCGTCAAGATGCGTTCAAGATTAAATGCTTCAAGAATATGGCTCTGGCATAAATGTGCTTGACACCGTTCTTTTTCAAGAGGGCAACCGTTTTTAAACTTGCGCCGAAATCCTCTCCGATAGCAACGATAACAATGTCCATGTTTTTAAGAGGAAGCAGCTTCAAAGAATTCTCATCCTTGGCGTCAAGTTCGTAAACGGTCATGAGTTGTTCTTTCACTGCCTCAATGTTTTCCGATCGATGATCTACACCGATAACTTCATTGCCTTGTAAAGATAAATTGATAGCCAGCTCACGTCCGTAGGTGCCTAAACCGATAACAAGATATTTCATATGGATTTCACAGTTAATTAATGATGATGTGTTCGTTTGGGAAAGAACAGCCCTTTGCTCCGCGGTGGCCTAATAATCCTATAAGGATAGAAAGTAGTCCGACACGCCCTAAAAACATTGCAATACAAAGAACAAACTTCGACTCTCCTGAAAGTACCGGTGTTAATCCGAGGGATGAACCAACAGTAAATAGAGCCGACATAACTTCAAAAATGATGCTTCTGATCGGCTGTCCGGGTTCAAGGAGAATCAGGATAAAAGAAAATACAAATACACAAACGGTGGCGATGAATGCTACGGCGTATGCGCGCAGAACAGCCTTTTCGGAAATAGCTCTATGAAAAGCTCCGGTTTGATCGCTGCCTGTGATAATGCCTTTAAGGTTTAAGAATAGAACTGCTACCGTGTTGACTTTTACACCTCCGGCCATGGATTGGGAGGATCCGCCGATCCACATCAAAAGGCAGACGAGAAGAATTGTGGAAGGCTGGAAATCTGCCGGATTGACGGAAGCAAAACCCGTAGTTCTTGGAAGAATAGCATTAAACAATGACTGGACAATTTTTGTGAAGAAACTCATGTCTTTGAGTGTCCCGTCATACTCGAAAATTAGGAAAAGCACCGTTCCTGCCGCGACCAGGATGGAAGAGGTAATTAAAACCAGCTTCGTATTTAAATCAAAGCGAATGAAATTTGTCTGTTCTTCTGTAGAAGGGAAAAGCTGATTTTTTAATTTCCAAAATAATTTATCTTTTAGATTGATGAGAATAGGAAAACCGATGGATCCTAAAAACATCAACGCACAGATAACCAAGTAGAAAAATTGGTTTCCTTTAAGAAGAACTTCATTACTTAGCCCGTCTTTTAAGTTTGAAAACCCCGCATTACAAAAGGCGGACATTGAATGGAAGGCAGAAAAAATTAATTTATCCGATAGCGTTGTAAATAGGGAGGAGGGGACAGTTACATAAATCAAAAATGCCCCAATCGTTTCAATACTTAGTGTAAAGCCGAGAATATAGAGGAGAGTAGGCAAAAGGGCATCCATGGATTTGGAGTAAATCATGTCTCGGATGAGCAGCTGGTTGTAGACAGAGGTAGAGCCAGCATAAAAAATAGCAAAAACGCTGGTAAACGCGATTAATCCTAAGCCGCCAATCTGAATTAGGACCGAGAGAACGAGAAGGCCGAAATTCGTAAATATTTGCGAGATGTCGATCGGCGACAGACCGGTGACACAGACAGCACTGGTAGATATAAAAAAAGCGTCGATAAGATCTATGGGTTCCTTGGTACTTTTCGGGAGCATGAGAAGGAATGTCCCGATGAAAATCACAACGATGAAACTGGAGGCAAGAATCAGAGAAGGATTCATGCGATAGCTATTGGCTAGATCAAGGGCTTTCGCGCTGAGGAAGACCAACGAATATGAGGCCAAGGAAAAAAAGAGAAATTCCTTGGAGCTAATGTATCCGAACCAGTTTGAAGCCGCCGGAAAGAAATAAGCCGCAGCGCTAATAAGGATTAAGAGATTTACGATCCACTTTAGGATACCGGCATGGAGAACGAATCGATTAAAAGCAAAACAGATTCCTAGAAGAATATTTACCGTAAATAAGAATAAAGCTGCGTGGAGC
>ERZ857922.4373-NODE-4373-length-10737-cov-15.665325_pt1 | contig 10737 bp, 9 predicted proteins | sample MGYA00519579_ERZ857922 | MGnify/ENA primary metagenome ERZ857922 (study PRJEB31778, sample SAMEA3449375) | human gut metagenome | biome: human gut; feature: human-associated habitat; material: faeces | place: United Kingdom | collected 2010/2012 ... | reverse complement strand
GGACTCCCGTTCGCGCGATTCAGTTGAGCGCATTTTCATGCTGTGCCCGCGTGTTAATTGGGGGAACCCAAGGGGCGCTGCCCATCAGCAAGAAAAAACTCATCTTCCCACGCAACTTTTTGCATTCTTCCCCATCTAACAGGCGGAAAGGAGGGAAAGCGCAGTGACGCAGACGGAATTCACCCAGCGCGTGCTGACGATGCAGGACAGGCTCTACCGCGTTTCCTGCACGCTGCTGCGCTGCGAGGCTGACCGCGAAGATGCCGTGCAGTCCGCGCTGGAAAAGGCGTGGCGCGGGCGCTTCCTGCTGCGGCAGGAGCAGTACATGGAGACGTGGCTGACGCGCATCCTCATCAATGAGTGCTATGCCATCATGCGCCGAAGCCGCCGAATCATCCCGATGGCGGAAGTCGGGGAAAATCAGCCGGCGCAATGGGAAGCACAGAATGCGGACGAAATGCTGTGCCGCGCCCTGACCGCGCTGCCGGACACACTGCGCCTGCCGATTGTCCTGCACTACATGGAGGGCATGGACATTCGCACCATTGCCCGCACGCTGCGCATACGGGAGAGCGCAGTCAAGAGCCGACTGCACCGCGGCAGAGAGAAGCTGCGGCAGTCCGACGAGTTGAAGGAGCTGTTGGAAGATGAATAAAACGAAGCAGGAAAAATGGCAGCGCGCCTATGGCGACACGCCGGATAGCTTCCGGCAGCGGGTTGCGGCGTCGCTTCCCAAGGGCGAGGAGAGCCGGCATGTGGCGTTCCCGCGGCGCGCAATGGTGCTGGCGGCGGCGCTTGTGCTGGTGCTGACGACGGCGTATGCAGCGGTCGTCACGCACACGGAACTGGTCTGGAACGCGGGGCATCCCATCGAGAACGAAGCGGATGACCGCTTGGGGCTGCTGACGGGCAAGGCAGGTACTTCGGGAGACAGCCTGACCATCGGCGGCGTGACCTTCACGGTGCAGGATGGCATCTACTCCCCGGAAACCGGGCAGCTGTTCGCGTCTGCTGTCATTTCCGCGGATGAAAGTGTGCAGCTTGTCGGCGTGGAGAGCGACATGGAGTGGGAAGTGCGGGCTGTAACTCCGGTCAGCGAAAAGCTCGACCCCAGCGGCATTTCGTGGGCGGAATGGGCGGAACAGAACGGCAAGACGCTCGTTCCTGTGCGGATGGAAATCAGGGGAAGCGAGCAATTCCCGAATATCCCGATGTTTGGCGATTTCTTGACGCAGAATCCGGACGGCACGGTGTCGCTGGGGATTCAGGTGGATTTGACCGAGGCGGACACGAGCCATCTGAAATCCTGCGAAGTGCAGCTGGAATGCCGCGTTGGCGTGTTCGGCAAGGATGGCAAAGCGACGCAGTGGCAGAAGGAAATCCTCATCGCGACGATTACGTTCAAATAACGACAAAAATATTTCGGGGAGTATTGACAAGCGGGGTAACTTTCGGTATAATCAACCCCGTCGCAGATAAGGAATGAGTTAGAGTCATTCCGGGTAAAAGACACTGACCCGTCCCGCAAGGGGCGCAAGGCCGAACGGACAGCCGGGTCAAATGCCGATGCGGGGTATAAACTCGCACGCAGCTTTCGCTGCATCTCATTGATTATACGGTTTCCCCATGCGGGTTCGCTCCATTTGGAAGCCGTATGAGTTCAAAGCTCAGTTTCACCGGGTTTCCCTTGTGCGTCACGACGCGCAGCAACTTGTGAAATGGTCAATAAGAGTAGTAAAAGTAAGTCTTTACTTGAGGCAGTCCCGCAAGGAATTGCTGCTGACTCTGACAACCTATCCTTATCTCCGAACGCTTTCTGAAAAGATGCTTTCGGGGTGGTGTGTGCTGTGCAAACATCACCTTTTTTTCGTACCCATTTTACCCAGCCAGCCTGCGACGAAATACTTTTTAGGAGGACGACCCCCATGAAGAAGTTCCTTTCCCTGCTCCTGTCTTTGGCGATGCTCCTGAGCGTCGCGGCGCTGGCGGACGAAACGCGCGGCAACTACTCCGACGAGATGAAGATTCCCTACGCGGTGGATCTCAGCCCGGAAGGCGGCGCGGACAGCGTTGAACGCGCGGGTGACCATGTGGACAGCCCGTACTTCAGCCGTCTGGACTTCTACAACATGACCTCGACCGACACGCTGACCATCCTGCCGCACTTCCAGACCATGCAGCAGACGAGCGAATGGTCTTGCGGCGTTGTCAGCGCCCTGATGGTGATGAACTGGTACGGCAAGCTCGGCGACTACAACGAGCAGACATTGGCGCAGCTGCGCGGCACGATTGGCGACAAGCCCGGCGCGACCAGCATGAGCCAAATGGTGGATATCTTTAACGGCGTGGGCGGATTCAACTGCTACTCCGCCATCGACGCGGGCGAGGAAGTTGCGGATATTTTCACCTTCGAGTACATCCAGCAGCAGCTGGCGGCGGGCAACCCCATCATGATTGGCTGGAACGACTGGGGCGGCCACTGGCAGGTCATCATCGGCTACGACACGATGGGCACGGAAACCACGCAGGATGACGTGATTATCGTCGCCGACCCCTACGACACCACCGACCACAATCAGGATGGCTATGGCGTGTATGGCGCCGAGCGCTTCCTGTACAACTTCACGTTCTACAACTTCTTCTCCGAAGAGTCTGGGGAACTGAATGACTACTGCTTCCTTGTGGCGACGCCGGAAGCGTAATTGCAAAATCCACGGTGTCCGCTGGTGAAAATCAGCGGGCATTTTGTCTTTTTGGGGGATAAAAGTTTGCAAGGGGCTATGCAGAATGGGCAGAATGTTGTAAAATAAGGACAAGAATCATCAGGAGGATGAGAGAATGTTTCCCGAATCGCTCGTGGCGGCGCGAAAGCTGCTGGAAGAGATTACCCCGCTGCAAACGGACTGTGGGCTGGTATGCGGCGGCGCGTGCTGCCAAACGCATCCCGGTGAGGAGACGGGGATGCTGCTGTTTCCGGGCGAGGCGGAAATGTATCGCGGCGAAGAAGGCTTTACGCTCGTGGATTCGCTGCACGGGACGATTCTCGTCTGCGAGGGGCGCTGCAACCGCGCGAATCGTCCGCTGGCGTGCCGAATGTTTCCGCTGGTGATGCTCCTGCGCCCCGATGGCGTGAAAATCGCGACGGATGCGGCGGCGCAAGCGGTTTGCCCGCTGGCACGGCAGGGGAAAAGCGCCCTTTCGCAGGATTTTGTCGCGGCAGTGCGTCAGGCGGCGAATCTGCTTGCGCAGGACAATCAACAGGCGTCGCATTTGCGGCGTTTGACGGACATGCAGGACGAATTAAAGGCGCTTCGGGCGCAGTATCGCGGGAGGAAAGAACATGTTTGAGGCGGTAGAAATCTCGCGGGAAATCACCGGGTCGGGGCAAAATCTGCTCCTGTGCGGGGATGCTTACCAGCAGCAGCCCGCGCTGTCAGCGCTGGCGGGGCAGGTGCAGGCGGTGTATATTGATCCGCCGTTCATGACGGGGGAGACGTTCACGCGCCGCCGCCGCTTCGGCACGTCCGGCTGGAAAACGGGTCGCCCGATGCCTGAATATCCGGCGTATATCGACCGCTTTGCCGACACGAAGGAATATCTGGAACTGCTGCGTTCGCTAATTGAGTGCGCGAAAGCCCTCTTGAAACCGACGGGCGTGCTGTATCTGCATCTGGACTGGCGGACGAGCGCGTATGCCCGCTTGCTGTGCGACGAGATCTTCGGGGAGGATATGTTCCTGAACGAAATCGTCTGGAGCTACGAGAGCGGCGGGCGCGCGAAGAAATACTTCAGCCGCAAGCACGATACCATCCTGCTTTACGCGCGCTCGAAGGACTACCACTTCGACTTGCGGCGCGTTCCGCTGGTGCGCGCGGAGCACCGCAAGAACCACATGCGCCGCTGCGTGGACGAAAACGGGCGGAGTTACAGCCAAATCACCACCGGCGGCAAGGTCTACCGCTACTACGATGATGCGCCGGTATATCCGGGCGACGTGTGGAGCGACATCAGCCATTTGCAGCAGAAAGACCCGGAGCGCACGGGTTATCCGACACAGAAGCCGCTGAAGCTGCTGGAGCGGCTGCTGCTGCCCGTCGTGCGCGAAGGGGACATGGTGGCGGATTTATGCTGCGGAAGCGGCACGGCGATGGAAGCCGCGCAGTCGCTGGGCTGCCGCTTTGTCGGCGTGGACAAGAGCCCGGAGGCGATTCTGACCACAGCGAGCCGCTTGGAGTGCAGCGACCTGACGATTGACTGCCCCTGCACGATGGACGAAACGCCGCTGGAAGGGGAGTACAACGGCCACGGCGGGATGCTGCTGCTGACGGGCTTCCACGCCGCGCACCCGTCCTTCCCGAAGACCGAGCAGCAGCTGGACACGCTGGAAAGCTGGAGTGTGGGCAAAATCACGCCGGAGGGCCTGCAAGTGATGCAGCGCTTCCGCCGAAGCCGGAAACAGCCGGAACTGCCGTGGTTCTGCGTCCTGCCGGAAGGGTGCGGGGAGATTGCTGTATCGACGGTGGACGCGGCGGGGCGGAAGAGAGTGTATCGGTGGAAAGATTGAGATGTCCTAATAATGCTTTTTGGTGAAATAGCATAATAACACTTGACAAACACAACAAGATTGTGATATTATAAACAAGGATACGCACTGTAAGAAGCACTTAACGACACCGCCCCTAAAGAAAGAGGTGATGCCATTGCACGTTACGGCTATTGGTTTTTAACGTAAGATTTACAACAATGCGACGATGAAGTAAAGGAGTTCTATAAGATGAAGAAGTTTGCGCGTTTGATTAGTTTGGTGATGGCTGTTTCGTTGGCACTGATGATGGTTGCAATGGCGGGAGCCTGCAATCATGTGTGGACTAAATGGACAACGAAGATTCCGCCGACTTGCTTAGAAGAAGGAGAGCAAGAAAGTAGCTGCGACAAACCGAATTGTGGTAAGCATGCTTATCGCGCGGTTGCCAAGTTGGATCATTTGTATGTTCCGGCGACATGCACGCAAAAGAAGCACTGTGTCAATGGTTGCGATGATGAAAGAGGAGAGTTGCTCCCGCATACTTTTGCGGCTGCAACCTGCGTACAGCGTCCTAAATGTACCCAGTGCGGCCTTGAAGAGGGGGCACTGGGTAAACACAATTTTGTATCTACAAATTGTTTGCAGCCTAAAGTATGCACAGAGTGTACTTTTCCGTCAAAAGAATTAACAAGTCATGAATATACTGATGCTACATGTCAAAAACCTGCAACATGCAAACGCTGCGGTGATGAAACTGGCGGCAAGGCAAACCATAGCTTCCCGAAAGTGAGTTGCACGATGGTTGCTAAATGCAGATGGTGTGAAAAAAAACAGCGTGGTGAACATCAGTGGGTTACGGAGGGAAAAGAAAGAACTTGCTCGGTTTGTCAAATCTCTCAAGCATTGAAACAACCGAAGCCAGATCCTGAATATACGGAGTGATAAGGAGCAGAGTATGAGAAAGCGGAGAATTTTTCTCTCAATCCTCTTGATAATTGTCTTGCTTTGCCCAATGTACGCTGCATTCGCGGATGCAACGGAATCCACCGTTCTGACGGTCGCCTGTGAAGAACACGAGGTGGAGCTGTTCGATGCGGCTGTGATGCGTTTTTGTGAACAGCATCCGGGCGTGGAAGTGCGCTTTGAGATTATGACAACCGAGCAAATGGACGATGCGCTGGAAAATGGCACGAACGTTGACGTGTTCCTGACGGCGAGCAATTTCACCAATTTAGACCGTTTGGTGCATCGGGGGCTGATTGCGCCGCTGGCATCCGAAACCCTGCTTGCGAACATGGCGAAGATGTACGCGCCTTTTCGCGATTATGTGACCTATCAGCAGCAGGTGTACGCCTATCCGCGAGAAGTGCTTGCGAACACGCGCACGGTGAACACGGAGCTTCTGCGGATGTACGGCAGCTTCCTCGGCGAAGTGCCGACGACGATGAGCGAGTACATCGAGCAGATGCGCAAGTGGTACGACACGTCCATCACCGTCGGCAGTGACAGCAGCTTCACCGAGCAGAATATGCCGGAAACGCTGCTGGAATACACGCTGGATGAGCTGGTGATTGCATACCTGTGCGAATACTATCAGACGGACGACACACGGGGGACGTACCGTGATTTCAGCACTTCAGATTTCGCGAACATGCTGGACAGCTTGGACTTTCTGCGCGTGGCGGCTTTCCAGATGACCGAGGCGGAGGAAAAGCCATGGAACGCTGCCGCGTGGGGCGAAAAGTCAGGCAGCCTGTATACGAAGGTTGGCTTCACGCCGGTTGTCATCGGCTTTGAGGAAAACGAGCAGTACATCCTGCCGCCCGCATTCGATGCGGAGGACGAACAGTGCATCATCACCTACTTGCAGCTGCTTGTCATCCGCGCGGACAGCGAGAAACAGGCGATGGCGAACGCGTTCATCGAAGCTGTGGCGGAATCCGACATTGGCGAAAAGTCGAACTTCGAGCTGTTCGAGGATACCGACGGGTTGGTGAATCCGGGCGTGACGGAGGAAGAGTTGCAGGCTTACCGCGAGATGCTGCCGCACTTTGACCTGCACACCGGGGCGATTATTTCCGGCATGTTCTGGGGTGAGGAGAGCGCGACGGATGTCCTGATGGCGTATTTCCACCAAGACCTTACGAAGGAAGAGGCACTGAGCAAGCTGGATGCAATGCAGAGCCAGTGGATTCAGCAGCAGCCGATGGGTGTACACTAAGCAGCAACCAAATAAATAGCGGCGCATGTGCATTCCTTCGCACATGCGCCGCCTTCATATATCAATATCAGTCGTCCGAATACACCCTGACCCCGCTGCCCTTCCGAATCAGCACGGGCATGGTGTCCAGCGGCGCATCAATGCGCACGGTCTGTCCGCCGGCGTATTCCGCGCCTGTCGCGGCATCCATCCAGTCAGCCCCTGCGGGCAGGTACACGTCGCGCACTCTTGCGCCCGCTTCCAGCACCGGGGCAACCAGCACATCCGCGCCGAAGAGGTACGCATCCTCCACGTGCCACGCGGCTTTATCCGCCGGGAAGCCGTAGAACAGGGGACGCATGACCGGGTCGCCGTGTTCGTGGGCGGCGCGCATCACCTCGCGGATGTACGGGCGCATCCGCTCACGCACGAACAGGTACTTCCGCAGAATCTCGTACACCTCGTCGCCGAACGACCAGACTTCGTTGGCCTGCCCGCTCGTCAGCTGGCGCACGTCGCCAATGTACTCCTGCTCGCGCTCATACCACGGGCTGCGTTCGCCGTGCATCCGGAATACCGGGCAGAAGCACGCCCACTGGAACCAGCGCACCAGCAGCTCGCGGAACGCCGGGTCATCCACCTGACCGCCGAGGAAGCCGCCAATGTCGCTCGTCCACCACGGAATGCCTGCCATGCCCATGCTCAGACCCGCTTGCAGCTGCTCCCGCATCGCGCGGAAAGTGGAGGAAATATCGCCCGACCAAGTGAGAACGGCGTATTTCTGGCTGCCCGCCCATGCGCACCGCACAAGCGACAGAATCTCCGTTTCGCCCGCCTCGCGCAGTCCATCGTAGAAGCACTTTGCGTAGCCGACGGGGTAGGTGTTTGTGCACTGCAGGGCAGGGCCGGCGTAATAGCGGTAGTTGTCAAAGTCATACGGCCCGTATTCCGGCTCGGACTCGTCCAGCCAGAAGCAGCGGATGCCATACTGGTAGTAGTTCTTCTTGCACTGCTCCCAGACGAATGCCTGCGCTTCCGGGTTCGTCGCGTCGAAGAAGAATGTGTTGCCCATCCACGTCATAACAATCGCGTTGCCGCGGTCAGCCGTCACCAGCAAGCCGCGCTCTGCCATTTCGCCGAAGTTGACGCTCTTTTCGTCGATGGTCGGCCACACGGATACAACCGTCTCCACGCCCATTGCTTTCAATTCGTCCACCATCGCCTGCGGATTCGGCCAGTCCCGCGGCTCAAAGCGGAAATCACCTTGCCGCGTCCAGTGGAAGAAGTCGACGACGATGGCATCCAGCGGCAGTCCGCGGCGCTTCATTTCGCGCGCGACGGACAGCAGTTCCTCCTGCGTCCGGTAGCGCAGCTTGCACTGCCAGTAGCCCATGCCGTATTCGGGCATCATAGGGGTGCGCCCAGTCGCGGCGGTGTAGTTCGCTTCGATGTCCGCCGGGGTGTCGCCCGCCGTGATGAAATAATCCAGCTTTTTGGTGGATTTTGCCGACCACTCCGTCACATTCGTGCCGAACGCCGCCGTACCGATTGCCGGATTGTTCCACAGGAAGCCATAGCCGCGGCTGGACACGAAGAACGGCACGCTTGATTGCGAATTGCGGTGCGCCAGCTCCAGCACAGAGCCTTTCTTGTTCAAATGGCGATCCTGATACTGCCCCATGCCGAAAACCATCTCGTCATCATACGCCTCGAAGCGCGCGGTGAGGGAGAAATCCGTGCCGCCAGGGATGGGCTTGAGTTCGCGCGCCGGAACGCGCAGCGGGACGCAGTAGCGGTTGATGCGGTCACGGTTGCGCCAATATTCCGCCGTCAGCACCTCGCCGCGCTGGTTCAGGAACGTAATCCACCCCTCGGTGGAGATTTTCGCGGTGATTTTGCCGTTCGTCAGCGTCCATTCTGTGCCGGTTTGGTGGTACTTCGCCCACTCATCGCCTTTGTACCACGGATCGGTCGTGTCGATGACTTCGCTGCGGATGACGACGTCCGTCGCTTCAACCGGTTCGGTCAGCGCCCAGTCGTGGCCGTCCATGCCCGGCTCGGCGCTCATGCGCACGCGCAGACTGTCCTTGCCCCAAGGGTCAATCCAGCATTCGCTTCTGCCATCGTGGATGATGAGCCGGTGATTCTGCTGCTCTATGCGCATGGAAAACGCCTCCTTATCGCAGTACGAAGGGGAAAATTAGCATTTTGCGGCTTCCAGCAGTCCGCGCTTGATGTCCCAAAGCTTCTGGGAGAGGTCAACGTAGTAGGTGTGGGGGTTCTCGAAGCGCTTCACTTCGTCCCACAGCGTGTGAATCTGCTGGCGGCAGTATGCCTTGATGTCGTTCAGTTCGGGCAGCTCGTAGACGAGTTCGCCGTTCTGGAAAATCGGCACCTGCAGTTCGCGGACGGTGAAGTCGGTCAATTCCTTAGTCTTCCACGTCGCGTTCGGGTCGAAAATGACGTGCGGCTTCGTCGGGTCAATGACCTCGTCGCGCAGGGTCAGCTCGTCGGCAATCGCCTTGCCGCTCTCGCGGTCGTAGAGGCGGTACAGGCGCTTGAAGTGCGGGTTGGTAATCTTTGCTGTGTTCTCGCTGACCTTGATTTTCGGGATGATGTTGCCCTCGTCATCCTCAATCGCCGCCAGCTTGTACACGCCGCCGAAAACGGGGTTCGATTTGCTCGTAATCAGCCGTTCGCCCACGCCGAAGGTGTCCACCTGCGCACCCTGCATCATCAGGTCGCGGATGAGGTATTCGTCCAGCGAGTTTGACGCGGTAATCTTGCAGTTCGGCAGACCCGCCTCGTCGAGCATCTTGCGCGCCTTCTTGGACAAATACGAAATGTCGCCGGAGTCCAGACGGATGGCGAAATTGGTGATGCCGCGCGGCAGCAGAATCTCCTTGAACGCGCGGATAGCGTTCGGCACGCCGGATTTGAGCGTGTTGTAGGTGTCAACCAGCAGCGTCGCGTTGTCGGGGTACAGCTCGCAGTAGGTCTTGAAGGCGTCGTATTCCGTCGGGAACATCTGCACCCACGAGTGCGCCATCGTGCCGCCCGCCGGAACGCCGTAGAGCTGGTCGGAAATGGTGCAGGCGGTGCCGTGGCAGCCGCCGATATATGCGGCTCTCGCGCCCAGGATGGCGGCGTCCGCCCCCTGCGCCCGACGGGAACCGAATTCCAGCACCGTGCGTCCCTCGGCGGCACGCACAACACGGTTGGCCTTGGTGGCAATCAGGCTCTGATGGTTCACGCACAGCAGCAGATACGTCTCAACAAGTTGCGCCTGAATGGCAGGCGCGCGGACGGTGATGATCGGCTCCCGGGGAAAAACGGGCGTTCCCTCCGGCACCGCCCAGATATCGCCGGTAAACTTGAAATTGGCAAGATAGTTCAGGAAATCCTCGCTGAAGCACTTCCGCCCCCGCAGGTATGCGATGTCCTCCGGGTCAAAGTGCAGATCCTGAATATACTGGACGATCTGCTCCAGACCGGCCGCGATGGCAAACCCGCCCCCGTCGGGGCAGCGGCGGAAAAACAGGTCAAAATACGTTATGCGGTCGGCATAGCCGTTGGCAAAATACCCCGCGCCCATGGTCAGCTCGTAAAAATCGCAGAGCATCGTCAGATTCAATTTGTCGCTCACAACCATTTCGGTCACCTCATTATTATACTTGCGGCTATTATACAAAACCTTTCGGAAAATAGCAACCTTTTTCGTTGACACCTTCCGGAAGTTAGAGTATTATTAAATTGTAGAAAGGTCGTGATACCCTATGGGAATTACCGTTGGCATGAAGGGCGTGGCCGAAACGCTCTGTGAGCGGGAGGATACCGCCAAGGAGGTCGGCTCCGGCGATCTGCTGGTCTACGCCACCCCCTGCATGGTCGCGCTGATGGAAGGCGCGGCGTGCGACGCCGTGACGGAAGGGCTGGCGGAAGGCCAGACCACCGAAAACGGCAATCCCGTGGTGACCGCGGATAAGACTGCCGGCGCTTCCCACCTCCTGAC
>ERZ857922.4363-NODE-4363-length-10766-cov-3.094949_pt1 | contig 10766 bp, 10 predicted proteins | sample MGYA00519579_ERZ857922 | MGnify/ENA primary metagenome ERZ857922 (study PRJEB31778, sample SAMEA3449375) | human gut metagenome | biome: human gut; feature: human-associated habitat; material: faeces | place: United Kingdom | collected 2010/2012 ... | reverse complement strand
ATGCGCCGCGCGCCGCGCGCGAGCGCGTCGGCGATGAGCTGTCCGACGCCGTAGGTCGTGGTGACACAGGGATTTTTGCGTCCGGCAACGAGCGGGAGTCCCGCTGCCGCAGCCATCTCGACGACTGCCGTGCCGTCCGGCAGCAGGCCGTAGGCCGCGTCGATCGGCTCGCCGTAGGGATTTTGCACGCCGGAGACGAGCACGCGCTCGCCGCCGCAGGAATCGAGGAAGCAATCCACCGTCCCCTCGCCGCCGTCCGCCACGCTCAGCGCGCGGACCTCGCAGGCGGGGAAGAAGAGCGGGATACGCTCGCGCGCGATGGCACAGATGTCGCGGCTCGGCAGCGAGCCCTTGAAGGAATCGGAGATCACGATGCACTTTTTCATGCCCTTTGCCTCCCGTGCGGGTGTTTTTCCTATAGCTATAGTATATGCAAGCTGCGCGCAGGATGCAAGTCCTTTCCGCCGCGGCGGTAGGAGGAAGAAAACTGCACCTTGCCATATTGCACAAAATATAGCGATGAAATTGTGCGGATTTGCAGATATTTACCTCTTGACTTTAAAGCTCTAAAGGAATATACTCCGAACATCAAATGAGTTTGCCCCACGGGGCGGACGGAAGGGAGATCCGCAATGCTGAGCCGCTATTCCTTTTTCATTTTCGCGTTCCGCTTTGCGGGCCGCTATTTCGGCACGCCCTCCCGGAGCCGTCGATGAGAAGAAAACGCGTTTGCACAGGAATGTGAGCAAAGCGGTTTCGTCCGACGGACGGGACCGCTCTTTAATTTGTTCAAATGAAAAGGAGAAGTACCATGAAAAAGAAGATTATCGCCATGCTGCTTTCCGCAGCGATGTGTCTCAGCCTCGCCGCCTGCGGCCAGAAGGCTGACACCCCCGATACCACCGATCCCGCCGAGCCGAGCGGCGATGCCGCGACCTACACCGTCGGCATCTGCCAGCTCGTGCAGCATGAGGCGCTTGACGCCGCGACGCAGGGCTTTATTGACGCGCTGAACGAGGCGCTGCCCGGTCAGGTCAAGTTTGAGGAGAAGAACGCCTCCGGCGATTCCAACAGCTGCGCCACCATCGTCAACGGCTTTGTCTCCGAGGGCGTGGACCTCATCATGGCGAACGCGACCGCCGCGCTGCAGGCGGCGGCCTCCGCGACGAGCGATATCCCCGTTCTCGGCACCTCCATCACCGCCTACGGCGTGGCGCTGGACATTGACGATTTCTCCGGCACCGTCGGCGGCAACGTCTCCGGCACGAGCGATCTGGCCGACCTGAGCAAGCAGGCGGACATGATCACCGAGTGGTTCCCCGAGACGCAGAAGGTCGGTCTGCTGTTCTGCTCCGGCGAGCCGAACTCCCGTTACCAGATCGAGGAGGTCGCCAAGAACCTGTCCGCCAAGGGCATTGAGACCAAGGAATTTGCCTTCACCGACACCAACGACGTTTCCTCTGTTACGCAGGCTGCCTGCGACTGGGCCGATGTGATCTATGTTCCCACCGATAACACCGCCGCCTCCAACACCGAGGCGATCGCCAACGTCACCGTTCCCGCCAAGACCCCGGTCATCGCCGGTGAGGAGGGCATCTGCAAGGGCTGCGGTGTGGCGACCCTGTCCATCAGCTACTACGATCTCGGCATGACCACCGGCAAGATGGCCGCTAAGATCCTGACCGGCGAGGCGGATATCTCCACCATGCCCATCGAATTCACCACCGCAACGCCGAAGTACAACGCCTCCATGTGCGAGACGCTCGGCATTACCCCGCGGGAGGGCTACACCGCCATCGCGGAGTAAGCGGAATATCCCCGATGGGAGAGGGGCGCCGCCCCTCTCCCATAACGAAGTGTTTGGAGGAAAAGAACGATGAGTTTCCTGACGTCTCTGCTCAACGCGCTGCCCGGCGCAGTCGCCCAGGGTCTGATCTGGGGCATCATGGCGATCGGCGTATACATCACCTACCGCATCCTTGACGTGGCGGATCTGACGGTGGACGGCTCGCTCGCCACCGGCGGCGCGGTCTGCGTGATGCTCATTCGCGCGGGCGTGAGCCCGTGGCCGGCGCTTTTGTGCGCGATGCTCGCCGGTATGCTGGCGGGTCTTGTCACGGGCCTTTTTCACACGAAGTGCGGCATTCCCGCCATCCTTGCCGGTATCCTCACGCAGCTCTCGCTCTACTCGGTCAACCTGCGCATCATGGAGAGCAAGGCGAATCAGGCGGTCAGCGTGGATAAGTACGACCTGCTCGTTTCCCAGCGCTATGTGCGCACGTTCTCGCCCGTGGGCGAGCTGCTGACGAAAAATCCGCTGCCGCTGCTGCTGCTCTTCACCGCCGCGGTGATCGCGCTGCTCTACTGGTTCTTCGGCACGGAGAAGGGCTGCTCCATCCGCGCCACCGGCGCGAACCAGAACATGGCCCGCGCGCAGGGCATCGACACCAGCGCCAACGTGGTGCTCGGGCTGATGCTCTCCAACGGACTGGTCGCGCTCTCCGGCGCGCTGCTCGCCCAGTATCAGGGCTCGAGCGACGTGCAGATGGGCCGCGGCGCCATCGTCATCGGCCTTGCCGCCGTCATCATCGGCGAGGTCGTGTTCGGCAAGATCTTCATCAACTTCGGCCTTCGGCTCTTTGCCGTTTCCATCGGCGCGATCCTTTACTACATCGTGCTGCAGGCCGCGCTCCAGCTTGGTCTGAACACCAACGATCTCAAGCTCGTCACGGCGCTGATCGTGGCGGTGTTCCTCGCCATTCCGTACTGGAAGGGCAAGGCGTTCCACGGCAAGGCACAGAAGGGAGGCACGCACCATGCTTGAGCTCAAGAACATCTGCAAGACCTTCAACCCCGGCACCATCAACGCCAAATCGGCGCTCAACGACCTGAGCCTGACGCTCGCCGACGGCGACTTCGTCACCGTCATCGGCGGCAACGGCGCGGGCAAGTCCACGATGCTCAACGCCATCGCGGGCGTGTTTCCGGTGGACTCCGGCTCCATCCTCATCGACGGGCAGGACGTCACCAAGCTGCCCGAGCACAAGCGCGCCGCGCTGCTCGGGCGCGTGTTCCAGGACCCGATGATGGGCACCGCCCCGACTATGATGATCGAGGAGAATCTGGCGCTCGCCGCCCGGCGCGGGCAGCGCCGCGGCCTCAAGTGGGGCATCACGCCGCTTGAACGTGCGGACTACAAGGAGCTGCTGCGTACCCTCGACCTCGGTTTGGAGGACCGCCTGACGAGCAAGGTCGGCCTGCTCTCCGGCGGTCAGCGTCAGGCGCTGACGCTGCTGATGGCCTCGCTCAAGCAGCCGAAGCTGCTGCTGCTCGACGAGCACACCGCGGCGCTCGACCCCAAGACGGCCGCCAAGGTGCTCGCGCTCTCCGACCAGATCGTGCAGGAGAATCGGCTCACGACGCTGATGATCACGCACAACATGAAGGACGCCATCGCGCACGGCAACCGCCTCATCATGATGGACGCGGGCCGCGTGGTGGTGGACATCTCCGGCGAGGAAAAGAAAAAGCTGACCGTGCCCGACCTGCTCGCGCTCTTCTCCAGCGCCAGCGGCTCGACCGAGGCGAACGACAAGCTGCTGCTTTCCTGACGGCTTTCCGCTTCTTTTTTGTTGAAAAACAGGGCATGACCTGTTAAAATTACCGTTGGCCGGTGGTTTAGCCTCCTCCCGGTCAACGGTATTTTTCTGCCAAGCGAAGGGGAGAACGCAATGAACGGCATTCAGGTGAAAAACCTTGTCAAGACCTATATCACGCAGAGCACCGACATCATTCTCAACGGCGCGAAGCGCCCCTCGACGACGCGCACCGTGCTCCACGGTGTGTCGGTCGATTTTCCCGCGGGGAAGCTCACGGCGATCTTAGGGCGGAGCGGCTGCGGAAAGAGCACGCTGCTGCGGCTCATCGACGGAACGAAGGACGCGCCCGACTCCGGCGAGATCGTGATGCCGGAGGGCTGGCGCTGCGCGCTGCTCTCGCCCGATCCCTATGTGATCACCTGGACGTCGGTGGAGCGCAACGTCGCGATGGCGGCGGGCGCGGGCCGCACGCCGGAGGAGCGGCTGGAGCTGGCGAAGAAGCTCGTGAAGCTCGTGCGGCTGGAGGATTACGCCGACATGACGCCCGTGGAGCTGTCCACCGGGATGCGCCAGCGGCTCGGGCTTGCCCGCGTGCTCGCCAGTCAGGCGCAGGTGCTGCTGATGGACGAGCCGTTCGCCTCGCTCGACTTCATCACGCGCGGCGAGCTGCAAGCGGAGCTGCTGGACATTCAGAAGGAGCTGCAAAAGACCATTCTGCTCGTGACGCATCAGCTTGATGAGGCGCTGCTGCTCGCGCAGCGGATCGTCGTGCTGCACGCGGACAGCTCGGTGCGTGTGTGGGAGCTGGAGCTGCCGTATCCGCGCGACCTGACGAGCCCGCAGCTCGCCGCGCTGCGCGAGGAGATCACCGCCGAGTGCAGGAAGGACTAAAGAAAAACCGCTTGACCGAGATCGGCCAAGCGGTTTTTTCGTGAAGGGAAGGGCGCTATACGCCCATGATGAGCGGCACGAGCAGCGCGGAGAAAAGACAGGCTGCCATGCCGGTCGTGAACGAGTAGGGCAGCGTCTCGGCGCTGCAGGAGCGCTCGACGATGGGCAGGCATACGTCCATCGCGCACGTTCCGGGCAGCGTGACGGCCTCGATGCAGCCGATCTTCGAGGCGGCGAGCGGGAGGAGAATGATGCCGAGCGTTTCGCGCAGCACATTGTGCAGGAACGACACCGCGCCCGCGACCGCGTGGCCCGCGCCGGAAATGACGCTCGGCGCGAGCGTGTACCAGCCGAAGCCCGCGCTGATGGCGAGCCCCTCCCGCAGCGTCATGGGGGAGAGGAACGAGTAGACCACGCCCGCGAGCAGCGAGCCGGCGACCATCGCCAGCGGCACGAGAACGATGCCGAGCCCCGCGCCGCGCAGCATGGCTTTGAGCTTGCCCTCCAGCCCCATGCCGAAGCCGACGAAGGCGAGCAGCAGGCACAGTCCGACGACGAGCCAGCTGCCGGACACGGCCTGAAAGGCGTCCGGGTCGGCGACGCGCGGAACGACAAAATAGCCGAGCAGCATCCCCACCGCGACCATCGCGAAGATGATGAGCGAGGTTTTGGAGCCGGAGGCGTCCGCGTATGCGGCAGCGGACGGCTCCGCCGCCGTTTTCTCCGCGCCGCGGGGCATGGCATTGCGGTCGATGTGCAGGGCACGGCGCACGGCGAACGCGCCGAGCATACTGAACGCCATCGTCAGCGCGGTGACGAGCAGCGCCTGCACGCCGATGACGCCGAGGTTGTCCGTCACCTCGCGGTTCGCGCCCATGCGCAGACCCATCACGAAAACGAGCGCGTAAACGCTGACGCTCAGCAGCGTATTGACAAAGCCGAGACGGTCGGCGTAGCGGCGCAGGCGCGAGGCGAGCAGGTAGCAGGCGATCATGACCGACCAGTAGAGGGCGAGCGAGGCCATAGGGAGATCTTCCTTTCAAAAAAGAGGGCGGCGTTTTGCGCCGCCCTCCGTTTGCAGTATGTGGCTGTGCGGTCAGGCGAGGGTCTTGACCCACGCGCTGTATTTCTCGAGGTTCGCGTCGCGCTCCGCGGCGTCCGCGCCCTTGGTGAGAATATAGACCTTGATCTTCGGCTCCGTGCCGCTGGGCCGGACGACGATGTGCGAGCCGTCGGTCAGCTCAAAGCGCAGGACGTTCGAGCCGGAGAGCGGCATCGGCGTGATCGCGCCGGTCGCGGCGTCGTGCACCGTACCGTCGGAATAGTCCTTGTACTGCGCGACCGTTACGCCGCCGATCTCGACCGGAGGCTGCGCGCGCAGCGACTGCATGAGCGCCGCCATTTTCTCAAGACCGTCGAGGCCGGGCATGACGAGGTTGTGCGTCTTTTCACCGTACCAGCCGTACTTTTCAAAGAGCGCGTTGAGCGCGTCGAAGAGCGTCATGCCCTGGGAGTAGTACCACGCGGCCATTTCGGTGAGCAGCAGCGAGGCCGTGACTGCGTCCTTGTCGCGCACGTAGTGGCCGATCATGTAGCCGTAGCTCTCCTCGTAGGAGAAGATGACGGTGTTTTTGCCCGCGCCCTCAAGCTCGTTCATCTTCTCGGCCATGAACTTAAAGCCCGTGAACGTGTCGTAGCAGTCGAGGCCGTTCGCCTCCGCGACGGCGCGCGCCATTTCGGTCGTCACGATGGTCTTGAGCGCGGCGGCGTTCGCGCGCGAGTTCAGGATGCCGTGCTTCGCCGCGTAGGCGTCGTAGAGCGCGTTGAGCCTTGCGCGCTCAGCCTCCACCTCCGCATCGGGCGCGCCGTCCTTTTCGAGCGTTATGAGCCGTCGGGCGCAATCCCGTAGGGGGATCATTCCCCCGATTCGCTCAGCGGCCGCCTTCGAGGGATTCTGCCGGTGCATGAGGGGACCCATGCGGAAGTAGAGGGCGCCGCCAGATTCGGCGTAGGACCAGTCGCGCACGTCCGGGTCTGCGGGGATGGCGTCGCCGGGCTCGCTTTCGGGCGCATCCCATTCGGGGATGCGGGCGGTCATCTTGCCGAGGGCTTCGCGCAGCGCTTCTTCCAAGTCGGTGCCGGGCTTCGGCCTGCATTCGGAGTCCGCCCGCCCGTAGGCGTTCGTCGTCGCGGCGAGCTCGCCGAGCACCATGTCGGGGTGGGATGCGAAGTAGGAGTTCACGTCGATGCCCGCCTCGACGCGCTCGGTGTGCGCCCATTCGGGCTCGCAGACCTCGGCGCGCTCGCGCTTCTGGAGGATGACCACGTCCGCCGTGACTTCGGCATGCGGCGAGAAGGCCGTGTTGGGCAGGCGGACCGCTCCCACGAGCTCGGCGCGCTCGGCGATCTGCCGGAAACGCGGCAGGTGAGCCTCTTTCACGCCTTCGGCGAAATGTAAAGGAGAGATAGAAGAATGAAACTGATGATCGCGTCCGACCTGCACGGCTCGGCGTACTATACGCAGGCGCTGCTGCGCCGCATGGAGGATGAAAAGCCCGCAAAGCTCGTCCTGCTCGGCGACATCCTCTACCACGGCCCGCGCAATGCCCTCCCGCGCGATTACGACACGAAAGCGTGCGCCGCCATGCTCAACGCGCTCGAAAAAGCGCCGCTTTGCATCCGCGGCAACTGCGACGGAGAAGTGGACCAGATGGTATTGAATTTCCCCGTGCTCGCGGACTTCGCCGCCGTGTTCGCGGACGGGTATACCCTCTATCTCACGCACGGCCACCATCTCGACGAGGCGTCCAAGGCCGCCGCCCCCGGCGACATCGTGCTCTACGGACATACCCATGTCCCAGCGTTCGAGCAGAAGAACGGGAATTATTATGTAAACCCTGGCTCCGTATCCATCCCGAAGGAAGGAAGCCGCCACAGCTATATGCTCTGGGAAAACGGCGTTTTCACATGGAAGGACGTGGAGACCGGCGAGATCTGGCGCACGGAGCGCATAGAGAAGTGAGCGGCGCGCCGGAGGCGGTGCGCGCGCGGCTCCTTGCGCTGCAAGACGAGAAAAACGCGCCCTTCATGGCAAAGCTCGTCCCGACGCTTCCGCCGGAGAGCGTTCTCGGCGTGCGTATGCCGGATTGCCGCGCGCTCGTCCGAGAGCTTTGCCGGGAACCCGACATCGGCCTCTTTCTCGCCGATCTGCCGCACCGGTATTTGGACGAGAACAACCTCCACGCGCTGATTTTGAACGAGGAAAAGGACTATGCCGCCGCCGTCGCCGCGCTCGACGCCTTTCTGCCCTACGTTGACAACTGGGCGACCTGCGACGCGCTGCGCCCGAAGGCATTCAAAAAGCACCCTCCGGATTTGCCGGACGAGTGCCGCCGCTGGATAAAAAGCGGCGAGACCTATACCGTCCGCTTCGGCATCGAAATGCTTATGACGCACTATCTTGACGCGGATTTCCGCCCGGAATATCTCGAAGAGGTTTCCATAATTAAAAGCGAAGAATATTATGTAAACATGATGATCGCCTGGTACTTTGCCACAGCCCTCGCCAAGCAGTACGAGGCGGCCCTTCCCTATATAGAGGACCGCCGACTGGACGCCTGGACCCACAACAAGGCCATACAAAAATCCATCGAAAGCAGGAGGATAACCGACGGACAAAAGGCTTATCTTCGCTCACTGAAGCTAAAATAAAGGAGCAGCATGAAAGACTACACCCTGAAATACGGCAAGGGCAGCGTCACCTTCGCCCTTGATGAAGCACACGTTACAGAGCTTTACGGCACCCCCGTTCCAAAGATCGACGATATAAGGGCCGCTCTTTACGCGACGCTTAGTTCGCCGGTCAGTCACGAGCCTCTGGAATCCTGGGTAAATCCAGGGGATAAGGTGGCGCTCATAGTCAGCGACATGTCCCGCTTCTGGATGAGGCAGGATCTTGTGGTGCCCCACATAATCGGCTATCTGACCGATAAGTGCGATGTGAACCAAAACAACATCACCATAATAATCGCCAACGGCACTCACCCGGGCGGCGACGAAAATGAACTGCGCACGCTGGTGACGGACGGCGTTTACGACAGGATCAGGGTAGTAAACCACGACTGTCAGGCAAAGGACCTTGTCTATATAGGCACCACCTCCCTCGGTACGGAGGTGCACATAAACCCCATCGCTGCAAATGCAGACAAGGTGATAATGCTGGGCGCCTGCACCTACCATGTAATGGCTGGGTATGGCGGCGGCCGCAAGAGCATATTGCCCGGCATAAGCGGCCTCGAAACCATACGGCAGAACCATCTGCACTCACTGGACCTGCTCGCCCCCCGCTCTAATCCGCTCATAGGCAACGGAGTGACCGACGGTAATCCCCTCAACGAGGACATGTGCCAGGCAGCGGCTATGGTAAAGAACCTTTTCGGCATAAACCTGGTCACGAACGCGGATATGCAGCTTGCCCATATAATCTCGGGCGATCCCATGAAGTCATGGCAGCTGGCATGCCATAGGGTGGACGAGATATACAGGGTGCCAATAGTCAAAAAGGCGGACGTGATAATCACCAGCTGCGGCGGCTATCCCAAGGATATGTCCCTTTATCAGGGTACAAAGATCATAGACAACGTGGAAAGCGGCCTGAACGCCGGCGGCACGCTGATAGTGCTGATGGAGGCCGTGGAGGGCGGCGGCCCCGCCCAGTATTTCGACTGGCTTAAGCCACTTAAAGAAGGCAGGCTTTATGAGGAGCTGAAGGCCGGCTTCACCATACCCGGCTATATATTCTTCATGAACTGCGAGCAGGCGGAAAAATACAGGATAATGCTGCTGACTACCGCCGACCCTTCATCGCTGGCCCCTATGGGCATAGAGGCATATACCGATATGGCCGCTCTGCTCGCTGCGGCGGATATAGCGGATAAGGACATATTGCTTATTCCCAACGGTTCCACCGTAGTACCCTACCCCAAGGCATAAGAGGATAAATAATATGAAAAACTACATTGCAAAGCGCTTTCAGAACATCTCAGGCGGCCTTTCTCTGGATACGGAGGCATTGAGCCGCTATAGCGATGTGATAGACATGAGCATAGGCGATACCGATTTCATCACGGACAGCCGTATAATAGACGCAGCCTTTTCGGACGCCCGGCTGGGATACACCAAATATGGCGACCCCAAGGGGGATCCGGAGCTGATAGACGCTGTCATAAAGGCGTACAAAGAGGACTTTTCCATCGATATTTCCCGGGAAAACCTGTTTGTCACAGCCTCCAGCTGCATGGGCATGGGGCTCACCATGATGGCGCTGCTCGATCCCGGCGATGAAGTTATTGTGTTTTCGCCATATTTCACCATGTACCGCAGCCAGATAGAGCTATCAGGGGGCGTATGCGTAGAGGTGCCCACATATGGCTCGGAGGGTTATGCCATAAACGGGGACAGGCTCCGCGCCGCTATCACACCAAAGACCAAGGCCATCATATTCAATAACCCCTGCAATCCTACAGGGGCCGCCTACGGCATTGACACGCTGAAGCTATTGTACAGCATTGCAGAGGAGCACGACCTTCTGATAGTAGCGGACGAGATATACACCCGCTACATGTTCAATGGCCCCTTCGTGCCTATCTGCTCCTTCCCCGGCGCCATGAAACGCACCGTCACGCTGAACAGCTTCTCAAAGAACTTCATGATGACGGGCTGGCGCATAGGATACATCATAGCGCCGCCCGATATAGTCAGCGCTGCCATGCATATAAATAACTCCCTCGTTTACACAGCCCCCGCCCCCTCTCAGCGCGCCGCCATAAAGGCGCTGGAGCTTCGGGAGGACATACAGAATAAGTACATCAGCCGGTATAAGGAGCGGGTATTCTACGCCTATGAGCGCATAAAGAACATACCCTATCTTTCCATGGGGCAGCCCGGCGGAACCTTCTATGTCTTCCCCAATATTGAAAAGACAGGCCTCAGCTCCAAAGAGTTCTGCGGCGTTTTGTTCGAAAAGTGCCACATACTCGCCACCCCCGGCTCTTCCTTCGGCGCTTCGGGGGAAGGGTACATACGTCTCGTCTGCGCATGCAGCCTGGATACCATAAAAGAGGTGTTCGACCGCATGGAAAAGCTGAAATTCTAATCAAAAAAGTGGCTTAACGCCACTTTTTTGATTCTTTTCGGGTTTTGCCTCTCACGTTCGTTCCCGGGCGGCAAAACCCGCAAAGTACGAAAACCTCTGGTTTTCATCCGTTTTGACGCACA
>ERZ857922.4360-NODE-4360-length-10768-cov-4.814524_pt1 | contig 10768 bp, 10 predicted proteins | sample MGYA00519579_ERZ857922 | MGnify/ENA primary metagenome ERZ857922 (study PRJEB31778, sample SAMEA3449375) | human gut metagenome | biome: human gut; feature: human-associated habitat; material: faeces | place: United Kingdom | collected 2010/2012 ... | reverse complement strand
ATTTGACTCCTTAAGAGTCAACTTTTTCTAGGACAAGACAGCGTGCGAGAATTCAAGCTGGCGTCAGAGCCATTGTGATTATTCCCTTCGTAAGCAAAATGATCAGCAGCATTTAAGTTTAGCTTGCTACTTGCAGGCGGCTCGTGATCGCTTGGATATGCTGGAAGGGCAAGAACTCGAAACCAACTCCAATTTCCGAGTCTGTTTGAGACGCGCAGGGAAGATTGAAAGCCATGAAATCCTCTGTCGCCAAGAAGAGTACCAAAGACTGGAACAAATTTTGTTCGGCACAGTTCAAGCTGCACAAAACTTAAGCCCGCAGCCAAAGAAAGTGCTGGAAGAACAGCTTCTGTGGGAAAAAGATCTCGCTAAAAAATGCAAACGCACAGCCTTTGCCTCCATAGAACAAGCGGCTAACAACTACAAATGCCTTTGCGATGAAATCAATAAACGCATACGCCAATTGATTCATAAATAACCTGTGTACAACAGCAAGAAAACAAATACCCGGGATCAAATTCTCGGGTATTCTTATTTTGTAGTCTTGCCGGTTAGTCTCCGGAATCCTGTGTCCGGATAAATTGATCGTCCTTTGTGAAATAAAGTTTCTGTGTCATTTGGATACTGACCCAAGTCACGATAGCGGCTGTTGCGGCGATGGAGAAGCAGATCAGTAATTGATATCGAACTGCGATTAAAGGAGATTCACCAGCCAAAATCTGACCGCTCATCATGCCCGGAAGCGCCACAATACCTAAAACCATCAGCATATTAATCGCCGGCAGCATGGCAGCCGAAGCCGAAAGCTGAACAGTTTTAAGAACCGCTTGCTGCTGCGTTGCACCCAAAGCCAGCAGCGTCTCAATCTCACCCGCGCGTAAGTCGAGTTCACTTCTAAAACGTTCAACACCTAAGGCAGCTGAGTTCATCGCATTGGTCACAATCATTCCGGCCAACGGAACTAAATACCGGCCTTCCCAAAGCGGAGTAGGACGAATTACAACAAATTCGAGATAAGAGACCGTTAAACCAGCACCCAAAAAGATCGCGGCAAACAGGATGAAACGATACTTCCGGCGGCTTTTCTCATTCTGAAGTCCGCCAAGCCGTTTTAAAGCTGCTTGTGATGCTGCACCCATCATGAATAGAATTAGCGCAGCCAATATCCAAGGATCCGACTGTCGGAAAGCCCACAGGAGGATGTACCCGACGGCAATCAATTGAACGGTCCCTCTCACGACACCGATAATTAACGGCTTTGACAGGCATAGCTTGTATTTCCAAGATAAAAACAGAGCTATCCCGACAGGCAGTAAACCGATGCCCATTTGTAAGAGTGATATGTCGTTTGATCCGCTAATTGCCATCTTTTCCTCCTTAAGCCTCTAATTTTTTCGTGCTTTATGTGGCTTCAATCCGAATAACCCATTCTACGAATCGACCCGCTCTATGGCGGGTCTTTCAACTCAAAGTCGGCATGTGTGAACACTGTGAACATGTTCACACTTAAGTTTTCACTTCGAGAATGTTTCTCTGAAGGCTCCTTCTACGGCGGATTTATCAGCTCGATAAGTTCCTTGGACCATACCATCGCGTCCGCCGCCCCGACCGTTAAGCTGTCCGTTCAGAGACTTGCTGATTTTCGTAAGTTCAGGATCGGAAGATGCGATTACGTAGTTAAATCCGCCGTCAATCGAACTAAAAACACCGACAGCATCGCTCGGGAATTTTTCTTTCAGCATACCGGCAAAGTGCTTTAGTTCAAACGGCGTTAAATCTTCTTCGAAAACTGTGACAACTCCGTTTTCCGGCTTGAGACCGGCTGCGACAAACTGAAGGTATCGATCCGTTCTCTGTGCGGTTTTTTGATCCTTCGCCTTTCCTTCTTCGATAAAGTTTTCCGCAGCCTTTGCAATTTCATTCGGTTTTGCGGAGAACAATGCGGAAACTTTGGCAATCTCCTTTACTCTCCAGTCGTAATCCCGCCTGGCGCGTTCGCCGGCAACAAATCGAACCCGTGTACCGCCGCGGTGCTTAGAAGCATCCAAAATCTTGAACATTCCGATTTCTCCGGAACGACGAACATGCGTCCCGCAGCAGGCACAGCGATCGCAGCCGGGAACCGTCACAATCCTCACCACTCCGTGCAGTTCTTTTTTGCTGCGGTATTCCATTGCTTGAAGGACTTCTTCACTCGGAAATTCAATCTTCAGATCAATGTTCTGAGTGATGGCCTGATTCACCAGTTTTTCCAGCTCGGAGATCGCTTCCATCGGAATTTCTCCGCTGAAATCAACGGTAATATCTTCCGGATCCATATGGAATCCGACGTTTTTAAATTTATATTTTTGATGAACGAGGCCGGAGAAAATATGTTCGCAGGTATGATTCTGCATATTGTCAAAACGGCGGTCCCAGTCGAGCTTTCCAGTAACGGTTGAACCGACTTCCAACGGCTTGTCTGTATAGTGAACGACCTCAGAGCCGATCCTCTTTACAAAGGTAACCTTGGCGTCTCCTAAAGTCCCTTCGTCCGATGGCTGTCCGCCCCCTTCCGGGTAAAAAGCCGTGTCGCTGAGGACAACCTCAAAGCCCTTCTTTCCCTCACGACAGGCGGTGACAGTTGCTGAAAATTCTCTTGCGTACGGATCACGATAAAACAGTTCCTGCATCGTTTCCATTGATTATCTCCACTGCTTTTATTTGACTGCAAAAATTATAGGCAGTCAGAAGAGAAGAAACCGTCTTACACAGAGCATTTCTCTCTTCCGTCTTTGTTCTCACTTTCGGGACCTACATAAAAATTGAGGAATAAAACTTCTATCTGCTACCTATAATGAAAAAGTGATAAGAAGGGTCAGATTCCGGAAGATGATTGCATCAAAAGACAAATTCCATTTTTGGGTCGGCATGACCATTGTGATCGTGATCGCGATATTCATTGGTCTGCTCTGCACTGTATTTACGCCCAATTATTTCCGACCGAAAACGGTCGTTGAAACCTATTTCACGGAATCTGTCAACGGACTTTCCCCGGGAGCTCCCGTTAAGTTCAAGGGCATCGACATTGGAAAAGTCACCGACATTTCATTATCCAGCAAGGTCTATCCGGAACATCACATCGGGCTATTCTCCCCTGACTCCTCTGTCGCTGTTGTGCGCATGATCGTGTATTTGGATGAAGATCAGCTCAAAAAACAGCTTCCCTCCCTCATCCAAAACGGATTACGGTTTCAAACGGAACTGGCAGGCGTCACGGGAACTATTTATCTTGCGGCGAATTTTTTAAATCCCACGCTTTATCCTCCCGAAATTAAAGACGTGCCGTGGAAGCCGAGATACCTTTATGTTCCGGCCACGATCAGCTTAACAAATGAAATTCTGGAAAACATCCAGAACTTCCTTGCCACACTGCAAAATTTGAAAGCAAAGATAGACGATGTGACACCCGGAGCAGTGAAGAGCCAAACTACAAAAGAACTGCTCACCACACTTAACCATACCGTAAGTATGCTGGACCCTGACAAACTGCGTGCTCTGCTTTCTAACGCGGAAAACTACATTAATTCCAGCCACGCAATTCTTTCGAAAGTAGATGTCGCCCGGATTAACTCTTTACTTTCCCAACTCTCGGGCACGACAGCAAAACTGAACGAAACCTTGAAGGAAACGAAAGGATCCGGCCTTGTAACGCAGTTGAATAAAACAATTTCAAGCGCCGACCAGGCCATTGTGGACAATCGCTACAACATTCGGGAGCTCATTCTCAATCTGAAGGATATTTCGGACAATCTCAAGATTTTGTCTGAGAATTTAGAGCAGGATCCGAACTTCTTAACGCCGCGCACACATCATCCGTCTCCGATCGGATCCGGCAAATAAGTTCTGTCATCTCCGTCAGCAGGTTTTGTCGAAAATTACGTCGCCAAAAATAAACCAGGGAGCCGAAGCTCCCTGAAAATTCTTTTCTAATTGATCAAACAATTAGAAGGTATGAGTCATACCGATTGTGGCATTCCAGCCGCGAAGGTCGTCCGTGTTGTGCTTCAGTGCCTTTCCGGCTGTACCCCAAGCTGCCTGGGTGTACATCAAAGTACGTTTAGAGAAGTGATAGAAGTAAGCTGCTCCGACGGAGAAGGAGTTGAACTTATCTTCTAAGCCGTCTTCAGATGCATTCTTATTCTTGCCGAAGGCAAACTGAGACTGAAGCATCACTTCGCCGCCTAAAGCGTTAGTGGAAGCAGACAAAGCAAAGGCGTGGTAATCGTTGGCCTTTCCATTGTTGTACTTGTCTTCCAGTTTTTTACCTGCTTCTGTCTTTGTATCAAATCCTACGAATCCGGGCAGGGGAGCATGAATAGCGTATTCATATGCACCGTACAGTTTGAAAGCACCGAAATCATAAGAAGCACCAAGGTTCAGCAACTGAGTTGTCTTGTTCTTGTCTTCTTTTCCTTTGTAGTCCAGAGCTTCGTAGATTAAATCAAAGTTCAGGGGGCCGTTGCCGTAAGTCAGGCCGGCACCATAGTAATGCTGGTTATAAGACCATTTGTTTTCGTCACCTTCACGACCATTGGAATACATGAAGGAGCCTTGGAAGCCGTTGTATTCAGGAGTCACGTAAACGATGGAGTTGTCATATCTGTCTGTCAGATAGAAGGCGCTGTACATGCTGCCGATCGTCTGGAAAGAAGTTGTGTAAGGTGTACCGCCTAAGATGGAATATGTACCGCAGTCAGAAGACAGTCCGCCAAAACGGCCGAAAGCAACTGTACCCCAGTTGCCAGAAACACCGAGAGCAGCTTCACGGCTGAAGGCTTTTCCTTCGGCAGCTTCGTTGCCGTTGCTTAATTTATAACCTTGTTCCAGTTTGAAGAAAACGGAGTTGCCGCTGCCGAGGTCTTCAGAACCCTTGATACCCCAGCGGTTGCCCATCCAGTTGCCGTTAGACATCTGAACTTTGGTGTCACCTCCGTGGACCTTACTGACCGTAACACCGGCGTCGAGGACGCCATACAAAGTTACATCGGTCGCAGCTGTTGCGTAGGAAGTAGCAGCAAGAAGAGCCGCTGCTAAAAGTGTCTTTTTCATTGTGAATCCTAGAGAAGTAAGTTAACAACGCTTTTATCTTATAAATAAATGTTTCCAAATTTGGCTTTGTCAATAGTTTTTTCAACTGCAAAAGAGAAAAACTGCATTGTTAATTTCAAAAAACAGGATTTTAGAGGTGTAATGTTTTAGAAAAATATAAACTTTCATGCCCTAAAAAGATTTGTCCGACCACAAGCCTCTAAAAGAAAATAATAGAGCCCTCTCCTTTTGTGAAAATTTCCTCCATCATTGTGAAATTTTCAGAATTTATTTCCCTGATAACTAGGGAAAACTCCAACATAAATTGCATCTTTTATTGAATTTTGAGGCCCTCAATTGTTTTATTCTGTTTCCGTTGATTCATTTTTTTACTATTACAGGAGTACCTCATGTCCTTAGAAACTTTAACTGCTTCGACAGGCATTCAAGCCCAAGAAGCGGAAGAAGCCGAAAAAGTAGGTGTAGGCGCATATATCTCACTTTTCTTTGCCGTCTGCTTCTTTTCCGGTGTCTTCTACAAAATGCCCGATGCCTATCGCTGGCTCGGAGCCTTCGACTTTACAACCCTGATCGGCAAATTCGGATCCGTGTCCGGCGCTGCAACTTTCGTCGGCAAAGGCGGTCTCAGCGCACGTGCCGGCTTCCTCTTTGCTCTTTCTTTGGTTCCCGGCGTTATGCTGGCTTTGGGTCTGCTTGAAGTGCTTTCTCACTACGGCGCTTTGAAAGCTGCTCAAAAGTTAATGACTCCGCTGCTTCGTCCGATCCTCGGCGTCCCCGGCATTACCGGTTTGGCCCTCATTACTGACCTTCAGAGTACCGACGCAGGTGCTGCTCTGACAAAAGGTCTGGTCGACTCCGGAAAGATCACTAAAGAGAACTTGATCGTTATTGCCGGCTGGCAGTATGCAGGTGCCGGTTTGATTAACAACTACTTCTCTATTGCTTCTGCCCTTTTCATGGCCTTCCTGGTTCCGGTTTGGATTCCGCTGGTTGTGATGTTCTGCCTCAAGTTTGTCGGCGGCGTGTTTGTCCGCTTCTGCCTCAAGACTCTCTATAAGAAGGATTTCGAAAATGCCTAATGCAACAGCAACACAAGTCAAAAAGAGCAACAATCCTTTTGATATTTTCATCACTGGTCTCAGAAAAGGCTTTAACGTCGCGATCAACAACCTGATGCCGAACGTGCTGATGGCCTTCGTTCTGGCATACATCCTTGACCTTTTCGGTGTGATGTCCTTCTTAGGCAAAGTCTGCGGCCCGGTCATGAGCATCTTTGATCTTCCCGGCCAAGCTATTACCGTTCTTTGCGCAACTTGGCTGTCCTGCGGCGCAGGCGTCGGTGTTGCAGCCAGCCTGCTTGCCAGCGGCACACTCAATGCACATGACATCACAATCCTCTCTCCGGCACTCCTCCTGATGGCTTCTCAAATTCAGTACATGGGTCGCCTCCTCGGTGTTGCCGACGTTCCTAAAAAATACTGGCCGATGCTCATGTTCAACAGCATTTTGATGGCTTCCATCGGCATGCTCATCATGCGATTCATTGTCTAGTAGAAAATCTTACCCATAGGCGTCCTTAAAAGACGTTTTTAGACCCACCTCCCGCTCCTCGGTTTCAATTCGGAACGGGCTTTTTTTGCTTTCCAGATAAAGGGTCCCGTTCAATCAGTCTCTCTCCCATTCGCGGATCAAACTCTCTCAGACCTTCCAACACTTTGTTTTGTCGCTCCAACTTCTACCGCTCAACCAAGTTGATCAATTAAGAAATAACTCGGCAATAGGCAGAAAATCTCTGAGATCCAACGGTTACTTTCTTCGATCTTGTCTCTAAAAAACAACAAAGAATTTCGAGCCTGTTAAACATGAATACGAATTTTCATCTTATGAAACGCAGCTTTTGCAATATGTAAAGAAGAATTTATTTTGTCTGTATTAACACCTAATTTAGGAATTTATTTTCATGTTTTCATATTTTTATGATTTTTTGTGTCATTATTAACCCGTAAGAATTAATAATTTTTCAATCGGAGATGTCTCATGAACATTCTTATTAAAGAAACAGGTGAACTTCGCTCTCTTTCGTTCATTGATTGGCACGACGGTCAGAAATACACAGAACAACTGATCTCAGCCTCCGGAGAAGACTGCAACTTCCTCTTTGATCAAGACGGTGAAGTTTTTATGACTGATGCGCCTACTTTTAGCAAGTGGAACGCCTTCTTTAGAAGTCACTGCGATGTCGATTCTGCCTGTTCTGCCCTCGGTCTGAAACCGATTTCTAAAGCAGAATACGACCCCTTCGTACACCTCTAAAATCTTTATCGGCTGTCTCTCAAGGTTGGGCTCAGACCCAACCTTTTTTGTTCTCAAAACTGGTAACAAGCTACTTCTGAAAGTGTCTTTGAGGGCCAAGCCCAAGTCTTCTGAATGTACAATCGAGGGTCGCACATTTTTTTTAGTTTGAAGAAAAACTCTTTTAAATCTTAAGGTTACATTAACAAATGGGCATTGAAATAGATCTCGAGCGCGACTCATTATTAGAAGAAGTCTCGCGTAAACGCCTTCGCGAAAGTTATATGAAGGAAGAAGAGCAAAGCCCGCAGGAACGCTTTGCAACAGTAGCAGAAACATTCGCAAGTAACCCTGCTCATGCTCAGCGTATTTACGATTACGCCTCTAAGCATTGGCTTTCCTTCTCGACCCCTATCCTTTCTTTCGGCAGAAGCAAGAAAGGACTCCCTATCAGCTGCTTTGAAGTTTATATGCAAGACACAGCTGAGGGTCTCGTTAATACACTTTCCGAAGTCAACTGGCTCTCCATGCTCGGAGGCGGTGTCGGCATTCATGTAGATATTAGAAGCGCGGACGACAAATCTGTCGGCGTGATGCCTCACTTAAAAATCTATGATGCGGCTTGCCTGGCCTACCGTCAGGGAAGAACACGCCGAGGATCTTATGCTGCTTTCCTTGATGTTGATCATCCCGACATCATTCAATTTTTGGAAATGCGTAAGCCGACCGGAGACCAGAACTTGAGAACGCTCAACCTGCATCACGGTGTAAACATCTCCGACAAATTCATGCGTTTAATTGAAAAGAGCATGGTTGATGCTGACGCAGACGACTCTTGGGAACTTCGGGACCCTCATTCCCACCGTGTTGTTGAAGTGGTATCTGCCAGAGATATTTGGCAGCGTATTCTTGAACTCAGAATGCAGACCGGTGAGCCTTACATTGTCTTTATTGATGCAGCAAACCGAGCCCTTCCCTCTTGGCTCAGCGACAAGGGCTTAAAAATTCACGGCTCCAATCTTTGTACAGAAATCTTTTTGCCGACAAGCGAAAAGAGAACGGCCGTTTGCTGTCTTTCCTCCCTGAACCTCGAATATTTTGATCATTGGAATACCAATGAACAATTTATTCCTGATGTCATGGAGTTCTTGGATAACGTTCTCCAATACTTTATTGACAACGCTCCTGACTCTGTTGAAAGAGCTCGCTACTCTGCCCTGCGTGAAAGATCTATTGGTATCGGTGCATTAGGCTTCCATGCATATCTACAGTCAAAACGGATTCCTATTGAATCCGTTTTAGCAAAGTCTATTAATTACCGCATGTTCTCCCATATTAGAGAAGAGTGCGCTCGCGGTGATGAGATTCTTTGCGAAAAGCGCGGTCCGTGTCCGGATGCGAAAGACGCCGGCATTCCGAGACGCTTCTCTCATTGGAACGCAATTGCTCCGAATGCTTCCTCCAGTTTGATCATGGGAGCCACATCTCCTTCGATCGAACCGATCCGTGCAAATATTTATCGTCAGGACACGCTTTCCGGTGCTCATATTATTAAGAACAAGATGTTGATTCCTGTTCTTGAAGAGTACGGATTAAATACGGATGAAGTTTGGACTAGCATCACCGCTCACGACGGTTCCGTTCAGCATTTGGAAGCCTTGCCGCAGGTAATTCGAGATGTTTTCAAAACCGCCCAGGAAATCGACCAGCGCTGGCTGATTGATCTTGCTGCTGACCGTCAGGAATTTATTGACCAAGGTCAATCTTTGAATCTCTTCTTCCCGGCTGATGTTTCTATCGCTTATCTCCATGCCTGTCACTTCCTGGCATGGAAGGTTGGTTTGAAGAGCCTTTACTACTGTCGAAGCGACAAACTCCGCAAAGCCGATAAGTTAGGTGAAAAAGTTGAAAGACATCGTCTTGAAGAGTCCATCAACATGCGCGAAGTTCTCGAGAATTCAAGCTGTCTTGCCTGCGAAGGATGAGCAATGAAATCAAGTTTGACAAAAAGCCGGAATTACTACAAACCCTTCTCTTATCCATGGGCCTATGATGCATTCATGGCCAGTGAGCAAATGCACTGGCTATGGACAGAAGTCCCGATGATCGAAGACATCAAGGATTGGAAGAATGTTCTGACTGATGGAGAAAGAGACTTTCTGACAAAAGTCTTCCGTTTCTTCACACAAGGCGACATTGACGTTAGCTCTGCCTACGTCAATACCTACCTGCCCTTCTTCCCGACACCTGAGATTCGTATGATGCTCTCGAGCTTTGCTGCTCGTGAAGCAGTGCATATCGCCGCTTATTCTCATTTGATTGAGACCATCGGTATGCCGGAAACCGTTTACAACGAGTTCCTGCAGTACGAAGCTATGGCAGAAAAGCACGATTTCTTCCACGGTCTCGCTGAAGACCTGCAGGAAAACATCGCTGTGAAAATGGCTGCTTTCTCTGCCTTTACGGAGGGCATGCAGTTGTTCTCAAGTTTTGTGATGCTCCTTAACTTCACAAGAAACGGAACCATGAAAGGCATGGGACAGATCATCGCCTGGTCCATCAATGATGAAACGCTGCACACAGAAAGCATGATCCGTTTATTCCGTGAATACATTATTGAGAACCCGGAACTTTGGACAGACTCTTTGAAAAAGCGTATTTATGACATCGCCGAGAAAATGATTGAGCTGGAAGATGCCTTCATCGACCTCGCTTTCGGCGTCAATGACATGAGCAAACAGAATCTGTCTCCCGCAGATGTGAAAGCCTACATTCGCTGGATCTGCGACCGCAGACTTGCCGCGATGGGCATGAAAGAGATTTTCAAGGTAAATGTCAATCCTCTGCCTTGGGTTGACTCCATGCTTGGCGTAACGCATACCAACTTCTTTGAGAATCGTGTTGTCGACTATGCCAAGGGAGCTTTGAGCGGCTCTTGGGGAGATGTTTGGGGACAAGCAGGAACAAAATAATCCCACAGACAACAATCGTTCCAATTGAAAAGGGGGCCCGCGAGGTCTCCTTTCTTTTTATTGACTCGTACATTTGACTCTCCCTGCCTATCTACAGACGGTAGTTAATTTCTGGTTTTCATATGTGTGAACATGTTCACACTCACAAAAACAAACCCGACGAAACCATTTGGTACCAGAGAAATTCAAGGACAGTAGAAAAGGACAAGAACAAAATGTTGTTGTATAAAACACACAACAATTAGAAACATTTGTAAGACGTGCTCAACTTGCGCACACCGAATTGTTTCGTTAAGATGCACGTCCTGTCGCTAATGCACAGCGCAGCAACGACAGACGGAAACGAATTTTTACATTCGAAATTCTTCAGTCGCTTGACAGAAAATTTTAAACGTGTAGAATTTCAATTCTTC
>ERZ857922.4359-NODE-4359-length-10769-cov-2.748740_pt1 | contig 10769 bp, 9 predicted proteins | sample MGYA00519579_ERZ857922 | MGnify/ENA primary metagenome ERZ857922 (study PRJEB31778, sample SAMEA3449375) | human gut metagenome | biome: human gut; feature: human-associated habitat; material: faeces | place: United Kingdom | collected 2010/2012 ... | reverse complement strand
AGCTGGTATGATTTCACAAAAGAAATCTTCCGTCAGGCCGCTGCCATGGGACACCCGGAATATCTCCCGGAAAACATGACAGTCAACTCCGTCACAACTGCAGAGTATGGCGCTTCCAAAGCAGCCAGACCGTTTAACAGCCGTCTGGATAAGAGCAAACTGACAGCCAATGGCTTCACCCCTCTTCCAACCTGGCAGGATGCGCTGGGACGTTATCTGAAAGAACTGGATTTCTAAATCATCTCAGTTAAAAATAAGCAATCTAAGATTTATACAAAAGAATCCGCCGAAATATTTTTCTAAATATTCTGGCGGATTTTTTATGTTCTTCATAAGAATAACTCAATTATCAAATATACAGTCAGGCGGATTTTCACAATCCGTAATTTATTTCTTCCTCTATATCAAAAAAGTCCTCGGCATCTATTTTCGCAATAGAAACAGAGGACTTTGCTAATTCAGTTAAAACAATTCAACTTATTATGCTACAGCCTTATTCTGCTGCATTTTCTGCCATGCACATCCAGCTACAATAAGAAGGATTCCCACAATATCTGTCATAAGAGTCGGATCGATCAGCATCAGTCCACCTGCTGCCATTAAGACACGAACCAGTACAGACATTTTCACTGACAGGAAGCCTTCCAGTGAGGAGGACAATCCAAACACACCAATCAGTGAGGTGATAAAGATCTGAACAACCTTAAGCGGTGTGGTATCGATCAGCAGCATTGCCGGATTGAAGCAGAATACATAAGGTACGATAAATACTGCGATAGCCAGCTTAGAGGCTGTAAATGCAGTCTTCATCGGATTGGCCTTCGCTATGGCTGAACCTGCGTAGGCAGCCAGCGCTACCGGCGGTGTGATATCTGCAACAATACCAAAGTAAAATACAAAGAAATGAGCTGCCAGTGTAGGTACTCCCATACGTACCAGAATTGGAGCACAGGTTGCTGCCATGATACAGTAATTGGCAGTGGTAGGTACACCCATACCAAGTACGATACAGCACAGCATAGTCAGAAGCAGTGCAATGATCAGTTTTCCGTTTGCAACACTGATGATTCCGTTGATCAGGTCATTGGCAAGTCCTGTCATGGTGATGGAACCGGAAATGATTCCTGCAACACCGCAGGCTACTGCTACGGAGATAACACCTCTTCCTCCTGCTTCCAGCGCATCAATACATTTGGTAACACTGATTCTGTTTTCTTTGTCAAAAAGACTTACGATAACAGAAAGAACGATTGCATAGCTGGCAGCCTTCTGCATGGTCATATAGTTTCCGGACACCCAGATTACCAGCATGACCAGAGGTAATAACAGATAGATTTTACGGATCAGAAGCTTAAATACCGGAAGTTTTTCCTTCGGAATTCCGGAAAGTCCTAATTTCTTTGCTTCCAGATGTACAGAAATAAAGATTCCTGTAAAGTACAACAATGCCGGCAGAATCGCCCTGACAATAATGTTGGAGTACGGTACACCCACAAAATCTGCCATAAGGAATGCGGCAGCTCCCATGATCGGAGGCATGATCTGTCCACCTGTGGAAGAAGCAGCTTCTACTGCTCCGGCAAATTCCGGTTTGTAGCCTGTGTCCTTCATCATCGGGATTGTAACAGAACCGGTTGTTACTGTGTTACCTACAGAGGAACCGGATACCATTCCACAGAGTGCAGAACTGATAACCGCTACCTTTGCCGGTCCACCTGCATATTTTCCTGCAATGCAGTTAGCCAGCTGAATAAAGAAGTTGGAGATTCCTGTTCTCTCCAGAAACGCACCGAAAATAATAAATACCACAATATATTTAGAGCATACATTTACAGGTGTGGAGAAAATACCCTCTTTTGTGTAGAAAAGATTCCGCACCAGGAATTTCACTCTTCCTAAAAATGCCGGATTGGTAAGCCCTACAGCCAGTGCATAGATCAGGAAAAAACCTGCCACAAACAGGATCGGCAGGCCCACGCATCGTCTGGTAAGCTCGATCAGTGCAGCAATACCGATAATACCGATCACAATCTGATAAGGGGCAAATCTGGTACCCTGATTGATGATCTGATTTGCAGAAAAAGTAAAATACAGAAAAGCACCTGCGCCTGCGATCATAAAAATAATATCGCCAATCGGCATGTAGTTTTCTCTGATATCTCCTTTTTTCGCCGGATAGGTAAGAAATCCGATAAGAATGATCAGCCCCAGAAAAGAAGTCAGTCGGATTTCCTCCAGGAAGGTTGCAAATAAGGTAACATAGATACACCACAGAGAAAAGGCAACCAGCAGGCCGCGTACAGCCAGCTTATATTTGCCGGTCCACACACGAATATTGGATTCGCGGTCGTATTTCTTCATTACTGCATCTACATCTGCTGTGCTCATGTTCTCAGAACCAGCCTGCCCTTCCGGGGATGTGTTTGCTTTTTTTATCTTATTTTCTTTCATCCTGACTATTCCCCTTTCGTATCCACTGTAATTCCATGCTCTGCATAATAACGCGCCGCACCCTTATGGAAAGGAATGGTCATACCGGAAGTAGCGTTTTCCAGAGAAAGCTCCGCTCCTTTTGCATTCTCAGCAGAAATCTCGTCTGCATGGTCAAAAATTGCCGCAGTCATATCATAAACTGTATCCTCATCCAGAGATTCGGACACTACGATCGTCGCCTTGACTGTGATGGTTTCTACAGGCTCATCCTGTCCCGGATAGGTTCCTGCCGGAATCTGGTAGGATGTATAATATGGACAGTCACTCAGGATTGAATCCCTGATCGCGCCGTCAATATTGATCATATAGACACCATTGGTAGTTGCAAGCTCTGTGATAGCTGTTGTAGGTGCACCTGCAACAATAAACGCAGCATCAATTTTTCCATCCTTCAAAGATTCCTTGCTGTCCTCAAAAGACAGATACTGGGGATGGATATCATCCAGGGTAATGCCGCCTGCATTTAAAACATCCAGAGCATTGAAATATACACCGGAGTTTGCCGCACCGATAGATACGCTCTTGCCCTTCAGATCTTCCACTGTCTTAATGTCCGGATCCATGGTAAACAGCTGGACAGTCTCTGCATACAGGCCGCCCAGAGTCCTGAAATCATGGGTTGCACCGTCCTGTTCAAATGCTCTTACGCCGTCCCATGCATAGGCCATTACATCTGACTGGACAAATCCAAGCTGGAAATCTCCGTCCTGTACTGACTGCAGGTTCGCTTTGGAACCACCTGTAGAAACTGCTGTAACCTTTACATTTGTATTATTGGTAATATACTGGGCCAGTACACCACCGTAGGAATAATACGTTCCCGCCGTACCGCCGGTACCGAACGTCAGACGTTCTTTACTTTGTCCGCAGCCGCTCAGAAGGCTGACTGCAAGTGCAAGAGTCAAAACAAGGCCAACAATCCTGCCAGCTTTTCTCCTGCCTCTGAAAAGCTCTTTGTTTCTCATAAATCCATCTCCTTCAGGTACATAATATTTTGAATTATAACATATTTTTTCAAAAAATGATAATCTTTATTGAATAATCTTACAAAAAACGTTACAATAAAGTAAAAACATGGATAACAAAATAAATAACAACCCAATGGAGGTATCTATTATGTCCGAAAGAAAATACCCTGTCATCACAATCAGCCGGGAGTTTGGTGCCGGGGGACACAGTATTGCAAGAGTAGTTTCAGAAAGGCTTGGTATCCCATATTACGATCGGGATTTTGCAAAACAGGCTGCTGCCAGAAGCGGATATTCCCAGGAGGATATTGATCGTGAGGGTGAAAATCTGAGCCGCAGCGCCAGACTTCTGGACAACATTCTGAATAACTCTGCAGGTTATTTCAGTTCCCATGATGCTATTTACCAGGCTCAGAAAGAGCTGATCCTTCAGTTCGCAGCAGAACAGGACTGTATTATTATCGGCCGCTGTTCCAATCTTATCCTGCGAAATGCCGGTATTCCCAGTCTGGATATTTTCCTTCATGCAGATGTGAATCTCCGCACAGAACATATTCAGAAATTAGGCCTAAACGGAAAGGAAGATCCCAGGAAATATCTCACCAAAATGGACAACCTGCGTGAAACCTATTTCAAAACCTATACAAAACATGAGCTTGGCACTTATCACGATTATGACCTGTGTCTGGATACCGGAAGCCTTGGATACGATAACTGTATTGAGATTATCACTTCACTTGCAAAACAGCAGGGGTTGAATCTGAAGCATCAGTAGAAGGACCGCTGCAAGCTGTAAAACAGCAACAAGGCTGTGGCAATCAGAAAATCTGTGCCACAGCCTCTTTACTTCAGTCCTTTTAATAGTTGTTTCTAAATTTCTTTTATTTTACAAACTCATCCAGAGAACTGATCTGGATTCCTTCTTTTACAAAAGCCTCTCTGATTTTTTCCACAAACGCCAGAGCCTTGGCTCCGTCTCCATGAACGCAGACAGAATCTGCCTGAATATCAATATCTTTTCCTGTAATTGCAGTAATCTTTTTCTCTTTGACCATACGGATCACCCTGACAATAGCCTCATTTTCATCAGTGATCACAGCACCTTCCTTACGTCTGTTTACCAGAGTACCATCTTCTTCATAGGCGCGGTCTGCAAAAACCTCCATAGCTGTACGCAGGCCCATATCCTGAGCAGCCTTTGCCAGCTGTCCGCCGGAAAGAGCAAGTACGATCAGACTGCTGTCAAATTCCTTGATTGCCTCACAGATTGCAGTAGAAAGGGCATAGTCCTCTGCAGCCATATTATATAAGGCTCCATGAGGCTTTACATGCTGCATTTTTACACCGGTTACTCTGCAGAATGCATCCAGTGCACCCAGCTGATAAAGCACATATGCTTTTGCCTCTGCAGGGGAAACACTCAGATTTCTTCTTCCGAAGCCCATCAGATCAGGAAAACCCGGATGTGCTCCTATACGAATTCCCGCTTCCTTTGCCATTGCCAGCGTATTTCCCATAACTACCGGATCTGAAGCATGATAACCGCAGGCTACATTTGCAGAGGAGATTAGCGGAATGACCTTATCATCATTACCGATTTTATAGTTTCCAAAGCTCTCTCCCAGGTCACTGTTTAAATCTACTGTATACATTTACCTTACCTCTTTTCTATTTATTTCCCAGAGCGTGTTTGAAAAATCACTCCCTCAATCCGTATACAGGATCCTTACCTACAATCTTATCCCTTAATTTTCAGTACATTCTCAATAAATCCCGTATCTGCCTTTCCGTCGCAGAATACCTGATTCTTCATAATCTGATACTGGAAATCAAGGTTTGTCTCCACACCCATGACCACCATCTCATCCAGCGCAGAGCGCATTTTCTGCAGGGCAGCCTCTCTGTCAGGTGCATGAACGATTACCTTCGCAATCATGGAATCATACTCTGACGGAATCTTATAGCCTGTATAAAGGGCAGTATCCACCCGGACTCCGTTGCCTGCCGGAAGATGCATATGCTGTACTACTCCGGGACTTGGCATGAAATTTTTCTCAGGAATCTCTGCGTTGATACGGCATTCAATAGCATGTCCTTTAATTCGGATATCTTCCTGTTTAAAGCTTAACTCCTCTCCCATAGCCACACGAATCTGCTCAATGATCAGATCTGTGCCTGTAACCATCTCTGTTACTCCATGCTCCACCTGGATTCTGGTATTCATTTCCATGAAATAGAAGTTGCCTTTAGGGTCTACGATAAATTCAATCGTTCCTGCATTGGTATAACCTACTGTTTTCGCAGCAAGAACTGCATATTCATTCATTTTCCTGCGGGTTTCTTCATCAATGGCAGGAGAAGGGGATTCCTCAATCAGCTTCTGATGATTTCTCTGTACCGAACAGTCACGTTCTCCCAGTGCCACCACGTTTCCATGACTGTCTGCCATGATCTGAATCTCCACATGGCGGGGATTTTCTACAAAACGTTCAATGTACATAGTATCATCCCCAAAAGCATTGGCTGATTCTCTCTGTGCCATATTAAACTGAAATTCAAATTCATCCTCATTGGCAGCCACACGCATTCCCTTGCCACCACCGCCTGAGGAAGCCTTGATCATAACCGGATATCCAATCTCTTCAGCCAGTTTTTTACCTGTTTCTGCATCGTATACAGGTTCCTTTGTTCCCGGTACAACCGGTACCCCGGCATCCATCATGGTTTTACGGGCATGGGATTTATTTCCCATCTTATCGATCACATCCGCATCCGGTCCGATAAAGGTAATTCCGTTTTCTTTGCATTTGCGGACAAACTCACTGTTTTCTGAAAGAAAGCCAAAACCGGGATGGATAGCATCTGCTCCCATATTTTCTGCTGCAGCAATGATCCGGTCCATGTTCAGGTAGCTGTTTCTGGCAGGACCTTCTCCGATACAGATACGCTGGTCTGCCAGCTGTACATGAAGGCTCTTAGCATCTTCTTTTGAATAAACAGCCACACTTCGGATCCCCAGATTCCTGCAGGCACGTATGATCCGAACTGCAATCTCCCCACGGTTGGCGATCAAAATTTTATTAAACAATATGAAAGCCTCCTTATCCTACAGTCTCTTAACACGGAACAGAGGCTGTCCATATTCTACTTTCTGTTCATTACTTACCAGAACTGCTTCTATCTCACAGTCATAGTCACTCTGGATCTCATTCATAAGCTTCATAGCTTCCAGAATGCAGACTGTCTGTCCTGCCTTTACCTGATCTCCCACCTTTACAAAGGCAGGTACATCCGGAGCAGCTGCAGAATAGAAGGTTCCTACGATAGGAGAAGTGATAAACAGACTTTCCTCCTCTTCTTCCTCTGCTTTTTCCACAATTGTATTCACAGGTGCAGATGCAGCCACAGGTACTCCCGCTGCAACTACAGGAGGATGATCCAACTTGCTCATTGTAATCTTTACATCCTTGTCCTTATATGTGAATTCGTTAAGTGATGAATCCTCAATAATCTTTACCAGTCCTTCAATCTTCTCTAAATCCATCAAACATTATCCTTTCTGTCTATTTTATATTATTTTTTACGGTTATTCTTCAAACAGCTTACGCAGTCTCTTTGCCACCAGACGGCAGTCCAGAACCTCTTTACATGGCTGATGAATGATCTTTCTCAGTCCGTCAAGTTCTTTCATTTCCTCAACATAAAGAGCCTGAGCCTCCTGTACGGTAATTGCCTTGAAATGTATCTTATCATCTGTTTTTCTCTGTACCAGCTTGGGAATATCCACAGATGCTACTGTGGCAATTTTCCCATAACCGCCCGTTGTCTGACGGTCAGCCAGCAGAATGATAGGTTTACCATGGGAAGGTACCTGTATAGCCCCAAATGCGATTCCGTCGGAAATAATATCCGAAGTCTTCTTAGGAGCAATAAACGGTCCCTCCAGCCTGCAGCCCATACGGTCAAATTCATTTGTCACTGTATACTCACTGCCCAGGAAAGTCTGGATGCCCTGTTTGCTGAACATACCATCCTGCGGTCCCATTACTACCCGCAGTGTTGCTTCTGTCTGATCAAACTCATCCATATCAAGCTTTCGGGAAAGGAAAAACGGCAGATAACGTCTCTTAATACGAAATCCGATATAATCGTCCGCTTCCAGTTTTCTTCCCTTAAATCCGCCCAGACCACTCTTTAAATTGGTGCATCGGCTTCCCATCACTACCGGAATATCCAGATAACTGGAAAAAGCAATATAACCTCTGCTTCCCGTTCTGGCGCTTCCAAATTTCAGTACATCTCCCTTATTCATATACAGGGCTGTATACATGGGAGCCGGCTCTCCATTAATGGTTGGCTGGAAATCTCCGCCTGTGATTGCAATGATAGTAGCTGATGTAAATTCAAGGGTTGGGCCTATCAGCGTTATCTCCAATACTGCCTCATTCTCCGGATTATCCAGAAGAAGATTGGCTATTTTGAATGAACGGACATCCATGACTCCTGCCACACTGAATCCCTGACTCTGATATCCATAACGCCCCAGATCCTGAACCGTTGTCATCATTCCGCCTTTTAATATACGAATTCCCATTTTATGCCTCCTCATGAACGGTGCACTGGTATTCGCCACGTTCTACTAATTCTCTGATCCGTTTGTACTCATCTTCATCGATCGGTACAAAACGGATATAATCTCCTGCCTCTACCAGAATCGGGATTTCACGGTCCGGATCATAGGTTTTTACAGGTGTCATTCCCATCAGCTGCCATCCTCCCGGAGAATCCAGAGGATAAATCCCTGTCTGGGAACCACCGATTCCCACACTTCCTGCATTGATCTTGATTCTGGGATTTGCAAGACGGGGTGTATGGATCCTTTCATCCAGCCCGCCCAGATAACAAAAGCCCGGAAGAAAACCAAGCATATAGATCAGGTAATCTCTGGAAGAATGAATCTTTATTACTTCCTCTACGGAAAGTCCGGCATGTTCTGCAATATTCTCAATATCCGGACCATATTCTCCTCCATAGCATACAGGAATCTCATAAACTTTTCTGCATCCTTCACCTGCTGTAACTTCCATCTTTAACAGAATTTCCAGTCTTTTTTTCAGGTCATCGTAGGAAATCACACGCGGGTCATAATTAACCAGCAAAGAACAGAACGCAGGGATCATATCTACAACTCCCTCTATATGCTGTTCTTTCATAAGCTGTACAGTGGCAGTGATCTTCCGGTTGATCTCCGGACTGATCTCTTTGCCAAATTCAACCAGAACAGAAGAATCACCTTCTGTTAAAATTCTAATGTCCGGCATAATCTGCTCCTCTTTTCTTAATCTTTTCGCCATGTCTTTTTATCTGCTTCTTTCTGCATCACATGGCTGTTAATGAACCAAAAAGGTGTAACCTGGACGATCACACCTTTTTGATATACTCTCCAGTCTGAAAACCGGATACATTTTCCTCAATTATAACAATGTACCGATCTTAGATACAAATGTAGTCACACCGAGGTATGCTGTAAGAATTACCACGATCACTCCAAGAATGGTAAGTACTACCGGATGATGATAATTCTCTCCCATAATAGATTTCTTATGTGCAGCGATCAGACAGATTGCCAGGGTGATCGGAAGGATCAGACCATTCACAGCACCTGCAAGTACAAGAAGTACTGCCGGATTTCCAAGGATAAACATAATGGCTGTAGAAATAATGATAAATCCGATGATCACTTTATTTTCATTTTCCTCGATAGACTTGCTGAAAGTCTTCAGGAAGGAAACTGAAGTATAAGCTGCACCGATAATGGATGTGATTGCTGCGCACAGAAGAACCAGACCTGCAAAACGGTATCCGATTTCACCAGCCCCCTGCTTGAAGGCGTCTGCTGCAGGATTTGCAGCATCCAGTGTTACGCCCTTGACAACAACGCCCAGAACAGCCAGAAACAGGAAAATACGAACAATCGTAGCAATGATCATACCCATAACAGAACTCTTGTTGATTTCTTTTAAGTTCTTCTCTCCTGTGATACCTGCATCGATCAGACGGTGTGCTCCTGAGAATGTGATATATCCGCCGCAGCTTCCTCCGAGAAGCGTGATGAGCGGAAGGACAAGGGCACCCACATCGCCCGGGTGGAAAATACTGCTCACAGCGTCCCCTACCGGAGGTTTGGATTTGATCGCCACATAGAGAACTACGATGATCATGATACTTCCAAGGTATTTTGTCAGCTTATCCATGCTGGCCTTCGCGTCCTTGGAGAGGAAGATCAGGATTCCGATGATTCCCGCGATAAAGGTTCCAACCGTCGTCGGTATTCCGAACAATACGTTGAGTCCCAGGGCGCCGCCTCCGACGTTTCCGATGTTGAATGCCAGACCGCCGAGGGCAACCATGAACGCGATAAAGTATCCGAGCCCCGGAAGGACTTTATTTGCAATATCCTGTCCGCGCATGCCGGACACACCGATCACCGACCAGATATTTAACTGTGTCGTCACATCCAGCAGGATCGTGCAGATGATCACCAGCGCGAAAATGCTTTTATACTGAGCCGTAAATGTGGAAGTCTGTGTCAGGAAGCCCGGTCCGATCGCGGATGTCGCCATCAGGAACGCAGCTCCCATCAAGGTCGTCATGTTGCTGTGTTTTTTCTTTTCCCCCATAAATGAGTACCCCTTTCGTATCTTTTCTACAACTGATGTCTTGATTTTATCTGACTTTTTAGTGATATTCAACTATATTTTTCGGTTTTGGAAAATCTTTTTAAAATTTTCAAAAAAATCGTGCGAATCCGCTCATTTTCAGCGAGCGATTTCGCACGATGTGAATTTTTGCACGTTTTCAATTGTTCAGCAGATCTGCGCCCTTCCGCGAGGGCCGTAAGATTTCAGTCTTCCTTATCAAGTCTTCTCTTCATGGAGAATCTTGTGATCCCCAAAAGGGCCGCCGCTTTTGTCACGTTGTTTCCGCAGAGCTTCAGCGCCTGGTCCATGTAGATCTGTTCCAGCATGGAAACCTCCTGATCGAGACTGATCGGTCCTTTCCGAAGATCCTTTAGCGCAAACGGTTCTCCTGTCCGGGTATCATCTTTCCAGTCCACCCGTTTTAATTCCACATGTTTTTCAAGCACGTCCCCCTGACAGAATAAGAAGCAGCGCTCAAAAATATTTTTCAGTTCCCGAACATTCCCTTTCCAGTCATACAAAAGCAGCTCCCGCATAAAATCAGGATCCACATGGGTGATATTCTTTCCAAACATGCCGTTATAATATTTCAGGTAATAATCGCAGA
>ERZ857922.4358-NODE-4358-length-10774-cov-5.354231_pt1 | contig 10774 bp, 10 predicted proteins | sample MGYA00519579_ERZ857922 | MGnify/ENA primary metagenome ERZ857922 (study PRJEB31778, sample SAMEA3449375) | human gut metagenome | biome: human gut; feature: human-associated habitat; material: faeces | place: United Kingdom | collected 2010/2012 ... | reverse complement strand
CTGTTGTTTCGTATGACACCTAATGGAAATCATATGCTTCGGCTTTTAACTCACAACTAACAGCTAACTGCTAACAGCTTATAGCTGACAGCTCACAGCTGATAGCTTTTATCTTCTTGCCATACGTACCGATTTCAGCAGTGGAAACCGGCTTGCTGCATGGTTCTTCTTCCGGTTTGACTCCTCTTCTTTTTGTGGTACAATGGGGGTGGAAGCAGAGTACTGTTTCCACCATCGTGTCGGGGATTTTCTCCTGTGTGCCTTTCAATAGATATTTTTTAATATACTGTAAACCCACTGTTCTGATTTAATGAAAGTCTGATGAATCGGTAACGGTATACAGGACCCCCCTCCATCCCCGGCAGATTCATACGGATCTCCTCGATCCGAAAAAATCCCGCTCCCCCATATGGCGGGATTTTTTCATTGCGGTTTTCTCTGTGATAAAATAAGAAAAGATGAATTACCCAAGATATTTTACCTGTCATTTTATGATTAAGGAGTTTTCATGCGTATCGTAATTTTAGGCGCGGGGCATCTGGGCTATACGATTGCCGAGCTTCTCTCCAATGAGCAGCATGATGTGGTTGTCGCCGATTCTGATGAAGAAAAGTTATCCAAAGTCCGCGACTCGCTGGATGTACTCACGATCACCGCCAACGGGACAAGTCCGGATTTCACACGGGATCCCGATATACGGGATGCATCTGTTTTCGTGGCGGTGACCGAAATGGATGAGGTGAATATTCTTGCTTCCATGCTGGCGAAGAAAAACGGAATCCCCCACACGATTGCCCGCATCCGCGACCCGAAATTCCTTCAGGAATCCACCGAATATCTCCAGGAAAATTTTGACATTGACCTGGTTCTGAGTCCTGAGCTGGTCACGGCAAAAGAAATACGGCGCATCCTCATGACGCCCGCCGCCCTTAACGTGGGAGATTTCGCCAATGGCCGCGTCCGTTTGTATGAGACACGGATACAGCGCCAATCTCCTTATATCCATATACCGTTCAAAGATTTGGAACTGCCTGATGAAATCCTTGCCGCCATGATTTTCCGTGATCATCAGATGATTATCCCCCACGGCAATGACTGCCTGCTCCCTTACGACAACGCTTACTTCATCGGCGCGCCGGAAAATATAGAAAAATTCAGCCGGGGTATAGCGGAAAGCAGTACCAGGCATATCAAAAAGGCCATCATCATCGGCGCAGGACGGACAGGAACGGCGCTTGCCCCCATGCTGGAAGCCGACGGTATATCCGTAAAAGTCATTGATCTCGATCCGGAGCAGTGCCGGCATATTTCTTCCAAATTAAAAAAGTCCATCGTCCTTTGCGGCGACGGGGCGGATATAGATCTTCTCATGCAGGAAGGCGTTTCTGAAGCGGATGTGGTGATCTGCACGACGAAAGATGAACGGCTGAATCTCCTTGTCGCCCTCCTTGCCAGGCACCTGGGCGCGAAAAAGACAATCGTCCGCGTCGTCCGCGGGGAATACGCGGATCTCATGACACAGGTAGGCGTGGATATCGCCTTGTCGGTCCGGCTTCTGGCGGCAGGCGAGGTTTTGAGTTATGTGCGGAGCCGCAGTGTCGTCTCCGTCTCTCTTCTTGAATCGGCGCAGGTGGAAGCGGTGGAAGTTATTCTGGAAAGCGGCGCTCCTGCCGAAGGCATTCCTCTCATGAAAGCGGGGCTGCCGGCGGAATGTCTTGTAGGCGCTTATGTCCGGAACGAAACGACACATATCCCTGACGGCCGCTCTGTCCTTGCCGCAGGAGACCGGGTCATCATCCTGATCCGTACCCCCTGCTCGGCAAAAGTCCTTCCTTATTTTAAAGGCAGGAAACCGTTATGAATACTGCCGTCGTTTCAGCACTCATCGCCAAACTGACTGCGGGATGCGGTCTCGTCCTCCTGCTTCCCCTGCTGACCGCCCTGTTTGGGGAAGAACCGGTTCTTCCTTTTATTTACTCCATGGCGCTTTGCTTTTTACTGGCCGCATTCCTGCGGTATAAGGGCAAGAAAAAAGTCATCAATCTGAATCCCCGCGACGGTCTTGCGGTGACCGCGCTGTCATGGATATGTATTTCCATTCTTTACCTTTTCCCTTATTTCCTGTCCGGTCTCCTTTCTCCTCTGGACGCTCTGGTAGAAAGCATTTCAGGCCTGACAGGTACCGGCGCCACCGTTTTTTCCGATTTAACCGTTCTGCCGAAAAGCATTCTTTTCTTCCGCTCCCTGACCCACTGGCTCGGCGGCCTGGGAATCATCGTCATCTTTGTGGCGCTCTTCCCGCAGGCCGGAAAAGGAAGCGCCCGCATGATTGATGCGGAAAGCACAGGTCCTTATTCCTCCCGTGCCGTTCCCCGGATCAAAGAAATGGCAAAAGCTCTTTTTGCGGTGTACCTGCTTTTTACTGTTTCTGCCGCATTGATTTACACACTCCTCGGCATGAACTTTTTCGACGCGGTAAATCACGCCTTTTCCACCATCGCCACCGGAGGTTTCTCCACAAAGAATGAAAGCATCGCTTTTTACGACAGTACGCCTCTGAAACTGGCCGTCATATTTTTTATGATTATTTCCAGCGCCAATTTCGGCATCTATGTGGCTGCCTGGAAACGGGGCATCCGTGTTCTTTGGGAAAATACGGAATTTAAAGTCTATCTTTCCATCGTAGCCGCCGCCACTATCCTTATCTCTTTAAATTTAATGCTGGAAAGCGGACTGTACGCCCCTTCCGCACTGCTGGAAGCGCTTTTTACCTCGGCGTCTCTTTCGTCCACCACGGGATTTATTTCTTACGACTTTGAAACATGGCCCCATTTTTCCCAGGTCATATTGCTCATACTCATGTTCATCGGCGGCTGCGGCGGATCGACTTCGGGCGGCCTGAAAGTAACGCGCATCATATTGCTTTTCAAATCCATGACCGCCGTTCTCCGCCAGAAACTCCACCCCCGGGCCGTCATACAGACCCGTGCAGGAGGAGAAAACTTCTCCGAATCCATGCTCCTCGAGGTTTTCTGTTTCTTCTTCATCTATACGATGTCCATTTTTTTATGGACCGCCCTTATCGCCGCAAACGGTGCGGATATTCCTTCCGCCCTGGGCCTTTCCATTGCCACCATGAGCAACTCGGGGCCGGCACTGGGACAATTCGGCGCCACCTGCAACTGGTCGGCCATGCCTGCCATGACAAAAATGGTCGTCGCCCTGTCCATGCTTATGGGCCGGCTTGAATCTTTTACGCTTCTCATCCTTTTCCTCCCCTCTTTCTGGAGAAAAAACGGATGGTAAAACAAAACGGATATTTCTCAAGACCAAAGTCTGTCAGGAAATATCCGTTTTCTCATGCAAGGAAAACGTCCCGGGGGTTATGGGGATCCGGGACGACTTCCTTGTATATTTTTTTTGCAAATGTCGGGGAACATTTGCTGAAAAGAGGCGCAGAAGCAACATGACTAACAGTCACCTCTGCTGTACATAGTATACCATATATTTCAATCCGATGCAAGGATGATCCTGCCAAAAGCGCAAAGAAGAAATTCCCTTCCCGCTTTGTATTTTACTCCCCCGTTTCCTTATCCCGCCAAAGAGCCGCGTTCTCTTTCCATCAGGATTTTCCTTATCCGTTCCAGCCGGCTGGGAATGTCGGGATGGTCGTCAAAAAGACGGGAAAACCAGTCCCGCCTGCCGCTGCGGAAAATATGTTCCAGGTGGACCAGTCCGACGGCAAGTTCCATCCCCAGTCCAAGACCGCAGGCATATTCGTCGGCGGCATATTCATTTCTCCTGCTGCCGAACTGTGTGAAAAACCAAAGAGGAATCTGCAGAAATATTTTCAGGAAATAATATTGTATGAGGATAAAAAAATTGACAATGCCTATAAAAATCCCCAAGACCGGAATCCAGCGTAAAAATGCCAGGAGCAGTGTCACCACACTGTACACATAGACAATGATACCGCTGAACCATTCCATGCCATAGCGCAGAAGACCGAAACGGCTGTGCCCGTTCTGCAGATGTCCCACCTCATGGGCAAGAATCCCTTTTACCTCTTCTTCGGAAAATTCGTTCAGCAGACGTTCCGTGACGGTGATATGGTTTCCGCCGATTGCCCATGCATTGTAATCATCTGCTTTCGCCGTATAAAGACGGAAATCGGATAATTCCAGTCTGCCCCGACGGCAGATATCGCGCATCAGACGTTCCAAATACATTTTCGTTTCTCCCACAGCCCTCCGCCCGCCGTTTTCACGGACAAAGAAATACTGCATGACGCCTGTTCCCGATAAAACGGCAGGCACAAGAACACACGCCAGAGAAAGCTGCAGGATGCGCTCCGTCAGAAGTTCATAATTTCCTGACAGCTCTTCATGGAAAAAAGGGACAGTAAATAAAAAATAGAGCACCCAAAAAGAAGCGCTCACGATCCAGTTGGTTATAAAAGTAAAAATAAGCAGAAGAAGATTCATATGTTTCTCCATCATCCAATAAACGGATTGATTTTCCCCATTATAACACAGGAATGAAACGTGGTTTCTGTAACGAACGATTGTCAAAGCAAAGGCTGTCCATGGAAACGGTTCCCTGCGATTCGATTTTCTTCTTCATGGATAAAAAAGTTACCCCGCCGGCAGGTGAGGTAACTTTTCATGAATAACAAATTTATTTCTTTTCAGGCATTGTCAGAACTTTCCGCCTCCTCCGCCGTTGCCTCCGTTTCCGCCGCCCATGGAGCCGCCTGCTCCGACGACACCGTCATCTTTCTTTTCAGGAAGGGGCGTGACGATACGGTTGGTATAGAGGTAGTAGTCATTCTCACCGGTCACGGCGAAACTGTCTTTGTCAAGATAGTGGGAAGCGTTCACACCGGGCGCCACATTGCTCATCGTTCCTATCAGGTAGTTCCTTACGCCAAAGGCGCCGAGCAGGGAAAGGACAGCGGCAATCCCCAGTCCGAGAAAACTGAATTGATCGTCAGGATCATACGCTTTCCCTTCTTTCTCATAGTAGGAAATAAGGAAGTCTGCCTTCTCCGCATAAGCTTTGAACGCTTCCGCGTAATTCCCTGCGGAAAGCTTGCTTACAAAGGCGTCTTTCATAAGTTTGATGCCTATATCATTGGTAATCATCGCCTTCATTTTGGGATCGGTGGCAATGTAGCAGTCGCGTTCCTGCATATCAAGAACGAGAACCATATTTCCTTTTTCTCCGCCTTTGATCACAGTGCCGAGAAGTTTATCGGCATAATCGCCGATTTTCATTCCCTTCACGGAGGGCTGGGTGACAACAGCGATACGGACATTATGTTTCTTCTCTACCGCTTCCAATGCGTTCTTTACTTCCGCGGCCGCCTCGCCTTTCACGATATCCGCCCCGTCATGGAAAGACGGCATCTCCGCCGCGTCAGACATCACGGGCAGAAAGAGGACGGCAAGGAGCATCGCTAAGATCTGAAATATTTTTTTCATAGTCCCGCCTCCTTATAAAGAACCGAACATCATTTTAATGAGGAAGTAAAGGATGGGAACGAAGACGACAAATGCCGCCGCCGTGTACATGGATGCTTTATTTTTATCCACCGGCAGGCTTCCCACGAACTTGCCGCTCTGGGCGTTCATAATGAAAGTGTACGGCGTGCCGTTATAAGTGGTGGAAAGAATCCATACCGGCGCAAGGGCATAGGAAACGGTGTTTTCATCTTTGGACACGAAACCGTCTTCCCGATTACAGCTTGTATAACCGGTGACGGTACCGTCCATCTGCGCAAGCGCGGTATTTGTTACCAGCTCATCGGCGCGGGGCGCCATTTCTTCCGCCGGCACATCATACTTATCGGCCAGGTACCCTGCCAGGTATGCCGTGGTAAAAGGAACCATGGTGGAATAATCGAAAGGTCCGATACTTTCCATCCATGTATCGTCCATTTTCTTACTGCCATCCATAGGTACCCGGTTAAATTTCATTTCTCCCTCACGGTCACACCGGTAAACCCTTTCTTCCGTGATCTGATTCTTTCCGACAACGAAAGTATTTACGTTTTTCGCTTTGTAGCTGGCGGTAGCGGTGACTTTAGAGTCAAAGAGCCAGAAAGGAACATACATGCCCTGAATCGCATCCACCCGGTTCTGGCTGACGAAATTGGACGGCAGGAGTAATTTCCCCTTGTAGAAATTTTTAAAGGCTTCCTGGGCATCCTTTTTCGTCTTCTGGAACGGAATCACATAGTCAGGACGCAGAGCGCCGTCATAACGCTGGGCAATCATCGTCGGGTTTCCGCAGTAGCAGCATTCCGTGGCAATCGTATTTTCATCGCAGACGATTTCCGCTCCGCAGGAAGAACAGGTAAAGGCGCGGAGAATCTTCGCCTCGTCTTCGCTCCATTCCTTTCCCGCACCGTCAGTATCCCACTTTTTCTGCCGCGCTTCTTCCGCTTTTGCCGCGTTTTCTTCCTTCGCCGCGTAGAACGCTTCCAGATCAGCGATGGACAGTTCCGTGCCGCAGTATTCGCAGGTCACATGATCCGCGCCGGGAGCATATGCAAGAGGAGCACTGCAATTGGGGCATTTAAAGCTTACTGAAGTATCAGCCATAAGTACCTCCTTTTCCATAATCGCCGCCTTTTCCATAAAGGAAACAAAATGGCAGTGTGAAATAGGGACAGGGCAGCAGTAAATCTATACCCGCCGCCCTTTTCTCAACTGTTCCATTACGGACGGGGATGTCCGCAGTTGGCACAGAACTTGCCTTTATTCTTCGTACCGCATTCGCTGCAGGTCCAATCAGCCGCAGGAGCGGGCTTGCCGCAGTTGGCACAGAATTTGCCCGTATTCTTTGTACCGCATTCCGCGCAGGTCCATTCAGCCGCAGGAGCGGGAGCGGGTTTTCCGCAGTTGGCGCAGAACTTGCCTGTATTTCCTCCCGTACCGCACTCCGCACATTTCCAGCCCGCCGGCTGGGGAGCGGGAGCAGGTGCCGGCGCGGGTGCCTGCTGGGGCATCTGCTGTTGCTGCTGGCCTGCCATACCGTACAGGTTGGACGCGTTCATACCGCCTGCCGCGCCTGCCATATTCATACCCATAAATCCAAATGCTGCACCCATACCGCCTTCATTGGCCGCCGCCGTACGCATAGCATCAGACTGTGCGTCTACGAGAACGCCCGCCCCCATAGCGGGATTCGACATGGCCATACCCATCTGGATCTTCTGGATCTTCGCTTCGTCTTCCTCATTGGCCTTGACACTGTTCACACCAAAAGAAACGATCGCAAGGCCGCGGAGCTCCGTCCATTTCTTGGAAAGCACTTCATTCAGAGCCTCGGCAATTTCAAACGTGTGTCCCGCCAGATCAGTATAGTCGATGCGCTGGGCAGAAATCTTGGCAAATGCCGGCTGGAGAGCCGTAAGCAGTTCCGATTTCAGCTGGCCGTCAATCTGGGAACGCTCATAACTATCCGACGCGTTGCCTGCCACATTGGTGTAAAAGAGGATCGGATCTACGATTTTGTAACTGTATTCACCGAAACAGCGGATACGGACGGATAATTTCAGCCCGGTATCCGCATCAACCACCTTGAACGGAATCTCACTGGGCGTACCGTACTTGTTCCCGACAATTTCCTTTGTATTGAAGAAATAAACACGCTGGTCTTTCCCCGTATCGCCGCCAAAGGTAAAACGTCTCCCCATCTGTTTGAATACGGCGATGACGCTTTCCTTATTCAGACCACCCGTGAAGAGAGACGGTTCCGATGACTGATCGTAGGTATACTCTCCCGGTTCGGCGCAAAGATCGACGACCTTGCCCTGTTCCACAATCATCATGCACTGCCCGTTATTGACGGCAATGACGGATCCGTTGGAAATAATGTTGTCTTCTCCGCTTGTGTTCGAGCTGCGGCCGCCGGTCCGTTTCTGTCCTTTCATCATGAGGACATCAGGCGGCATGCTGTCACAATAGAAGAATTCCTTCCACTGATCGGCCAGTACGCCTCCGACCGCGCCCATTCCTGCTTTAATAAGACCCATACACTCTCCTCCTTCTTCATAAATAATTAATTATATATACATCTGTTTATATTTTATCATGTAATCACCTTATTTATCCACAGATTCCCTGCACTGCAGATATAGAAAAAATCTTACTCATCATTATTGCATGACAAATACACATAAGATTCCCTTCCGGCACCTCTTTTGAAATGCGGGCACCATAAAAAGACGGCATCTCTGCCGCCTCATGTCCTTTTACTTTTTAAATCCCGCCTTCAGTTACGCACGGAATAAAAAACGCATCGTATACGCTCCGCCTTTCCTGTCTTTCTTTAAATCATCCGTTCTTTAAATTCCTTATCCATGCCCCGCACCTTGCATTCTTTGCAAAAACCGTAAATTTCCACACGATGCTCCGCCACTTCAAATCCGTTTTCTTTCGCCAGACGGTCTTTATACTCCGGTTCCAGACGAACCTCGACAGGGAAAATCTTATTGCACGACAGGCACACCGCGTGGTGCACATGGTCGCCCTGCGTATACTCATACCTCGTCAACCCGTCAGCAAGCATCGTCGAACGGAGAAGCAGTCCCTTTTTGGCCAGCGCTTCACAATTACGGTACACCGTAGAAAGACTGAGCTTAGTATCTCTCTTCCGCACCGCTTCATATACATCCCCCGCGGTCATCGGCAGGCTCTTCTGGAGCACCTTCAAGATCATGACACGCGCTTTCGTACGTTTTAAATGCTTCTTTTGAAGTATTTCCTCAAAACTGTCCATTCGTCTGCTCCCCTTGAAACCGCTCTTTGCCTTCACGGCAAATTACATAGTATACGTTGTAATTCAATTAGATTATATCATATCGGAAAATATATGGAAATCATTTTTCAATCTGCGTCCTGCCGGCATTTCAAAATAAATATGATTCATCTGCTCCTGCATTTATAATAAGAAATTAATCTTAATCTTATTCTATACCATCAAAAATATATTTTCCACAATTCCTTTTGGTGTCATTAAAGAGAAAATAGTGATATAATGTGTTCACATTTAAACAGGGAGAACTCCCTTATTCCATGGGCACATCCCAAAGGAGATCATCGTGGGCGCCAATATCCGTAAGCATTGGAACGATCCTGTCTGCATACAGCGCGTTCTCTTCATACTTGTCATCACCCTCATCGGCACTTTCATCTATGCCGCCGGACTCAATATATTCCTTGTTCCCCATCACTTCCTCGCAGGCGGTGTCACAGGCATCGCCATGATTCTCTACTACCTCATGGACATTCCCATCGGCCTGTCCAATCTGGTACTGAATATACCTGTGCTCATTCTGTCCCTGAGATTCATGGGAAAATTTTATACGGTCATCACCATTTTAAGCACAGTGAGTCTGTCGCTCTTCATCGACCTCACCGCTTTCATGGCGGACTGGTGTGTCATCAGCAATCCTCTTGTCGCTGCCATATCGGGGGGCGTTGTCCTCGGCGCCGCCCTGGGACTTCTCTACCGCTACAATTCAAACAGCGGAGGCCTCGACGTCATTGGCGCGGTTATCAAAAAATTTTACAATCTGGAAATCGGCTACGTCGTCTTCGGCCTGAACTTCATCATCATCATGTCCAGCGCGTGGATCTTTACACTGGAACCTGCCATCTGCACCCTCATCGCCATGTACATCAATGCCACCGTTTCCAGCCGTATCGTCATCGGTTTCGCCCAAAGGAAAGCGGCTTTCATCGTTTCCGACAAACCGCTTGAAGTGGCGGACACCATTCTGAGAAATATTCATCACGGCGCCACCCTTCTCTACGGACAGGGCGGGTTCAGCGGAAAAGACAAAAAAATCGTCTTCGCTATCGTGGATCTGACGCAAGTCACCAAACTGCGCCATTTCATCGAGGACATAGACCCCCACGCCTTCCTTTTCATCATGAACACCACCGACGTCATCGGCCGCGGCTTCACCAGCCCCCTCACGCCGAAACTCCCCGGCACCACCAGGTACACCTTCGGTGCTGACGGAAAGATGACTCCCACCCGCTCATGGAGCTGGGAAATGGAACAGGAATCCCATAAGTAAAAGAAAAAGCCGCCGGCCATACTTTCCCAAGCATGCCAAGCGGCTTTTCAGCTGCCTACTTTCCCTCCATCTTCCCTATATTCTCTTTCATCTGCGCTGCGGAATCCATCAGCTTCTTCGCTCTTTCCATCATCTGATCCAAACGATTCGATCTTTTTTCTTCGACACGCATCCCCTCCCCGAAATAACTGCCGTCAAAATGACCGCCGCGGATATCCACGTAATAATCACCGATCACTCCGCTCTGCGAAACGGTAAACTCCGCGTCCAGAGGAATCTGCGCATCTTTCTTTATACGCATCTCAAGAATCCCTTCATTTCCTTCCGTGGAAATTTTGGACACTTCCCCCACACGGACACCGGCATAACGCACTTCATTTCCTTTTTTGATCCCCTGTACACTGGAAAAGGATGCTGTCATGCGGAAATAACTCCCGTCAAACCAATCTTTCGGACGGACAAAAAGAAACACCGCCATGGCAACAACCAAAATAATAAACGCCATCATGCCGGTTTTTACTTCTTTTGTCATAACCCGCCTCCTTCCTGACTTCTTTTTCACCTTCCGGCTTCCTCATCACGGCAGCAGATCCTTCGCATTCGCTTCGGATGATGCTTAACATTCCCCCCTATTATAACGTCTTGCCATCCGCCGTCATTCAGCACTTTTAGCTGACAGCT
>ERZ857922.4355-NODE-4355-length-10782-cov-3.609677_pt1 | contig 10782 bp, 10 predicted proteins | sample MGYA00519579_ERZ857922 | MGnify/ENA primary metagenome ERZ857922 (study PRJEB31778, sample SAMEA3449375) | human gut metagenome | biome: human gut; feature: human-associated habitat; material: faeces | place: United Kingdom | collected 2010/2012 ... | reverse complement strand
TTCGCGCTGAGATTCTCGGGTTTTATGTGAACTTTGTTCACAAAAAACGCCTCGCGGAACGTGACCAGTGAACAGTAATAATTATGTTACTGGTCACGCCCTACAGAACCTGTATTTCTTCTCCCTGCAGAATATGTGGCTGCAAAGTTTTTTCCACTTTCACCGCCAGAATATCATTTACACCGTATTTCTCCGTTTTCGGCACCGCCACTTTTACATATTCTCTGGAATGTCCCAGATAATATGCTTTTCCATCAATCTCCACTTCCTCCTCCAGAAGCACTTCCAGAGTCTTTCCAAGAAGAGAAGTCTCATATTCTGCCGCACGCTTCTGGTGCAGCTCCAGCATTTTGTCACTTCTCACAGCTTTTTCTGCCTCTGTCAGCTGCCCGGACATAGCCGCAGCCTTAGTTCCATGGCGACGGGAATATTTAAAAATATGGGTTTCATAAAAATGAATATCTTTCACAAAATCATAGGAGGCCTGGAAATCCTCTTCTGTTTCCATTGGAAAACCAACGATCACATCTGTTGTCAGCGCCGGATTTCCAAAATATTTGCGAAGAAGTTCACATCTTGCTTTATACTCCGCACTTCTGTATCGTCTGTTCATTCTCTCCAGAGTCGTATCGCATCCGCTCTGCAGGGAAAGATGAAAATGGGGGCAGACTTTTGACATAGAAGACAGCTCTTTTGCAAATTCTTCTGTGACGATTCCCGGTTCCAGGGAGCCAAGGCGGATTCTCTGAATTCCTTCCACTTCATTTACTGCCTGAATAAGAGAAAGCAAAGTTTCTTTTTTGTCCTCAGGAAAATCCACTCCATAGGAGCTGAGATGAATTCCTGTAAGCACCACTTCTTTGTAGCCGGCTTTGGCCAGCTTGTGCACTTCATTTAAAATATTCTCTTTTTCCCTGCTCCGCACGCGGCCTCTTGCATAGGGAATGATACAATAGGTGCAAAACTGGTTGCAGCCATCCTGCACCTTAATATAAGCACGTACATGCTCAGCTGTGCGGCTGATTTCCAGTTCTTCATATTCCTTTGTCTGATTAATCTTAATAATATGAGCCTGACGCTGGTGTTCTTTTTCAAATTCAGCCAGAACTTCCACAATATTTTTTTTCTGGTTATTTCCAAGTACCAGATCTACTGCTTCGTCCGTTTCCAGTTTTCCCTCGTCAGTCTGTACATAACATCCTGTTGCTACTACCACCGCATCCGGGTTCATCTTTTTCGCCTTGTGAAGCATCTGACGGGACTTACGGTCTGCAATATTTGTTACCGTACAGGTATTTATTACGTAAACATCAGCACCTGGTTCAAAAGGTACGATTTCATACCCTGCCTGTTCCAGAAGCTGCTGCATAGCTTCCAGCTCATAAGAGTTTACTTTACATCCAAGATTGTGTAATGCAACCTTTTTTTTCATTTTTTCCTCCAAAACTAGTACCGTCCATACCATGCAGGATAACCCCTCCGCGATGCACCGAATTCATGCAAATGCGTGATTTCGTACCGCACTTCCCGGATTTTCTGTAAATTTCATTCACGAAAAGCATCTCGCGGAATATTACCAGTACACAGTAATGTTGTAAATTTTTTATACATTTTCACTAATTCTGCTGCCATTTTTTCTCTTTTTTCACCTTGACTTTTATCCTGCCTACAGGTAATATGAGTACTGTAAAGCAAACTACTAACAATCCAAGGGAGGTTATATCACAATGAAAACAGCAAAAATCTCACTTAACTCTATTGATAAAGTGAAAGCATTTGTAAACGAGATCAGCAAATTTGACTGCGACTTCGACCTGGTATCCGGAAGATATGTGATTGACGCTAAATCTATCATGGGTATCTTCAGCCTGGATTTATCCAAACCGATCGACCTCAATATCCATGCTGACGGAGCTGCTCTTGACAGCGTTATGGAAATCATCGACAAATATACAGTTGAATAATTAATATTCGATTGTCAGAGGAACTGTTCACAGTTCCTCTTTTTGTTTTTCGATGATTTCATGCAGTCTCTGAGTGCTTTTCCACTTTTTACTGGATCTCAATCACTTCTGCAGTGCTAAGTGCCGCTTCCATCAGTTCATCAATTTTCTCAGCCAGCTTCTCCTCTGACTTGCGGATCACATTCAGATTCGGCTTTGTAACCGGATGCTTTGCGACAAAAATAGTACAGCAATCTTCATATGGAAGAACAGAAGTGTCATAAGTTCCAATCTCCCAGGAACGCTCTACAATTTCCTGTTTATCAAACCCAATCACCGGACGATATACCGGTAATGTACACACTTCATTCGTTGCTGCAAGACTCTGCAGGGTCTGGCTTGCAACCTGTCCAATGCTCTCACCGGTAATAAGTCCAAGACAGTTATCCTTCTTTGCAAAATGCTCTGCAATTCTCATCATATAACGACGCATAATGATAGTAAGCTCATCATGTGGGCACTGATCGTAAATGTACAGCTGAATGTCTGTGAAATTTACTACATGAAGTTTGATCGGTCCACTGTATTTTGCCACCAGCTTCGCCAGGTCCACAACCTTCTGTTTCGCACGCTCGCTGGTATACGGCGGAGCATGGAAATAAACAGCTTCAATCTTAACGCCTCGCTTTGCGATCATATATCCTGCCACCGGGCTGTCAATTCCACCGGAAAGAAGCAGCATTGCCTTTCCATTGGTTCCAACCGGCATTCCGCCAGGTCCCTTAATGCTCTTGGAATATACATAAATTTTCTCACGGATTTCAACAGAAACAGTAAGTTCAGGCTGATGTACATCCACCTTCGCCTCTGGAAAAGCATCCAGAATGCTTTCACCGACTCTTGCACTTACTTCCATGGAATTTACCGGATAGGACTTCTTTGCACGTCTTGTATATACCTTGAAGGTGCCGTGATAATCCGGATGTACATTCTTCATGTATTCTACAACGTCAGAGCGCATCTGCTCAAATCCTTTGTCTTCGTAAATCACAACCGGACAGATGTAAACAATACCAAATACTGTTTTTAATGCAGCTACAGCCTCCTCAAAATCGTATTCCTCTGGGCAGAATACATAAACACGGCCCTGCTCCTTCACAACGCGGTAATCGCCCTCTATCTTAGAAAGAGCAATATTCATCTGCTTCACAAGGGCATCTTCAAACAGATATCGATTTTTGCCCTTGATAGCTATTTCTGCGTATTTTATTAAAAATGCGTGAAATATCATTTAATTTCCTCCTGTTTCTTTATTTTATGCGGCTGCCGGACTTCCCCCGGCGCTGCATTTCATTCTTCTTTTCCTCGCTGCATCAGTGTCTGGAATATCTCCGAAGTATAGGCAGTACCTGCCCGATCACTTCCAATGCATAATCCACTTCTTCAAATGTATTTTCCTCTGAAAAACTGAATCTCAGCGTACTTTCTCTTTGGGCTGCTTCCATTCCCATTGCACTTAAGGTTCCGGCAGCTTTTCTTTTGTGGCTGGAGCAGGCGCTTCCGGCTGAAACATAAATACCTTTTTCTTCCAGAGTATGAAGCAGCACTTCGCTTCTCACGCCCAGAAAGCTGGCGCTTAAGATCTGAGGTGCACCTTCTCTTATCTCCATTCCGTTGAGACGAACATCAGGAAGTTTCAGAAAACCCTCTGCAAGGCGTTCCTTCAGCTGATACATATGCTCAATTTTCTCATCAAAATCCGTGTAGACCATCTTTGCAGCAACACCCAGTCCTGCAATTCCAGGTACATTATCTGTACCAGACCGCATACCGGCCTGCTGGCCTCCTCCTAAGATCTGAGGCTGAATCCTGGCTTTCTCATTGATATATAAAAATCCTACACCTTTAGGTCCGTGAATCTTATGGCTGCTCACAGAGAGCATATCAATTCCTGCCTTTTTGGGATAAATACGGTATTTTCCAAACGCCTGGATCGCATCTACATGATACAGAGCCTTCGGGCTTTTCTCATGAACCAGTTTTGCAATCTCTTCTACTGGCATCACGGCACCAACCTCATTGTTTACATACATAGTAGATACCAGAATCGTATCTGGGCGCAAAGCCTTCTCTAACGCCTCCAGCTGAACCACACCCCTGTGATCTACAGGGACTATCGTCACCTCATATCCCATCTGTTCCAAGCGCTCTACGGGCTGTCCTACAGCTGCATGCTCCACTGAAGTGGTGATAATATGGTTTCCGCTTCTTTTATTTGCATCCGCTCCGCCAAACAAGGCCAGATTATTTGACTCTGTTCCGCCAGAGGTGAAAATGATCTCTTTTTCATTTACCTTGAGAATTTTGGCAAGTGTCTGTGCAGCTTCACGGACATACTTCTCCGCTTCCACACCTTTTAAATGCATTGCAGAAGGGTTTCCAAAATCCTCTGTCATTGTTTTTACTACAATCTCTGCCACCTCAGGATAACATCTTGTGGTAGCGGAGTTATCAAAATATGCTTCCATTTCTTACTTTTCCTCTTTTTTTTCAGAGCATGTTTAAAAAAGGCTATCTGCAAGAAGTACGTCACAATTTGCGGAAGCTTTTGCCCGGATAAGGGCGCAGCCGCGAGCTGCGGCAGCCGAATTCGGGTGAAATATACCACAAAGTGGGGTGTGCAGATTGCTGAAATGATTTTTCAAACAGGCTCTGACACGTCTTGCAGATTGCTGAAATATTTTTAAACAGACTCAAGCGTATACATCAGAATAGACAGCATGGTCATACCTGCTGTCTCTGTGCGCAGGATTCTTTTTCCCAGGGTCACCGGTTTCCCACCGGCTTCCATGGCATCTCTCACTTCTTCCTCCTCAAAGCCGCCTTCCGGGCCGATAAAAACCCCCACAGACTGTCCAGGCTGAATTGCCGACAGGATTTCCCGGGTCTCTTTCATACCTTGGGCAAGCTCATAAGGAATCAGGACCACATCCAGTCCTTTTGCAAAGGCAAGTGCTTCTTTCCAGCTCATTACATTTTTCACTTCCGGGATCAGCATACGCTTAGACTGCTTAGCTGCGCTCTCGGAAATCTGCTGCCATCTGGTAACCTTCTTCTGCGCTTTCTTTGCATCCAGCTTCACCACACATCTCCTTGTTTCAACTGGAACAACAGCGTAGGCGCCAAGCTCCACAGCCTTCTGAATGATCAGTTCCATTTTATCCCCTTTGGGAAGACCCTGGAACAAATAAATCTGGCTTGGGAGCTCATACTGAGATTCCTGGGCATAGAGGATATGAAGAACTGCGCTGTCTTCCTGAAATTCTTCTATGGTACAGTGATATTCCTTCTCACTGCCATCGCTGATCCACACGTCCTCACCAATGCGCATGCGAAGAACATTTTTCATATGGTTCAGATCCGGGCCGGTAAGGGTGATCCTGTGTTCTTCCTCCAGGACCTGAAAAGGCTCCACAAAAAAGCGCTGCATAATTATTCCTTTCTGGCTGTGACAGATACCCATTCTCCCTGATGATGAACCTCCAGGACCGTGAGACCTGCTGCCTCTACCGCTGCTTTTACCGTCTCCTCCTTGTCTTCGATGATACCACTTGTCACGTAGATACCACCATCTTTTAACTGGTTCACGATCACCGGTGTCAGCGGCACCAGTACGTCTGCAAGAATATTCGCCACAACGATATCATAGCATCCATAACCAACTTTATCCTGGACCGCTTTATCATCAATGATATTTCCGATCATTACTTCGTATTTATCCTTTGAAATACCGTTGACTTCCATATTTTCATAGGTTGCATCAATCGCACACGGATCCAGGTCTGTTCCTACAGAATACTTTGCACCGAACATCAGCGCCAGCATTCCAAGAATTCCACTTCCGCATCCTACATCCAGAATTCTGGTGTCCTCTGTCACATATTTGCGGAGCTGACGGATGCAGAGCTGTGTGGTCTCATGCATTCCCGTTCCAAATGCAGTTCCCGGATCGATATGCACGATCATCTTGCCTTCATCTTCCGGCTTTACTTCTTCCCAGGACGGAATGATCAGGATATCATCCACATAGAACTGGTGAAAATATTTTTTCCAGTTATTGACCCAGTCCACATCCTCTGTCTGGGATTCTTCTATCGTTCCTTCACCTACTTCCACATAGGCACGCATATCTTCCAGTTCATTTTTCACAGCTTCCAGAAGACTTTCTTTATCTTCATCTTCTTCCAGATAGAAACTGATATATGCGATGCCGTCATTGATTCCAGTCTCCGGAAGGATATCAACAAACATCTGCTCTTTTTCCGCCTGTGTCATCGGAATCTTATCCTCAATCTCGATTCCCTGTACACCAAGGTCCATCAGCATACTACTGACAATGTCTTCTGCCTCGGTTGTTGTCTTTAATCTGAATTTATTCCACTTCATATTGGTTCTCCTTTTATTGTTGTCCAAGCAAATAATCAATAAACTGCTGTGCAGTACGTCCGCTTAATCCACCATGGCTCAATTCCCATTTGTTTGCCTCCAGAAGAAGCTTTTCCTCTTCCATCTCGACACCGTAACGATCTGCAAGCGTGGTGACAATCTTCTGGAATTCTTTTTTATCCGGTTTTCCAAAATAAATGGTCACGCCGAATCTTGCTACCAGCGAAAGTTTCTCCTGTACGGTATCATTGGTGTGCAGTTCTTCATCTCTGTCAGCTTTATCTTTGAATGTCTCACGTACCAGATGTCTTCTGTTGGAAGTTGCATAGATCAGGATATTATCCGGTTTCTTCTCCAGACCGCCTTCGATCACCGCTTTCAGATATTTGTACTCAATCTCGAATTCTTCAAAAGAAAGATCATCCATATAAATAATAAATTTGTAATTCCGGTTCTTGATCTGTGCGATCACATCATTCAGGTCTTTGAACTGATGCTTGTACACTTCGATCATACGAAGTCCCTGGTCATAATACTGGTTCAGGATTGCCTTGATCGAAGAAGATTTACCGGTTCCGGCATCACCAAAAAGCAGACAGTTATTAGCTTTTTTACCCTTTACAAATGCCTCGGTATTATCGATCAGTTTCTTCTTGGCAATGTCATAGCCCACCAGATCATCCAGATGGACGTGTGCGATCTTGGTGATCGGCACGATCTGTGCTCCTTCTTCCGTATGCTCAATACGGAATGCCTTGTGAAGTCCGAAAGTTCCCACTCCGAATTCTTTGTAGAACTGGGTTACAGTTGTCTTAAATTCTTCTGCATCATCTGTCTGCGCAAGAACTTTGCTTAAGTCGCAGATCCGGTCGCGAATCCTCTTGTTAAATACATGTCCCTTGGCATTGACCGGATGATAGTCCTCAATCAGTTCCAGACTGTCTGTACCGAGCTTTTCACCCATCTCTTTCAGATCATATTCGAACAGTTCTTTGAAAATCTTAAAATCATGAAGGGCTGCTTTATTGACGCTTCCCTCTACCTCTCCTACCACTTCACAGGCTGTGCTGTAAGCATTCTCACTGTTGGCAAGCAGGAACGTCAGGAAGGTATGCCAGAGGTTCCCCTCGAATCCATAGTTTGCAGCCAGCTCGATCAGCTCATTTAAATTTTCGAAAAGAAGGCTCTTCAAATCCTCTTTGTTGTAATAATCATTATCTGCATTGTCGATCAGAAATGTCATGTCCCGAAGCAGATCTTCATGTTCCATATAACGATATAATATCAGTTCATTTGTTCTCATAGCCGTGTCCTCTCTTTTTCAGTCTAATAATTTCCAAGGATTTTCAGATTCAGTGCTTCTTCCCTCAGTCCACGGATCGCATTTTTCACTGCGGCATCTGCCAGATTTCCTTCAAAGTCCACAAAGAAACGATATTCCCAGCTTTTTCCTTCTACCGGCCGGGATTCGATCTTTGTCATGTTCAGGTCATTGTAAATAAAATGGGAAAGCAGATGATACAACGATCCACTCTCATGCGGTATTTCAAAGCAAATACTGATCTTGGATGCATTTTTCAGGAATACCTTCTGGTTTGTGACAATGATAAATCTTGTACTGTTGTCAGATTCGTCATTGATCTCTCTTGCCAGGATATCCAGTCCATAAAGCTCTGCTGCATATTCGTTGCAGACAGCTGCCTGCGTGGTATCCTGGTCTTCCATCATCTTTTTGGCCGCCATAGAAGTATTGGCAACACTGATCTGCTGCCAGGTTCCGTGTTCATCCAGAAAATGGGATGTCTGCATCAGTCCCTGTGGATGTGAATACACTCTTTCAATGCTGGAAAGTGTAGTTCCTTTCACTCCGGCAAGCATATGCTTAATCGGAAGGACCGTCTCTCCTACAATGTAATTTTCAAATTCCACCAGAAGGTCATACACCTGTGTCACCGGACCTGCGGAAGAATTTTCAATTGGAAGGACTGCATAATCTGCGCTTCCCTCTTCAATTGCTTCCATTGCATCACGGAATGACGGTACATGGAAGTTTTTCACATTTTTCCCAAAATATTTTAACATAGCTGCCTGGTTGTTGGCTCCTTCCACTCCCTGGAAAACCACACGTGCACCATCAAGATCCAGCTGATCCAGTCCGATAAAGGGAAGTCTTCCCAGAACTCCTTCCTCAGAAAGACGCTGGTACTGCAGCTTTCTGCTCATGCTCATCAGCTGTTCAAAAAGCTCCCGGATCCCTTTTTTGTTAAAATCTGTGGACACCTTTTCTGCTACTGCTGCCAGTTTCTCGTTCTCTCTTGTCTTATCAAATACTTTTCGTCCGTTCTTTATCTTATATTCTGCAACTCCTTCGCAGACCTTCATACGTCTCTCATAAAGCGTGGTGATCTGGTCATCGATCACATCCAACTCTTTTCTCATCTCTTCCAGACTCTGCATTGTCCCACTCCTTATCGTTTTATCCTTATGTCTTTTTACGCTGACGTTACTAATTTTTCATTATAATATATTTTTTCTGTAAAATCTACATTTCTTCGCAAACCCGATCAGAAAAAACATGTAAAACTTTGTTGAAATGACCATGTTTTTGTTATATTATAGATAAAGAATATATGAAGCCGCACATTTTCTGCGGTTATTTTTAAGGAGGTTTCTTATGAGACATTTAATGAGTCCTTTAGATTTTTCTGTGGAAGAGCTCGATAAGCTTATGGATCTTGCAGGTGATATCGAAGCTCATCCGGAAAAATATGCACATGCTTGCGCAGGCAAAAAGCTTGCCACTTTATTCTATGAGCCAAGTACCCGTACCCGACTGAGTCATGAAGCAGCAATGATGAATCTCGGTGGTAATGTACTTGGCTTTTCTTCGGCAGCTTCCAGCTCCGCTACCAAAGGGGAAAGCGTAGCAGATACGATCCGTATGGTTTCCTGCTATGCAGATATCTGTGCGATCAGACATCCAAAAGAAGGTGCACCGATGGTTGCAGCGCAGCACTCTTCAATCCCGGTGATCAACGCAGGTGATGGCGGACATCAGCATCCTACACAGACACTGACTGACCTTTTAACCATCCGTTCTCTAAAAGGACGTCTGAATAATCTGAAGATCGGACTCTGTGGAGACCTCAAATTCGGTCGTACCGTACATTCTCTGATCAATGCCCTGGTGCGTTATGAGAACATCGAGTTTGTACTTATTTCACCGGAGGAACTCCGTCTGCCAGGTTATGTACGCAAAGACGTACTGGATAAGAAAAATATCCCATATACAGAAGTAGAGCGCCTGGAGGATGCCCTTCCGGATCTCGATATCCTTTATATGACACGTGTTCAGAAGGAACGTTTCTTCAACGAGGAAGATTATATCCGTATGAAAGATTTCTACATCCTGGACAAAGGGAAAATGGAACTTGCGCCAAAAGATATGCTGGTTCTCCATCCACTTCCGCGTGTCAACGAAATTTCTGTTGAAGTTGATGATGATCCAAGAGCTGTTTATTTCAAGCAGGTACAGTATGGTGTCTATATCCGTATGGCACTGATCCTGACACTTTTGGATATTCATGTAGATTAAGGGAGGCGAAAGACATGGTTGAAAATACACTGAACATTGGGAAAATTTCAGAGGGCTTCGTACTGGATCACATCAAAGCAGGAAAAAGCATGGATATCTACAAATATCTGAAACTTGATCAGCTTGACTGCTGCGTAGCCATCATCAAGAATGCCAAAAGTAACAAGATGGGTAAAAAGGATATCATCAAGATTGAATGCCCGATCGACCAGATCGACCTGGATGCTCTTGGTTTTATTGATCACAATATTACGATCAATATCATCAAAGATGATAAAATTGTGGAGAAAAAGACCTTATCTCTTCCGAAAGAGATCCACAACGTAGTCAGCTGCAAAAACCCGAGATGTATATCCTCTATTGAGCAGGAGCTGGAACAGGTATTTGTTCTGACAGATCCGGTAAAAGGGATCTACCGCTGCAAATACTGCGAAGAGCAGTATCACAGACATAAGAAAATTACCAAATAAATACTACGAAAGCCAGTGTCTACCTGTATGGCAGACACTGGCTTTATTATCATCTACCCTTTCGCCAGCGGAAGTTCCATCTCAATGGTAAAGGTATTTTTTTGTGTATCAGTTCTCCACGCAAAGGTTCCTCCATGATTTTCAATGATCCTTCTGCATGTCTTAAGACCGATCTGGGTGCTCTCTATCTGGTTCTTTTGCTCAAGAACATGGTTCTTGAGCAGGATGTGCAGCATATCCTGGTGCTCGTCAATCTGAATCTGTAATGGATACGCGGGATCTCCATATTTTTTCAGATTGGACAACAGATTGTCCATGACACGCTGCA
>ERZ857922.4353-NODE-4353-length-10788-cov-2.545048_pt1 | contig 10788 bp, 5 predicted proteins | sample MGYA00519579_ERZ857922 | MGnify/ENA primary metagenome ERZ857922 (study PRJEB31778, sample SAMEA3449375) | human gut metagenome | biome: human gut; feature: human-associated habitat; material: faeces | place: United Kingdom | collected 2010/2012 ... | reverse complement strand
CACCGGCACCAGCCATCGCAGAACGTCCGCCTTGCCGAATATCCGCCGCCGCAACGCCGCTCGTGGCATAGCCACCGGCCAAATATCCGGACTGCACGCCCTGCTGACGCATCTCCTGCCCCATCTGCATCAGCCGCGCAATGCGATCCGAGGTCGGCGGGTGCGTAGAAAACAGCTTGGAGAAACCTTCCGCCGAAAACGGATTGGCGATCATCATCGCAGCCACCGACTGCGTTCCCGCGGTCTTCTTCATCGGCATCGCGGCCGCGCCGCCGGAAATCTTGTTCAACGCGGAAGCGAGCGCCTCCGGATCCTCCGTCAATTTTGAACCATCCTCGTCGGCATCGTATTCGCGCGTGCGGGAAATCGCCATCTGAATAAGCGAAGCGGCAATTGGCGCAAGAATCGTACTCAACAGCACACCCAGCAATCCCAAGCCACCGGAATCGGAACCTTCGCGGTCGTCACGGGAACGGCCGCCGCCGAAATACATGAGCGAATATCCGAGATACGAGATGACGGTGGCCATGGCGGACGCAATCGCGGATGTCAGGATGTCGCGGTTATAGACGTGCATAAGCTCATGACCGAGCACGCCGCGGATTTCACGTTCGTTGAGCATCTGCAGAATGCCCTGTGTGCAGCACACCGCTGCATGACGCTCGTTACGTCCCGTGGCGAACGCGTTGGGACTCATGGTTGGGGCGATGTAGATGCGGGGCATCGGTTTGCCCGCCTTCGCCGACAGTTCGCGCACGATTTTGTACAGTACCGGCGCTTCCTGCTCGCTGACTTCCTGCGCATGCATGCTGGCGATCGCCAGCCTGTCGGAAAACCAGTAGGATGCGAACGTTGAACCAAGTCCGATGAGAATGTAGATACCAAGTGTGCGCTGACTGCCACCGGTCGCCCACCAAATGAGCATGATGACGCCCCACATCAACGCGAATAACAGCGTTGTCTTCAAGCCATTGCAATGGCCATGCACCTGCAATTTGCCGTTCATGGGCACCAGCGTAGAAACGGAGTCTGAGTTTTTGCTGGATATGCGCTGGAGACTGGGCCGTGGGAAGGACTAGGGGCAGTTGCGGAAGTTCGCACGCTCAGCTTCTCCCCGGATGTCCGATTCTGGCGAAACGGACAAACAGCAGGTCTTTCGCGCACATTACATGTCCGATTCACCAGAAGCGGACAAGTACAGGATAAAAAAACGTCTTGGGTGTCCGATTCTCCAGAATCGGACACCCAAGACGCATGAAAGAAGCCTGAAACCTATCAGACTGGGTTTCAAACACCCACCTCACGCATGAGCCAGTTCGCGCATCTGCTCCGGGTCGATGACCTTCTTATGCTCGCGGCCTTCCTTCGCGCCTTCGGCACGTTCGAACGCGTCGACCTTCTTCCAACCGGCGAAGTCAATCGGCCTGACACCGCGCGACTCCAGCAGTCGGTCGATGGATTCCGGATCGCGGTCCGCCGCCACACGACCACCTTCGGCTGCCTTGGACAGATCCTCCAGCATGTTGGTGACGATGAGCAGCGCGTCGGACTTGGTGGAGCCGATCAGTCCGACCGGGCCGCGCTTAGCCCAACCGGTGGCATACAGACGTTCACGCACCTGCGCACCGTCCTCGGCCGAAGCGGTCGTGGTGATGCGTCCGTCACCGTTCGCGTTCGCCAGATGCGCGTGACGCTCGTCGTACGCGATGCCCGGCGCGGTGGCAGGCTTGTAGCCGATCGCATGGTACACGGCCTGCACCGGATACTCCTCGAACTCGCCGGTGCGGCTCATCTTGCCGTCAGCCGACGTTTCGGTCTTCTCCACGCGAATGCCAACGACCTTGCCGTCCTCGCCCAGCACTTCGACCGGCGCGGAATTGAAGTGCACATAATACTTGCGATCAGCCGTATTACCCTCGTAATCCACGTCACCGTCATCTTCCATGTCTTCCGCCATCTCACGAATCGTGAACAGCTCTTCGACCATCTGACGGGTCAGCTTGTCTTTGCCGGCCTCTTCAATCGTGTCTTCATCCAAATCGAAATCGTCTTCGTTAATGATCAGCTGCACTCCCGGCAGCTTCTCCATCTCACGCAGTTCCTGCACGGAGAACTTGGCTTGCGCCACGCCGCGGCGGATGAACAGGTGCAGCACGCGAGCCTTGTTCGCCTTGACACCCTCGTACACATTGTCTGGAATGTCAGTGCGTTCCTTCAGATCGTCGGCATTGCGCATGAGTTCGCGCGCCACATCCATGGCCACGTTGCCACCGCCGATCACGGCGACTTCCTCAGCTTCAAGCGGCCACTCGCGAGCGCCGGTCGGATAACCGTCGTACCATTCCACAAACTTGGCTGCGCCATACACGCCATCCAGGTCGGCGCCCGGCAGTCCAAGCGGCTTGTCTTCAACGGCACCGGTGGCGAACAGCACGGCATCGTAACGCTCAAGCAGCTCGTCGAGGGTCACATCCTTGCCGAATTCCACGTCGCAATATAGGTGGATGTCGGGGTTGTCGAGCGTCTTTTCGAGCGCCGACGCGATGAATTTGATGGACGGGTGGTCGGGGGCCACTCCGTAGCGCACCAGGCCGAACTGCACAGGCAGCTTTTCGAACAGGTCGATGCGCGCGGCAGTGCCGAGGCCAAGCCCCTCGCCGAGCTTCTTCAACTGGCGCAGGAAAATGTCAGAGGAGTAGACACCTGCAGGGCCGGCACCGATTACAGCAATACGAAGTTCATTAGTTTCAGTCACGCGCTCTAGCCTAATGCATTCCCTGCATTTGTGACAGGGGTGCTTATGCACTTTCTTACGACTTCTTCGCCTTGTGCGTACTGGCGTTGGTGTTTGCACTGAATCCAGATGAATCCAACGTGTGGCTGCATTAATCGTACGCAATGAGCGCGGCAGATGCACGTACAATCGCAAGTAGTCGCAGAATCGCGGGATGTAGGAATCCGAAATATCGGAATTCGCCCATCCCGCAATCGCAAGCAAGTACTTATCAAGTACCAAGCAATCGTAAGAAGGTGGCAATGCGCATTCACATCACATATACCGGCGGCACCATCGGCATGATTGACTCGCCGAACGGCCTGATTCCGGGAGCCGACACTCGCGGATGGCTGTTCCGCCTGCTGGAGGACGCGCACATGGACGCAAGCCTGTTCACGTTCACCGAGCTTGATCCGCTTATCGACTCGTCGAACGCGACGCCCGACAATTGGCAGACGATGGTTGATGACTTGCGTGCGCATCACGATGATGCCGACGCGTTCGTGGTACTGCATGGCACCGACACGATGAGCTATTCGAGCGCCGCGATTTCGTATGCACTGGCCGATTTCGGCAAGCCGGTGATTTTCACGGGCTCGCAGCATCCGCTCGGCAAAATCGAATCGGATGCCATTGCGAATGTCACGGGCGCGCTGAACGCCGCGATGAGCGGACGATTCCACGGTGTGGGACTGTTTTTTGGACATCACCTGTTTGCCGGAAATCGCGTGAGCAAGTCGTCGAGTTGGGCGTTTGAAGGATTTTCGGCGCCTTCCGTCGGACCGCTGGCTCGTACGGGCATGCCATGGCACTGGTATGCAGACGATGTTGCTTCGGTCGGTTGCGGCTGGACGTCACCTCAGCCTTACTCCCGTCGCGATGTTGCTGTGATTGATATGGCGCCCGGCATTTCCGCGTCGCGATTGGAAGCGATGCTTACACCGCATCCGGAAGCGGTATTGCTGCGCGCGTACGGCGTCGGCAATGTGCCGAGCGACGAACCGGGATTGACCGACGTGATTGCCGACGTGCTGCATGACGATGTTCCCGTTGTGATCGCGTCGCAATGTCAGCAGGCGGAAGTGCTGCTCGGCCATTACGAGACGGGCGATGCGATCGCTCGTGCCGGCGCGATCGGAGCCGGTGATATGACGCTGGAAGCCGCGTATGCGAAAATCATGTTCCTGCTGTCACAAGGCGTGACCGGAGCCGACTTTGGCAAGTGGATGCGCGTATCGATCGCTGGAGAAATCTCGCCAAGCTCGTTGTAAACGCTTCCCCAAAACGCCGCGCATGACACCGCTCCCCGCAATCACGCGGATTCGCCGCGGTCGAAAAGCACAGTGAGCGCCCACAGAATGCTGACCACGTCGATAACCTCCTGCATGAATGCGCCAACGACCACGGGAATCAGGTTGAATGCGGCTGCGACCATGCCGATGATGGCGAGGCCGAGACCGATCAACACCGCCTGAAGCATCACGTTTTTCGTACGGCGTGCGATGGCGATGGCACGCGGCACAGAGGCGATATCATCATTCATGATGACCACTTGCGCGGATTCGGAAGCTGCGGTGGACGTGCCGTCGGTCATGGCCATGCCGATGTCGGCGACTGCAAGTACAGGAGCATCGTTGACGCCGTCGCCGACCATCATGGTGACTTGGCGATTCCTGGATTCGCCAGTTATACGCCGCATGATGCGGGCGGGCATGGACTGGTTTTGATGCGTGGACTCGGTGGCGTTCTTAACAGCGGCAACCTTATCTTCAGGGAACAGCTCAGATTGCACGTCATCGATACCGACCTCATTTGCGATGATGCGAGCGGACGCGGCCTTGTCGCCGGTAAGCATGGACAGCTCCTTGATACCAAGCTCATGCAGACAGGCCAAGGAACGTTTCGCATTCGCACGGGGCACGTCGCGAAGCACGATGCGGGCGGCCAGTTTGCCGTCAATCGCCACGTATGCGGCCATCTCGTCCGGCGCAAGCGGAGCGAACAGCGAGTTTGCGGTTTCGGACTTGCGGACGGGCGTCGTCTGCGACGTCTCAGCGGAAGGGGTGATGAAGGGGGCTACAACTGCAGACTGCACATCGTCAGACATTCCGTCTCGCACTCCTAGAGTGTCCGATTCGGCAGAATCGGACACGTCGCGTTCACCCGACGCATGCAGGACCGGCGTGAATCCGGATCCGTCGGCCGTCACATACGCAAAACGCCCCACACGCACCCGATGCCCATTCACTTCGCCGGAAACACCTTTGCCTGAATCCTCCACAACGTTCTTCACCACCGGATAGTCGCGCCCATGCCCAGACAGATCACGCTCAGCGCATAACCGCTGCCCCGACGTATACCGCGCGTACAAGTCGTTCATGGCCTTGCGCCCGGCCGCCGCAATGCCTTTCGACAGAATGTGCACCGAGTAACTTTCCACCACACCGGCCATCATGAGAATATGGTCTTCATTGAACGGCGAACTCGTTTCGAACGGCTTCTCCACGCGCACGACCTGCGGTTGCTTGACGGTAAGCGTGCCGGTTTTATCGAAGAAAATATGCGATACGCGACCTAGATTTTCCAACACGTCCTGTGCTTTAATCAGGATTCCCGCTTTGGCAAGACGCCCTGTTCCAGCCACATACGCAACCGGTGCGGCAATCAGAAGCGGGCAAGGCGTGGCGAGAACCAGCACCTGCGCAAATCGCAGCGGCAATCCGGAAACCGCCCATGCAATCCCAGCAATCGCAAGCGAAAGCACTGTAAACGGCACTGCAAGCATATCCGCGGTCTTCACGACAGCGGGGCGCGACTCTTGCGCCGACGAAACCAGCTCGAGAATCTTCTGATACTGCGAATCCTGCGCAAGTTGCGTGGCACGCATGGTCAACGTGGTCGAGCCATTGACTGCGCCAGACATCACGCGAGCGCCCGCATACACTTCACGCGGCACAGGCTCGCCGTTGATGTTGCTCAGGTCCAGCGTGGCCACACCCGACAGCAACTCGCCGTCGACAGGCACTGTTTCGCCAGGCAGAACCAGAATCACGTCGCCGAGCCGCACTTGATCGACGGGGACCGTTTCGAAGCGCTCTCCAGCCGCATCATACGTTTGCGAAGCATCTTTTGTGTCCGATTCTGGAGATTCGGACACATAATCATGCTTCCCACCGTCTTGGTTGTCCGTTTCTGCAGAATCGGACATTCTGACGGCACGGAATCCGTCGGCTGTCACGTCGGCCGTATGCTCGCTGCCTGTCGCATGCACATGCCCGCGCACTCCCGGCAGCGCAACCACGTGCGCGGTTCGGGGCGCCGCGTCAATCAGCGCAGTCAGGTTGCTTTCGGCCTTCGACTGTGCGAATTCCTCGATCGCCTCGCCGGATGAGATCATCAGCACCACGGCCCAAGCGGCCCAATACTCCTGCACTGCAACCGTCGACGCAATCGCAACGACCGCCAGCAGATCAACGCCAACATGGCCGTGCCGCAGATCGTCGATCATGCCACGCACCGTCACCACAATCGTGTATGCGACCAGCGCGATCACTATCCACTGTCCAGCACCCGGATTAAACGCGCTCAGCCAACCAAAGCCAGCATGCAAATCGTGAGAAACCCACGCAGCCTCGCCCCACGGCCTCCACTCCCCCAGCAATGCCAACGGAATCGCGGCCAGAATGGTGATCGGCAATAACGGAACCTGCTTGCACAGTCGCCAGCAAATATCGATGATTCTACGCATGAGAATCTCCTTACGCTCGTATCGGACGCCTTGTTAACCCATCGGCGCCTCGCCCGCGCGAGCCATCGATACACGGCGTAAAAAGATATTTCCAGCGTAGCAAACATTTGCGATTTTCGTGTCGCAATTGCCAAAAATAGAAAAGCAGGACTGTACGATTGTTTGCACAGTCCTGCTTCTGCTTTTAACTTTTATTGGTTTCGCGGTTTTAACGTTCTCGCGATGACGTTCACAAGACGTTCTTGCGATTAAGCAACTCCAGTCGCGTCTTCGCCGTCAGCCTATCGGGTGGTCATCACCCTTATTGCAGTCCGCCGCAGCCAACCGCAGCCAACCGCGGCGGTCCGTCGTGCTTTACCACAGGCCGAACGGGTCGAACAGGCCGCCTCCGTCACCGTAGCCGTTGCTACCATTGCCGTCGTTCTGTCCATTTCCGTTGCCGCTATTGCCGCCGTTACCGTCGTTACCGTAACCGTTGCCGTTGCCGTTCTGGCTCTGGCCATCATTGCCGTTGTTCTGCTGGTTCTGGCTGTTGGAGGAGTTCATCTGGGATTCCTCCTGGTCAAGCGTCACGTCAAGCTCCATGGTGTTGCCGTCGCGCACGACCGTCAATGTCACCTTGTCATTCATGGCGGAGGCGCGCACGTAGCCGAGCAGCGAATAGTTGTTGTTCACCGCCTTGCCGTTGAACGCCACGATGGAGTCACCAGCCTTCACTCCGGCCTTGGCTGCCGGGCTGTTGTCGACCACGGACTGCACCTGCGTGCAACCGCGGGTCACGCCGTCCGCCTCAACCGTGGAGCTCTTGATGGTGACGCCGAGCGCCACATGCTGCACGGTGCCGTTGTCAATGATTTCGTTGGCCACACGCTTTACCAGGTTCGATGGAATGGCGAAGCCGATGCCGATGGATCCGGCTGTGCCGGAAGACGTTGTGGTGGATGCGATGGACGAGTTGATGCCGATCACCTGACCGGCCGCATTGAAGGTCGGACCGCCGGAATTGCCTGGGTTGACGGCCGCGTCGATCTGCACGGCGTTGGTGACGATGTCGTTGTTGTTGTCATCGGCCACGGTCACCGGTCGGTTGAGCGCGGAAACGATGCCGACGGTTGCGGTGTCATCGTAGCCGAGCGGGTTGCCGATGGCCATCACGGATTCACCCACGGCAAGATTGTCGGAATCGGCAAATTCCGCAGCCTTCAGACTGCTCGGAGGATTGTCGAGCTTGATTACAGCCAGGTCGGTGGTGGTGTCAGTGCCGACGATTTGCGCTGAGTAGATGGTGCCGTTGGCAAGCGTCACTTGAATCTGCTTCGCGCCGGAAATCACATGGTTGTTGGTGACGATGTAGCCTTTGTCGCTGATGATTGCGCCGGAGCCTTTGGCGCTGCCGTCGCTGGTTGCCACGTCAATGGACACCACAGAATCGGACACTTCTTTCGCCACTGCGCTCCAGTCTGCGGCCTCGCCGGATTTGGCTTTCGCCGAACCAGATCCGGACGTGTTGGATTTCACGCCGGTCAGTGAGCTGGAGGTGGGTACGGTCACCCATCCATTGGTGATTGCCGCGTAGCCGACTCCGAGGCAGAGGACCGCGGAAACAAGCGCCGCCACCACGCCGGTCATCACATGACCGGTCACGCCGGAAGCGAACTTCGGCTTGGCTGCAGCGCCATTTTGCTGCGGGGTACCGAACGGATTACCGTTATTCGGATTTCCAAACGGATTACCGTTATTCGGATTATTCGGCCCGGCCGGCGGCACGTTGGCACCGCCTTGCGCCGTGGGCTTCATGAACGGATTACCGTTATTCGATTGCGCGTTCTGCTGATTGTTCTGCTGATTTCCACCCACATACGGATTTCCGAAGAAAGGATTGCGAGGCCGCTGCGACTGCTGCGGAGCCTGCCCGTATGTGCCATATTGCGGCTGCGGAGGCATGTTCGGCGCGTCACTCGCCGTACCGTTCGCAGTACCGTTCGCGGCTGCGGTGCCATCAGTCGGCTGCGTCGGCACGGGACCGTACGCACCATATTCCGGTGCCGGACGGTACTGCTGGGCCGGCGCATCCTGCGCGGAACCGCCAACCACGGTACGCTCGCCCGCTGCGGAAGCGTAATCCGGAGTATCGCCCGCCGCAGTCGCGGATTCCGCCGAAGCGTCGTCGTTCGTAACAGGCATGGCGGCCGTCGGCTGATTCTCAATACCGCTCTGCACGTCAATCGGTTCGGTAGCCGACTCTGCAGCATACGGCTCGCCTGCGTAAGTTTGCGTCTGTTCCGCATCAACCGGCGGCATCGGCACGGTCTGCTGTTCGTCATTCTGCGGCTGCGCGGCGTTCTGGTCGTTCTCTTCAGCCATTTTCGCTCCTTATTCGTCTCGCGGCATTTCACAAATCAGCAATCGTGCCGCTCGAACTGCTATCTACGAGTAAAGATACTCGCTCTGGAAGTTTCCTGAATGTTTGTTGAAAGTAGCAACCGAATCTCTTGGCAGTTCTCTCCATACGGTGCCAGAGGCTATGCGATGCAACTTGACAAACCTCAGCCGATACGCCTTCTCACAACCATCGCAAGAAATTCGATAACTCATTCGCGTTATATGCGGCAGAAATGCAGCCACACAAAAACTCATTTGCGCTATATGTGGCACTTTCCTCTGCACAGATGGGTTCAAAACGTCGTTTCAACACCCCCTAACGACTCTTGTTTTCGGAAAACTGCCACATATAAGGGAAATCACATTTTTCAACGGAACGAATCTGCCACATATAAGGAAAATCGTATTCAGCCGGCGAACGACGTAGCCACCGTCGGCAATCGGCGCTATCGCATACAGTTGAAAGCATGACAAGCTTGAACGAACCACAGATCAACGCGGCGGCGCACGAAACCGTGGCAACAGCCGCAGCGAACATGGCGGCACCAGTCGAAAACCTCATCGAACATCCGCGTGGAGCGGAACCAGGCAAGCCGGGCCGCCGCGACGCCTTCTATTTCGAGCAGAAAACCCGCCTTCCCGACGCGGCCGACGGCAAGGGACGCGGCGGCGCACGATACGGCCGCACCGGTACCATTCATACCCCCCACGGCGATATTCACACTCCGGCGTTCGTGCCCGTGGCCACGCAGGCCGCGATGAAAGCCGTGCTGCCAGAAACCATGAAGGACCTCGGCGCACAATGCCTGCTGTCCAACGCGTTTCACCTGTATGAACGCCCCGGTGAGCAAGTGCTCGACGAAGCCGGCGGTCTTGCCAAATTCATGAACTGGAACGGTCCGACCTTCACCGATTCCGGCGGTTTCCAAGTGCTTTCGCTCGGCGCGGGCTTCAAGAAAACCCTCGCCATGGATGTGACCGGAATGAAATCAGACGACGTGATCGCCGAAGGCAAAGAGCGCCTCGCGTTCGTAGACGAGGACGGCGTAACGTTCAAATCGCCGCTCAACGGCTCACTGCACCGTTTTTCCGCCGAAATTTCAATGGGAATCCAGCATAAGATCGGTGCCGACATCATGTTTGCGTTCGACGAGCTGACCACACTGATGAACACGCGCGGCTACCAGGAACGTTCCGTGGAACGCACCTACCGTTGGGCGCAGCGTTGCGTTGCCGAGCATAAGAGGCTTACCGAAGAGCGCGTCGGCAAGCCGTATCAGGCGCTGTATGGTGTGGTGCAGGGCGCGAATTATGAGGATTTGCGCAGGCATGCGGCCGAACAGATCGCTTCGCTGGATTTTGACGGCGTTGGCATCGGAGGCGCGATTGAAAAGCGCATTATCGGCGACACTTGCGCTTGGATTTGCGATGCGATGCCGGAAAGCCGGCCACGTCACGTGCTCGGCATCGCTGCAGTCGACGATATTTTCGCATGTGTCGAGAATGGTGGAGATACGTTCGATTGCGTCGCACCGGCGCGTTGCGGCCGAAATGGCGCGATTTTCACGCGCGACGGACGTTACAACATCAAGCGCGCGCAATTCAAGCATGATTTTGGTCCGCTTGAAGAGGGCTGCGATTGCTACACGTGCACGCATTATTCGCGTGCTTACGTGGATCATGCGTTGCGCGCCCGCGAATTCAACGGTTTCACATTGGCCACGATCCACAACGAGCATTTCTTCGTGAAGCTGCTGGACGACATCCGCGCCTCGATCGACGGCGGATACTTTGATGAGTTCCGCGACGAAGCGTTGGCCCACTTCTACGGCAACGGCGAGCGCCGGCCAGGGTTGTGAGTTTTTCTCCTTCGTTGCGGCTT
>ERZ857922.4350-NODE-4350-length-10793-cov-10.112032_pt1 | contig 10793 bp, 10 predicted proteins | sample MGYA00519579_ERZ857922 | MGnify/ENA primary metagenome ERZ857922 (study PRJEB31778, sample SAMEA3449375) | human gut metagenome | biome: human gut; feature: human-associated habitat; material: faeces | place: United Kingdom | collected 2010/2012 ... | reverse complement strand
CTCACAAGGAGCGCATCGCTGTTGCTGAGGCCCGCAAGCTGAACATCCCCATCGTTGCTATCGTCGATACCAACTGCAACCCCGATGAGATCGATTACGTGATCCCCGGCAACGACGACGCAATCCGCGCTGTCAAGCTGATCGCCGGCGCTATGGCTGACGCTGTTCTGGAAGGCAAGCAGGGCAATCAGGAAGCTCCCGCTGAGGAAGCAAACGCCTGATTATTTCGTATTCCGAACAAACCCGTTTAATAACGTGTAAGGGAGAATAAAAATGGCTATTACTGCAAAGGACGTTATGGAGCTGCGCAAGCAGACCGACTGCGGCATGATGGAGTGCAAGAAGGCACTGACCGAGGCCGACGGCAACTTCGAGAAGGCAGTCGAGATCCTGCGTGAGCGTGGTCTGGCTACCGCTGCAAAGAAGGCAAGCCGTACTGCTGCTGAGGGCATGGTCTACGCGGAGTACTGCCCGCAGTGCAAGGTCGGCGTCGTCATCGAAGTCAACGCTGAGACCGACTTCGTCGCCAAGAACGACAAGTTCGTTGCTTTCGTCAAGGAGGCAACTCAGGTCATCATGAAGCAGAACCCTGCTGACGTTGAGGCTCTGATGGCTTGCAAGACCGAGTCCGGCGAGACCGTGGACGAGGCCCTGAAGAACCTGATCCTCGTCATCAAGGAGAACATCAAGGTTCGCCGTTTCGTCCGTTACGAGGGCGTCTGCTCTGCATACGTCCACGGCGGCGGCACCCACGGCATTCTGGTCAACTTCGAGACCACCAACGACATCGATGCAAAGGACGAGTTCGTTGCTTACGGCAAGGACATCGCTATGCAGGTCGCTGCTGCTAACCCCGGCTACGTTGACGAGGCTTCTGTCCCCGCCGAGGTCGTGGCTAAGGAGAAGGAGATCATGCTGGCTCAGATGGCTCAGGATCCCAAGACCGCTAACAAGCCTGAGGCTGTGAAGGAGAAGATGATCGAGGGCAAGATCAAGAAGTTCTTCAAGGAGAACTGCCTGGTCGATCAGGAGTTCGTCAAGGATGGCGACCTGACCGTTGCTCAGTACACCGCTAAGGTCGCTAAGGACCTGGGCGGCGAGATCAAGATTGTCAAGTTCGCCCGCTTTGTCAAGGGCGAGGGTCTGGAGAAGCGTGCTGACGACTTCGCATCTGAAGTTGCAAGCATGGTGAAGTAATTTAAACTTCCAAAGACAAAAGGGGAGCCGCAGTACCTGTAACAGGGGTCTGCGGCTCCTTTTTTATGTTTATGAAAATACAAATACCGGGCAGCCCGCAGCCTGCCCGGTATTACTGTATAAATCTTCTTACGCTTCGTCCAAAACCTCTTCGGGATTCTCAATAGCATCCTCGATGGTTTCCTCCACCTCCATCGCTTCTTCAGCGTCCGGGGCGGCAAGCAACTCCTGAATCTGATCCCGCAGCCAGAGCAGACGGTTGTCCAGTGCCTTGTCCCGTGCCAGCAGCGGCGCAATGATCTCGGGCTTGTCAGTGATCAGGTCATCCACACCCAGCTGCAGCAGCTTTTCCGCATCCTGCTGGCGGTTGATGGTCCATGCAGAGATGGTCTTACCCCGCAGATGGATCTGCTGCACCATACCGGCGGTGATAAAGGTGGATTCCACACTGAAAAAGTCTGCGGCAGGCAGGTCGTAGTAGGTGCCAACGCCCAGCGCCAGAATATACCCTGTGGTAATGTCCGGGTCCAGCTCCTTTACCTTGCACAGGGTCTCGTAGCTTTGAGAGGTGACCACGCAGTCCGCGCCGTAGTCGTATGCGTGGATCAGCCGCACCGTTTCGGCCTCCAATGTCGGCGTAAAGGTGCTGGGCTTGATCTCGATGTTCAGCTCAGTCTTGCCCTTGCACAGCGCCAGAACCTCTTCCAGCGTAGGAATATAGGAGCCCGTAAACTGCCGATGGAACCAGCGCCCGGCATCCAGCTGCTGCACCTGCGCATAGGGCAGGTCGTAGATGTTGGCGTTGCAGCCGGTGCACCGGCGCAAACTGGTGTCGTGGGTCACCACAGCTACGCCGTCAGCGGTCATCTGCACGTCCAGCTCAATGCGGGGGCTGCCGTGCTCCAGCGCGGTCTCAAAGGCGACCATGGTATTTTCTGGAGCACGGGAAGAATAGCCCCGGTGGTAGGTGATCACCGGATTGGAAAGACCCAGCACGCTTTGCAGCGGCTGTGTTTGCGGGAAAAGCAGATATACCGCCGCTACGCCGCAGGTGACCAGCGCGGCGCAGGCCATCATTCCTGCCAGCACCGTCTGTTCGCGGTGCGGAGCAGGGGATGCACTGCAAATGATCGGCTGCGCTGCATCGGACTGCCGGGTCACTTCATACAGTGCCTCTGTAAGGGTGCTCTGCGCCGCCGTCATGGCACAGTCCATGAGCATACAAAGGAACGGCAACTCGATCAGCAGTGCAGCGCGGGAAAGCGCCAGCAGGGCAGCAGTGCTGGCAAAGCCGACACCAAGGATGACACAATAGAACAGTAAAGCCCCGCACAGAAGCATCAGCCCGGTGCGCACGGCAGCGGTCAGCATCCAGCGTAGTGACAGCGCAAGCAGCTGCCCGGCGCGGCCGCGCAAAACCCGCAGGCTCTCTGCAAATGCACAGCCAAAGCTTTTGCGCTCCAGCAGAAATTTTGGCAGCACCACAAGCCCGTCCAACAGCAGTGCCAGCACAAAAAGCACCGCCAATGCAAACAGCAAGCGGTTGGCAGCGCGCGCCTTCAGCAGCCCCCAGAGATATTCCGGCACGGCAAACTGGGTCAGATGATTCGCGGCAAGAAAAAAGTTCGTCAGCGGGATCAGGGCAGCGCCATACAGCAGCAGTGGAAGATTCTGCGGCAGAAACACCCGCACAAGGCTGCAAAAGGCATCCCGGAACACCGCACCCACCCGCAGCGGCTCACCGTGCCGCACCCGCGTCAATAGCTGCAGCATCGCGGCAACCTCGTATAGGCTCCAGAAGGCTGCCAGCACCGCCAGCACGACGATGCACCCGATGATGGCAGGGGAGGCAAAGGTGCGGGAAGCGGTCTTGTTGTTGAGGTATTGTATGGGCGCAAACCGCAGTGTCAGCGCCCAGATCAGCTGCAGCGCCGGTACGAACAAGAAGTTTGTCAGCACCTTATAAAACAACAGAAAAAGCAGAAACACCCGCCCCTTTGACGAAAGCAGGGAACGAGCGGCAGCGTGCAGAGAACGGTAGGTCTGCTCCTGCTGCTGGAACTTTACGGAAATTCGCTTCAAGATAGCTTCAACCTCTTTTGCATATTTGACGGGCTTTTCGTGTGCGCTATATAGGTACAGTTTGGCAGATTGCCCGGAAATATATGATTTTTTAATATAGTGTAACATAAACGCAACGGAAAGAAAACGCAGCAGACGGGTGCAGTTTTGCCAAAAAAACCGGGAAAATTTCTACACCCACAAAATGGGCGTGTGATAGCATTTGTCCAGATAAAACGTGCAAAACGATGAATCGTTAAAAATTTGAGTATCTATAAGTGACGGATGTTGAATCGCATGGAATTTTATAGAATCCCTTGCATTTTTTTGCCAGCTTCTGTATAATGAATATAATTTTGAAAGCTCACACAGACAACCAGGAGGTCTAATTATGGCTTCAAAGATCAATAAGGGAGAAATCCTCGCCAAGTTCTTCGATGACGGGGAGTACACTGCGCTGTTTGCTGATGGTGCAGTGAGCGCTGCCTGCGGCTATGCTGCAGGTCAGCAGGCTTACGCCGTTTATCAGAATGGCGAGGCTGTCACCGTAAAGGATGTTGAAAAGAACATCAAGGTTCTGGAAATGGCTGCACAGACCGGCTGCCCGGTGGTCACCTTCTATAACTCGGTTGGTGCAAAGCTGGCCGAGGGTCTGGACGTGCTGACCGCCAGCGCAAAGCTGAATGCACAGATCGCAAAGGTCTCCGGTGTTGTTCCGCAGGTGGCCGTTGTTCTGGGTGTCTGCGGCGGCACCAGCGCTCTGAGCGCTGCCAACGCAGACGTCTGCATCATGGCCGAGGGCGCAGAGCTGTTCTTCACCGCTCCGTTCACCTCCGCAGCCAAGGGCGATAAGGTCGCCGACGCAGGCAGCGCCGCTGCTGCCGCCAAGGCAGGCGTAGCTTCCATCGTGGCTACCGATGCCGCAGAGGCTGCTGAAAAGGCTGCTCACATCGTGGGTCTGCTGCCCGCCAACAACCTGACCGGCCCGGCAATCTTCGAGTTCGAGCAGCCCACCGCTGTTCTGGCCGTCGGTGCCGAGCCCGCAAAGGCTGCTGCCGCTGTGATCGATAAGGACAGCGCTGTGGAGCTGTACGCAGGCTTTGGTAAGTCTGTTTACACCGCATTTGCAACCATCGGCGGCAACGCCGTGGGCGTTGTGGCAACCGGCAAGCAGCTGTGCCACAACTGCGTAGCCAAGGCTTCCCGCTTTGTGCGCCTGTGCGATGCCTTCAGCGTGCCTGTGGTCACCATCGTGGATACCGAGGGCTTTGTGCCCAGCGTTACCGATGACGTGGCTGGCGGCATCCGCGAGGCTGCCCGTCTGGCCGCTACCTACGCCGATGCTACCACCGCAAAGGTGGCAGTGCTGGCAGGCAAGGCTGTGGGCCCTGTGTACACCACTCTGGCTGCTGCCGACCTGCGCATTGCTGTGACCGGCTGCACCGTCAGCGCACTGGAGCCCAGCGCCGCTGTCAGCGTGTTGTATAAGGATGAGATCGATGCTTCCGACAACATCATTGCCGCCACCAAGGCTAAGACTGCTGCCTACACCGCTGAGGTGTGCAGCGCTGCCAGCGCAGTGGCCGCCGGTGCTGCCGATATGAGCTGTGATGCCGCTAATGTGCGTGCTAGCGTTGTGGCTGCACTGGAGCTGCTGAGCACCAAGCGCGCTGCCCGCCTGCCCAAGAAGCATGGCAATATGGCCCTGTAAGCGTCCGAATGTAAGTTAATTGAGTTCGATTTTGAATTGGAGGATCCTTCCATGAAGTACTACAATATTACTGTCAATGGTGTTGCTTACAGCGTTTCCGTTGAGGAAACTGCCGCAGGCGCTGCTCCTGTTGCCGCTGCTCCCGCAGCACCCGTCGCACCCAAGGCCGCTCCCGCTCCTGCAGCTGCTCCTAAGGCAGCCGCCGGTGCAGCCGGTGCTGTTGCCGTCAAGGCTCCCATGCCCGGCAACATTCTGGATGTCAAGGTCGCTGCCGGTGCTTCTGTCAAGGCCGGCGACGTGCTGGTCATCCTCGAGGCCATGAAGATGGAGAACGAGATCGTTGCTCCGCAGGATGGCACTGTGGCTTCCATCAACGTGAACAAGGGCGATACCGTCAACTCCGGTGACGTTCTGGTTTCCATGAACTAAGGAAGAGGTGACAACCATGGCAAAAAAGCCGATCAAGGTGACCGAGGTCGTCCTGCGTGATGCGCACCAGTCTTTGCTGGCTACCCGTATGACCATGGACGAGATGCGCCCCATCCTGCCCGAAATGGACAAGATCAACTACTTCTCCGTGGAGTGCTGGGGCGGTGCTACGTTCGACAGCTGCATCCGCTTCCTGGACGAGGATCCTTGGGAGCGTCTGCGCATCCTGCGCAAGGAACTGCCGCATCAGAAGCTGCAGATGCTGTTCCGCGGCCAGAATATGCTGGGCTACCGTCCCTACGCAGATGACGCTGTGGAGTACTTTGTACAGAAGTCTGTTGCCAACGGCATCGACGTCATCCGCATCTTCGATGCTCTGAACGACCCCCGCAACCTGCAGACTGCCATCAAGTCTGCCAACAAGGAAGGCGCTCATGTGCAGGGCTGCATCAGCTACACCCTGAGCCCTGTGCACAACAACGAGTACTTTGCAGCCTACGCCAAGACTTTGGAGGAGATGGGCGCAAACTCCATCTGCATCAAGGATATGGCAGGTCTGCTCACTCCCTATACCTGCTATGATCTGGTCAAGAAGCTGAAGGAGACCGTCAGCATCCCTGTGGATATCCACAGCCACTACACTGCAGGTCTGGCTTCCATGTCCATCCTCAAGGGCATCGAGGCAGGTGCCGATATCATCGATACCGCCATGAGCCCCCTGAGCCTTGGCACCAGCCATATGCCCACCGAGAGCTTGGTGGCTGCCCTGCAGGGCACCGACTACGATACCGGTCTGGATCTGAAGCAGCTGAACGTCGTGCGCGCTTACTTTGCTAAGCTGCGCGAAAAGTACATCGCCAACGGCCAGATCAGCCCCAAGAGCCTGGGCGTGGACGCCAACACCCTGCTGTATCAGGTGCCGGGTGGTATGTTCTCCAACATGCTCAAGCAGCTGAAGGATGCCGGTAAGGAAGACAAGCTGGACGAAGTGCTGGCCGAGATCCCCCGCGTTCGTGAGGATGCAGGCTACCCGCCGCTGGTCACCCCCACCAGCCAGATCGTTGGTACGCAGGCTGTGTTCAACGTCATCATGGGCGAGCGCTACAAGATGGTCACCAAGGAGTTCAAGGGTCTGGTCCACGGCGACTATGGCAAAACTCCCGCTCCCATCAAGCCCGAGTTCACCAAGAAGATCCTTGGCGATGAGCAGCCCATTACCTGCCGCTTTGCCGACACGCTGGCGCCCGAGATGGACAAGCTGAAGGCCGAGGCTGCCAAGTGGGCAACGCAGGAAGAGGACGTGCTGACCTACGCTATGTTCCCGCAGGTCGCTCCCAAGTTCTTCGATAAGCGCAATGCCAAAAAGCAGGGCGTGGACGGCGATCATGTGGACTACACCAACCAGTCCCATCCTGTCTGATAAATAAGTCCCTTTCAGGGCTGCTGCACAAAATGCTGTGCGGTAGCCCTTTTTTGTGCAGTCGGCAAAGGTGCAGGGCGCACTCTGTCGCGTAATACCGGAAAAACTTCTGCTTACACATTGACTTGCCGCCCAATACCTTTTATAATGTTTGGTATAGCCGTACAATACAACAAATGATGTGGAGGAAAATGCTATGCGAAGCATCCCGGAGCAGCGCATTGCTGAGTTTCAGGAGCAGGACTATCAACTGTATTTTGGCATTTCAAAGCTGGAATTTGACCGGATGCTCAAGGCTCTGCATGAGGCTTACCGTCAGGAGCATAAGCGCAAGACCCGCTTTACCAAGATCTCTATGATGGACAAGCTCATCCTGACCTTGATCTATCGCTACGAGTACCGCACGATGGAAAGCATTGCCAAGGAATACGAGGTTTCTCTGGATACCATTGCCGACAACATCCATTGGGTGGAGCGCACGCTGCTCAATGCAGATATCCTGCAAACCAGTGTGACCTGCGTTTATAAGACGAACTGATGTTATGACCCTGCGTGAAAACGCGGGGTTATATTTTTTACAAGGGGAAAGCTTCTGGAAAAGCGGTAACTGCCGCAGCCATGTTGTTTTGGCTGCGCAGCAGTAAAAATGAAAACTGTGTTTTTTGCACGGATGCAGTCTGCACCTTGAATTTTTCAGAAAAGAATAGTAAAATGATGCTATATGTATCGTAACATGGGCTTGTGTGCCCAAAGCGGATACCTATACAGAAAAAACGAAGTTAAACCGCAAAAGAATAGGAGCTAGTATGATCTTAAGCATGACCGGTTTCGGCAGGGGGACTGCCGTGCTCAATGGCCGCGAGATCACTGTGGAACTGCGCAGCGTGAACTCCCGCTATTTCGAGTATTCCTCCCGCATCCCGCGCACCTGCAGTTCTCTGGACAGCCGCCTGAAAAAGCAGCTCAACCAGCGGATCTCCCGCGGCAAGGTAGAGCTTAGCATGACCGTCCAGAACGTGGACGCAGCGGATACCGTGGTCGCCGTCAACATGGAGCTTGCCCGCAGCTATCAGCAGGCCATGCGGGACCTGTCCGAGCAGCTGGGGGTCAAAAATGATGTGTCCACCGCCGTTCTGACCCGCTTCCCGGATGTGCTGACCACCCGCCACGCCGATGTGGACGAGGAGCAGCTGTGGCAGGATGTGTCTGCCGTCACCGCGCAGGCGCTGGATCGCTTTGTGGAGATGCGTGCCGCCGAGGGCGCCAAGATGAAGGCAGACGTGGAAAGCCGTCTTGTGTTTCTGGAACAGTGCGTTGGCAAAGTGGAGAGCCTGAGTGCAGGCCGGGTAGAGAACTACACCAACCGCCTGTACGAGAAACTCAAGGTCATCCTGCAGGATCGCGACATCGATGACGCCCGTGTGCTGACCGAAGCCGCCATCTTTGGCGATAAGACTGCCGTGGATGAAGAAACTGTCCGTCTGCGCAGCCACATTGCACAGTACCGCGATATCCTGCAGCTGGACGAGCCCGTGGGCCGCAAGCTGGACTTCCTGACGCAAGAGCTGAACCGCGAGACCAATACCATCGGCTCCAAGTGTCAGGATCTGGATATCACCCGTATTGTGGTGGATATGAAGGCGGAGATCGAAAAAATCCGCGAGCAGATCCAGAATCTGGAATAATATGTTGTGGAGGAGCCTATGAAACTCATCAACATCGGCTTTGGCAATATGGTCAGTGCGGGGCGTGTGGTGGCAGTCGTCAGCCCGGACTCCGCACCGGTCAAACGTCTGGTGAAGGAAGCACGCGAGCGGGGGATGCTGATCGACGCCTCTTACGGCCGCAGCACCCGGGCTGTGCTTATCATGGACTCCGATCATGTCGTGCTGTCTGCCCTTCAGCCCGAAACGGTGGCAAGCCGCGCCGCCGGGCAGGAGGGTAGAGCATCAATGGAGGAAGAAACATCTCATGGCGAATGATAAATTTCTGTTTGTAGTTTCCGGTGCAGCCGGTACTGGTAAGGACAGCGTGGTCAAGGCACTGCGCGAGGCACACCCCGAGATCGAAAAGACTGTCTCTGCCACCACACGCGCCCCGCGCCCCGGCGAGCAGGAGGGTGTGGACTACTACTACCGCACCCGCGAGCAGTTCCAGCAACTGCTGGAAAACGATCAGGTGGTGGAGCACAACTTCTATAACGGCAACTACTACGGCACCCTGAAGTCTGAGGTGGAAAAGCGGCTGGAGGCTGGTAAGGTGGTCGTGCTGGTCATTGACGTGCACGGCGCTGCCAATATCCGCCGGATGTTCCCGGGCGCTACCACCGTGTTCCTGCTGCCGCCCTCTGTGGAGGAGCTGGAGCATCGCCTGCGCGGCCGCGGCACCGAGACTGAGGAAAGCATTCAGGAGCGTCTCGCCACCGCCCGGCAGGAGCTGGCCGAGCAGGATAAGTTTACCGTAAAGCTGGTCAACAACCAGATCGAGCCCTGCGCTGCAGAGCTTTATCAGGTCATCTGTCAGCGCGCCGGGCTGCAGGGCTGAAAAATCAAGCGTTGAAGGAGTTGGACGAATGCCCAAAACGGTAGGCGTTGCCGTCAGCAATGCGACCTTCCATTTTGATAAGCTGTATACCTACGCCGTTCTGCCGGAGCACCAGAATGTGGTGCGTCTGGGCAGCATGGTACTGGTACCCTTCGGCAAGGGTAGCCGCGCCCGCATGGGTGTGGTACTGGCCTGCGATGCCGAGCCGGAGCACTCCAAGCTGAAATATCTGTTTGACGTAGCCCCGGCTTCGGCCTGCTTGACCCCGGAGCTGCTGCGGCTGGTGTATTTTTTAAAGGAACGCACCTTCTGCACCTACTACGAGGCCGTCAAGGCGGTCATTCCGTATGGTGCGCAGTATAAGCCCGCCGTGGCGGCAGACGGTGTGACCCCGGTGCTGCAAAAGCAGCTTACCCGTCACACCGAAAATGCCTATAAGCTTGTGGGCACTCTGCCGCAAAAGCCAAAGCCTACGGCAAAACAGCTGGCGGCGGTGGCGCTGCTGCTGAAACGCAACTTCCGCATCTCGCGGCGCGACTTCGGCGTGCTGGCCGGCCTGAGCCTGATGTACGCCGCCACGTCGCTGGGACTGCTGCGCTCGTACGACTACATACCGAGCGGCGTGGCCACCACCGTCAATTTTCTCTATCCGCTGGTGGTGACCATCGTCATGACGCTCTTCTTCCGCGAACGCAGTTCGGTGTGGATCGTCATCGCGGTCTTCATTTCGCTCGTCGGCGTGGCGCTGCTGGCGTGGGGCGACGCGGGAAACAACGATCCGGGGCGCGGCCTGATCTATGCCGGGACGACCGTATTCACCTATGCGGTGTATATCATCGGGGTGATGAAGAGCCGCGCCGGACGGCTCGACCCGCTGATCGTGGCGTTCTACGTGCTGACCTTCTCCGCCGCGGTGTTTCTGGTCTACGCCCTCTCGACGTCCGGCATCGCGGTAGTCCACACATGGCACATCTGGCGCAACCTGCTGTTGCTGGCCCTGCTCCCGACGGTGCTCTCCAACCTGACGCTGGTGCTGGCGATCAAGCATATCGGCTCGACGATGACTTCGATCCTCGGCTCGATGGAACCCCTGACGGCCGTACTGGTCGGCGTCGTCCACTTCGGCGAACGCTTCGACCTCGACTCCGCGGCCGGACTGATTCTGGTCGTCACGGCGGTCATCATCGTCATTCTCCAGACCAATCACACGCCGCAGACGCCGCCGGCAAACATTCCGCCCACGCAGCCGCAGGAGTAAGACGCTGTCCGCCTTACACAGCCGAAAATCGCGGCCGCAGCCCGCGCCATTCCGCGCCGGACGGCGACTCTCTGCCCGCAGGCGATCCGCCGCGTCGCGCCGACTGCCGTTCAGGACCGGCTCGGCGGCAGGCAGGCGCAACGGCCTATTTCTTCTTCCGGTTCGGATTGGCC
>ERZ857922.4334-NODE-4334-length-10831-cov-8.760022_pt1 | contig 10831 bp, 9 predicted proteins | sample MGYA00519579_ERZ857922 | MGnify/ENA primary metagenome ERZ857922 (study PRJEB31778, sample SAMEA3449375) | human gut metagenome | biome: human gut; feature: human-associated habitat; material: faeces | place: United Kingdom | collected 2010/2012 ... | reverse complement strand
GGCGACGACGTTTGTGCATGCGTCGCTGGTGGAGGAGATAGGAGAAGGAAGTTAGCGCTTATTGTAGATATAATGAGAATTAAATATGTTTTTTTGGGATATTCAGATTACATGAAAGTTGTAAATAATGATATCCTATGTAATAAAGATGTTTTGTATTTTGCTCCCAATGATTTATCAGTTAGGCAAAAAATATTATATAATATTCTATTTTTTATAACAAGATATGGATGGGAGAATATGATTCCTGAGTTTATATATAGATATTTATATCCTTTACAAACCATACATGGATATGAACAAGTGTATTTTATTATATATGAACAGAATGTTTGTTCTACTCACCTTCCTTTTTTGGAATATTTGAAAAAAAAATATCCATATTCAAAACTGTTTTACATGTTTACAAATACATTGTCTTCCCGAGTCAATGAGAAACAGTTGCAGTTTGTGGAAAATAATCGGGAAAAGTTTGACATGATTATAACCTTTAATGAAATAGATGCCGTTGAACATAATTTTCAATATTACAATCAAGTTTGTTCTATATTGAATGTTTCGGGTAAGGAAGATAATGAATCAGACATCTTTTTTTGCGGCCTGGATAAAGGTCGAAGGGCGATAATAGAGCAACTTCAGAATCGGCTGGAAAGTTGTGGAATAAAATGCGATTTTAATATTATTGATTCTAAACATAGGTTGCCATACGAAGTTATTGTGTCCAAAATTGTTCGAACAAAGTGTATTTTGGAGATTTTGATGGATACATCACAGTCTGGGTCATCTTTAAGAGCAGCTGAAGCAATTGCTTACAAGAAAAAGTTGCTGACAAATAATACTTTCATAAAAGAAAAGGAGTATTTCAATGACAAACAGTTTTCCTATTTTTCTACTCTTGATGATATAGATGTGGAATTTATAAAGGAAGCTCTAGGCAAATCACAATATGTTAATCCTATGATTGTTTCTCCTGAAAGGTTTTTAGATTTTTTAAAACAGAATAGTATTTGAGAGACTAGAAAATGAGAGAGTTCCTAAAGTCTTTTTTTTCATTTGGTGTTGCAACGAGCATTGAGAAAATATTGGCTTTCATTTTGCTGCCTATTTATACTCGTTTATTTACAACTGCCGAATATGGAATGATTGATTTATGCCAGGTGCTTATGGGGATAGTATCTGTATTTGCGTTGCTGCAATTGGAAACATCGCTTCAACGATACTATTACAAATGGGAGGGGGATGATAAAAAAATCTTTTTGTTCAGCATATTAATTACGGTCATTTCATTATCTGTTTTTTTCTCAATTATAATATGCTTGTTATCATGTCATATTTCCTGTTTGCTTTTTTCCAGCTCTGCTTATTATTTATTAATTATATTGTCTGCAATCCAGTTGCCTTTTATAAACTTCTCAATGCTTGGCTTGATTATACTTCGGTATGAAAAAAAGAATTTACTTTTCACTTTCCAAGTAATATTGAAAGTCGTATTGCTATTGTTGTCCGTATTCGTTTTTGTAGTTTTCATGGATGGAGGTTTGGAATGGATTTTGATATGTCAGTTATTGGTACTTGTATCGACTTCTATCGTGTTGTATACTAATATAAGACAATATTTGCTTTTTTCTTTCTCATGGAAAAATCTCATGATGAGCTTTAGCTATGCTTTGCCTCAGTTTCCTGCTCGTGTGGGAAGTGTGATGATGGTTTATTCCAATCGGTTTTTTATGGTGTTTTTTTTAACGACATCAATTGTCGGTTTGTATTCTTTTTCTTTAAAGTTGGCCTCTGGCGTGCAAATCTTGGGAACTGCTTTTATGATGGCCTGGCTTCCTTTTATGTACCAACAATTTGAAAAAGAAAATCACCGTTTGCTTTTTGCAAAGTTTATGCCTTTAGTTTCTAGTTTCTTGTTTTTATTAGTATCGGTTTTGTCATTATTGTCCGAAGATATTGTAAGTATAGTTGCAGGTCCGGATTTTTTTCATTCCTATAAATATATTGGCGTTTTATCACTGTATTTTGCTTTGGTAATAATAAAAGAAGTGATTGATATCGGACCCAAATATACGGAGAAGACAAAGTATGTGTCTTATAATTATTTTGTGTCTTTGTTTGTTAATGTAGCAAGCATGTACTTTTTTATTATTCTTTGGGGAGTAGAAGGGGTGATTTATTCCATGGTATTGACATATCTGATATTGGTCATAATCAGCTGGATTGTGTCTAATAAATTGTATTATATTCCTTTCAGTAAATTTTATTTTGCAATATTGATGTTGCCTGCATTGAGCATTTCTATGTATATCATGAATTGCAGCATGACTCCTATGACTCGATATATTATATTAATATTGGCAGTTGTTTTTTACGGAATAGGAATGTACATGAACTACAAGAAGGTAAAGCTGTATCTGAATTAGAATGCCGTATATACCGATTTTACTGTTGCTGTTTTTTTTATCTTTCTATTATGATTTTTTGGGTCATAGAAAGGGGTATAATTTAGGATATTATTCCATCTTCTTGCTATTGGTAGCAGTTTCCGGGTTTAGATATAGAATAGGAGCAGATACTTTTGCTTATCAGGATTTTTTTGAGAAAGAGCAGATTTATTTGTCTGAGCTATCCTTAGCTGATTATTTTTCATATAGATGGGAGCCTTTATTTATTTTTTTTGTAGCTTTAATGAAATCAACTATAAATGATTTTATTTTTTTTCAGATAGTCCATGCAATCATAATAAACTCGGTTGTTTTTTGGTTCATCTCTTCTAATACGAAAAATAAGTTTACAGCAGTTTTTCTTTATTTCCTATTTTTGTATGTTTTGGTAAATATGGAAATTGCGAGAGAAGCATTGGCTGTTTGTGTCTTTCTGATTAATGTGAAATTCTTGCAGAATAAAAAATACGTTACTTATTATTTATTGGCAATTATAGCATTCCTTTTCCATTATGGTGCTGCGATATTGTTTGTTTTTCCTTTTATATACGGTATAAGGATTACGTTAAGACGCATTTTCTGTCTGTTTGTAGTTGTTGCAGGAATTATTATAAATATAGACTTTATCATTACTGCGGCTTTTTCTTTAGGAGTGCCTCCAATTATATTTATAAAGCTGGCTAATTATGCAGAGGTGTCAGAAAATCTAAACTTTATGGGTGTCTTGATTGCTTTTTTAGGTTACATTCTTTTTCCTTGTGTATTGATGCAGATAGAAAACCGGATATTACGTGTGAAATCTCGGTTTTATGATTTCTATCCCATATTTCTTATGCTTGGCATATTGGTGATTTACTTTCCTTTCATCAGTCGTTTTTTTAATTATTTATGCCTCATTGGTATTATTTTCTTAAGCGATTTCGTGATTGCGCTATGGAAAAGCAATCGTTTTGCACTTAGCACTAGATATATATTGCTGACATGGATACTTTCAATGATTTTTTTGTGGAATGGTAGATATTACTTTAGTGATATGTCGGATTTGACAGGCAAAAATATGAAAAAGTATGTACACTGGTATCCATATAGTTCGATATTGGATAAAACGAAAAATCCGGATAGAGAATCTCTTCAGGATTATTATTCAATGATAAATTGAGATATGATAGATTTATAATTCAATATCGCGATTATGAAATATAGAGTTTGCTTGGTTACAAATTATTTGTCAGCAGGAGGATTGGAAAGAGTTTTGACAAGACTTGCTACATATTTTGTTGAAAAAAAGGAAGTGCAAGTGACTATTGTTACATTATTTAATACTCAGTGCTTTTATTCATTATCCGATAAAGTCGAAGTAATTTATCCTAATTTTGATATATTAGCAATAAACAAGCATGTTCGGATTATAAAACAATTTTTTTATCTACGTAATAAAATTAGAGAGTTGCGCCCCGATTGTGTTTTAAGTATGGGTGTGGAAACAAATATTGCTACTTTACTTTCTACAATAGGATTGAGAATAAAAATATATGTTGCAGATAGAAATAACCCATTTATAAAATTATCTTTTTTAAGGCAACTGTTGAAAAAAGTTCTTTATAAAAAGGCTGAAGGAATAATTTGCCAAACAAATTTGGCTAGACAAAAAGTTCATGAGTTAACTAAACACCCTAACATAGTGGTCATTCCTAATCCAATAACAATCTTTGAGAACGATAATTTATCCATTGCGAAGAAAAATTATATAGTAAATGTTGGGCGTTTTATAAAGTCAAAAAATCAACGTGAATTGATAGATATTTTTACTTCAGTAAACGATGGTAGTTGGAAATTAATATTTGTGGGTGATGGACCATGTAGGAAAGAGTGTATGGATTATGTGTCACAGAAAGGGATTTCGAGTTATGTGGAGTTTGTAGGAGTAGTTAAAGATGTAGATCGGTATTTGGCCCAAAGCAAGATTTTTGCTTTCGTCTCGATTTCCGAAGGTTTTCCCAATGCTTTAGGTGAAGCTGTTTTGTTTCCTACAGCGAGTATTTCCTATAATTGCCCAGCGGGACCAGAAGATATTATTCGTGATGACGAAAATGGTTTTTTAGTTCCTTTAGGAAAAATAGAAGAATATGCCACTAAATTGAAAATATTGATGGAAAATGAGGAATTGAGAATGAGATTTGAAATGAATGCAATGTCAGATAGAAGTAAATATTCTATGGAAAATATAGGTGATTCTTTTTTTAATTTCATGTTTTAACTATTTCTCCAAATGAATAATGAGTATTTAATTAGCATAATTGTTCCAGTATATAACGTAGAGTCCTTTATTAGTGAGTGTATAAATAGTGTATTGATTCAATCTTATAAAAATTTTGAATTAATACTTGTCAATGACGGTTCTACAGACAATTCTCCTGCTATATGTGAACAGTATGCATCAAAGGATAAGCGTATTAAAGTTATTCATAAGGCAAATGGCGGATTATCTGATGCACGAAATTGGGGCTTAAAATCCTCATCAGGTGAATATGTAGTGTTTCTTGATAGTGATGATTATTGGAACGATGGTAATGCATTACTTTCTCTTTATTCTCTATTGAATAAATACTCAAATGTTGATGTTGTTTTCTTTAGAAGATTTACATTTGAAGAAGACATATCCCAGCATATAAGATACTTTCCCCAGTTTAATCTTAATAAGATAAATGGCTGTGAAAAGTCAGTTGTTCTTTCATATCTTATATCCAATGGACTTTTTATTCCTAGTGCATGTAATAAACTCGTTCGAAGAAAGATTTTGATAGATAATAATATTTGGTTTGAAAAAGGTATTTATTCAGAGGATATTGATTGGAATTTTTCTTTAACTCTTCATGCCGATAATTTTTATGCTATTAATCTTCCTTTTTATGCATATCGAAGAAGAAGTGGAACAATAACCAACTCTATTAGAGAAAAAAACGTGTTGGATTTACTTGATATTATAAAAAAATGGGTTCCTATGATATCTGAGGATTGTCAAGATTTCCAGATAAAAAAAATGTTGTTGGGGTATTGTGCCTATCAGTATATTGTCGTTTTAGGAATTATATTTTTAGCTGAAACAGATTGTCGTGACTTTTTGCTTCAGGAAGTAAGAAAGATGTCATATGTATTAAAATATGCAACAGATAGGAAAACCAAAAAAGTAAGACTTATGCACATTTTCCTAGGGTATAATTTATCTGCTAAATTTTTAGGTGTTTATCTTAAACTAAAAAAAAGATATTTGTTTTAATATAGGTGTAAGTAACCTTTATGAGAGAGCGTAAATGTGATGATGCTGGATTCACTCCAGAAGAAAGGTCCCGAGAAAGGCAGATTTTGAAAATGAAGGAACTCTTGATAGAGTTGCGCAGCCTGTCAGACAGTGAACTGTCAAAGGATTCAGAATTTAGAAGTAGTATTATACAGAAGCTCTTAATTATCTGAATCGATTCTGGAAAGAGGTCTTTACTTGGATGATGGTGAATTGCCGATAGACAACAATCTTGCAGAGCAAACCATTCGAAAGCTGACTACTCAACGCAACAATTCACTTCATTATGGCAGTGATGCCGGTGCTGAAATGGCTGCAACACATCACAAAACCTTAAGAAAATAATATATAATGAAGATATTTTTCTATATTAATACTATATCTAATGGGGGGGCTGAGAGAGTGCTGACTAATTTGGCAACAGAAATGTCCGTTCGCGGGCATGAATGCACTTTAGTGACCTCTTTTCCTTGTTCATGGGAATATTCTTATGGAAAAGATGTGCAGCGTATTTCATTAGATTTGAATAAAATAGAAGGTTACTTTAAAAGGAATGTAATACTTACATATCGATTGAGAAAATTATTGAAATCGGAAAGGCCGGATATTCTTGTTTCGTTTATGGCCGAACCCAATTTTCGAGCAATAGTTGCAAAACTTGGAACTGGTATAAAATCCATTCTCTCAGTTCGTAGTAGTCCGGATTTGGAATATGGCAGTGGTTTTACATCTTTTCTGGCCAAAACATTGTTTCGTTTTGGAGATGCGATAGTTTTCCAAACCTATGATGCTAAAATCTGGTTTCCTGAAGTAATACAAAAGAAAGCTTCTATTATATATAATCCTATTGATAAGATTTTTTACAATACGAAACTAAGTGAATCCCATTCTGGAATAGTTACAGTCGGTCGAATTAACAAATTCAAAAATCATAGATTATTGATAGAATCGTTTGCGAAAATTGCAAGTCAGGTGAATGATGATCTTATAATATATGGTTCAGGAGATACTACTTCATTGAAGCTATATGCTGAGTCACTTGGTATAGGAAAAAGAGTTCATTTGCTTGGGCAAATATCCGATGTTCCTGCTTTCATTAAAAGCGCACGGCTGTTCGTGTTGTCTTCGGATGTTGAGGGAATGCCCAATGCGTTGATGGAAGCTATGGCTATTGGACTTCCTTGTATTTCAACAGATTGCCCATGTGGCGGTCCTCGAATGCTATTTCCTGAGAGTATTAGGAAGTATCTTGTTCCGGTAGGGGATTCGGATACTTTATCGAAACGAATGTTGACAGTTCTTACAAATCCTCAAAAAGCAACATTTCTTGCACAAGAATGTAAGAAAGCCTCTTTAGAATTTGAATCATGTAGAGTTTTTGACAAATGGGAATTGTTATTCAGGAATACATAACCTTTGTTTACTGATTTCATTATTGATGAATTACGGGGAGTCTGATGAAAATATTGCATATCATTAATTCATTTACAAGAGGTGGCGGTGCGGAAGCATTAGTCTTAACATTAGCGACAGCACTAAGCAGGATAGAAGATAATACAGTTCATGTATTAAGTTTAAAAAATCCGGAGGACAAGGAATTTGCTCAATTATTAGAAAAGCAAGGGGGAAAATGTTTTGCATTGTCTGAAAATTTAAAATCATTCAGAAATATTCACTTGTTAGCCGATTTTATCAAAAGAGGTAACTATGATATTGTGAATGTTCATCTTTTCCCATCCCTTTATGTGGCAGCATTAGCTAAAATATTAAAAGGGGTGAATGCCCGTTTGATATATACAGAACATTCTACAACCAATAGACGTAGAGGGAAGCTATTATTTAGAATAATTGATAAAAGAGTATATCGTACTTATGATTGTATTATAACAATATCCAAAGAGGTAGAGCGAGCACTCAAACAACACATTCCGGATATACGTACTGTAGTGATAAATAATGGGATTAACATTTCATCTTTTGAAAATGCAGTTCCTGCTGGTATTCGTACGGAAATGGGTCTGCCCCCCGATTGCAAACTGGTTACAATGGTAGCCAGATTCTGTTTTATGAAAGATTACAAGACCCTTATCAAAGCGATGTCGAGACTTGATTGTAATGTGCATTTATTATGTATTGGTGATGGTCCTCTTTTGAAGGAGAATAAAGATTATGCGCAAGCGGTAGGCGTAGGCTCTCGTATACATTTTCTTGGTTTGAGAAAGGATGTTCCTAATCTGCTACAAGCTTCAGATGTCATAGTTCTTTCTTCAGAACATGAAGGCTTCAGCATCTCAATGCTTGAAGCCATGTCATGCAGAAAACCTTTTATTGGTTCCAATGTGCCGGGTATTGGCGATTTGGTAGATGATATAGCATTGCTGTTCGAATTTCAGAATGATGAAGAATTGGCTCTACGCATAAATGAAGTTCTAGCAAACGATTCTTTATATCATAATGTTGCTGAAAAATGCTATTCTTTTGCCAAACAATATGATATAAATACTATAGCACAAAAATATATGCGGCTTTATAAAAGCTTATGATTTTGTTGCAAAGTCTAGTATAGCCGTTATTTCACTGAAGATGTAATAATAATTGTAAAATTATGGCATATAAACATTTGAAATTTCCCCAAGGCTCTTTGTTCTTGGTGACTGGTGGAGCCGGTTTTATTGGTTCCAATCTTTGTGAGGCTATTTTAAACCTCGGCTATAAAGTGAGGTGTCTTGATGATTTATCTACAGGTAAACAAGCCAATGTAGATATGTTTATGGGTAATCCCAACTACGAGTTTATTCATGGCGATATAAAGAATCTTGATTCTTGTATGGAAGCATGTAAAGGTGTGGATTATGTGTTACATCAAGCGGCTTGGGGCAGTGTACCTCGCTCAATAGAGATGCCTCTTTTTTATTGTGGTAACAATATCCAGGGAACTCTCAATATGCTTGAAGCTGCACGGCAAAATAAAGTGAAAAAGTTTGTTTATGCCTCTAGTTCTTCAGTCTATGGTGATGAACCTCATCTTCCAAAGTCGGAGGGAAAAGAAGGTAACTTGCTTTCTCCTTATGCTGTGACCAAACGTTGTGATGAAGAATGGGCGAAACAATATACTCTCCATTATGGGCTTGATACTTACGGAATGCGCTATTTTAATGTGTTTGGTCGTCGGCAAGACCCTCACGGAGTTTATGCTGCTGTAATTCCTAAGTTCATCAAGCAGTTGATTGACGATGAACGTCCTACCATTAATGGAGACGGTAAGCAAAGTCGCGATTTTACCTACATTGAAAATGTGATTGAAGCTAATTTGAAAGCATGTCTTGCGTCAAGTGAAGCTGCTGGTGAGGCATTTAATATTGCATTCGGTGGTCGTGAATACCTCATAGATATTTACTATGCATTGACAAAAGCTTTGGATAAAGAGATTGAGCCTGTTTTCAGTACTGAACGCAAGGGAGATATCAAGCATTCTAATGCAGATATTAGTAAAGCGAAACTTTTACTTGGCTATGAGCCGGAATATGATTTTGTACGAGGTCTTAATGAGGCCATTGAATGGTATAAGAATAATTTGTAAAACTAAGAAATTTAATCGAATATAATGGAACGTGAAATTAAAATTGCCGTAATCGGTCTCGGTTACGTAGGGCTTCCTTTGGCTCGTTTGTTCTCTACGAAATACAAAACTGTTGGTTTTGACATGAATAAATCCCGTGTGGATGCGCTGATGAAGGGGCATGATGCTACTCTTGAAGTATCGGACGAATTGCTGCAGTCTGCCATTGCCAACGGATTCAAGTGCACGGCTGACATTGAAGAAATTCGTGATTGCAACTTCTATGTTGTGGCAGTTCCTACTCCCGTGGACGATAACCATAATCCGGACTTGACTCCTCTGTACAGTGCAAGTACTACTGTGGGGAAGGTGATTTCCAAAGGTGATATTGTTGTGTATGAATCTACAGTATATCCGGGGGTGACTGAGGATGAATGTATTCCGGTAGTGGAGGAAGTGTCCGGTTTGAAATTCAATACGGATTTCTTTGCGGGCTACTCCCCCGAACGCATCAATCCGGGCGACAAGCTACACACAGTCGAAAAGATAAAGAAAGTGACTTCCGGTTCGACTCCTGAAATTGGCAAGAAGGTGGACGAAGTGTATGCTTCTGTCATATCTGCCGGAACCCATTTGGCTCCCACGATGAAGGTGGCGGAGGCGGCCAAAGTCATTGAGAATTCGCAACGTGACATCAATATAGCCTTTGTCAATGAGCTTTCCAAGATATTCACCCGTATGGGGATTGATACTCAGGATGTACTGGAGGCTGCAAGTACCAAGTGGAATTTTCTTCCCTTCAAGCCGGGGCTGGTTGGAGGACACTGCATTGGCGTAGACCCTTATTATCTGGCCCAGTGTGCACAGGGTCATGGCTATAATCCTGAAATCATATTGGCAGGCAGACGCATGAATGACGGTATGGGAGAGTATGTGGCCGGTCAAGTGGTAAGACTGATGCTGAAGAAAGGGATTCAGGTCTTGAACTCTAATATACTGATACTCGGTTTTACTTTTAAGGAAAATTGTCCGGACGTACGTAATACGAAAGTGATAGATATTTATGAAGCTTTGAAGGAATATAACCTGAATATGACCGTTTATGATCCGTGGGCGAATCCGGCTATCGTGGAGCATGAATACGGAATTGAAGTAGTCAATGAACTGCCTGAGGAAAAGTTTGACTCAGTCGTGTTGGCGGTTGCCCATCAACAGTTTGCCGGAATCGATATAAAAGGTTTGTCGAAGACCCGTTCTGTCGTGTTTGATGTCAAAGGTTTCTTGCCCAAAGAATCGGTTGACGGCAGATTATGATAAAATGAAAAAGCTTTTCTTTGTTACCAATGTCGATTGGTTCTTTGTTTCCCATCGTCTGCCTCTTGCTTTGAATGCTATCCGGCAAGGATATGACGTTTATTTGTTATCAAGGGATACCGGAAGAAAACAATTCTTGCAAGAGAGAGGGATTCGCTTTGTCGATATTCCTTTTGACCGTTCCGGAAGTAATCCTTTGCATGAATTGAAATGTAT
>ERZ857922.4332-NODE-4332-length-10835-cov-3.076160_pt1 | contig 10835 bp, 9 predicted proteins | sample MGYA00519579_ERZ857922 | MGnify/ENA primary metagenome ERZ857922 (study PRJEB31778, sample SAMEA3449375) | human gut metagenome | biome: human gut; feature: human-associated habitat; material: faeces | place: United Kingdom | collected 2010/2012 ... | reverse complement strand
GTTCAGTCGGACACCTGAGCATGATCCGGCTGATATTTTTTATCACTGTCTGCACAGCAGATCCGATGAATTTTACCGTCCACGCACCAGCAATTCTATGGCTATTCTGCTTTATGCAAACAGCCTGGATGAAGCCAGGACTTATCTTGAGCACAACTTCTATGAGCTTACGGATGGCAAGCAGCTTGACGAAGGCTTTTTCCAGTTCAGCTGCTCGTCTGCCGGACGTCCGCTTCCGGATATAGAAGTGTATGATGTTTCTGCTCCGGAAAACGAAGATGACGAAGAAGAGGAACCGGAATGCGAAATGTAAACCCTGCCTCACCGTGAGGCACTTACTATGAAAGGACGATACATATGGCACAGTACAAGTACTCCAAAGATGATTACTACCGTCTGACCAATGCACCATGCATTGATGTGGCTCTTGCGCTTGGCATGGAGATAAACGAAAGAGCCAGCGACCAGAAAGCCTGGAAAATAAAAGACGAACAGGGACTGTGCATTTACCGCGAGGGCAACAACTGGTATAGGTTCTCGGACGGGAGGCACGGTTTTTCAATCGACCTTGTAATAGATAAGCTGGGCTGCAGCAGAGAGCAGGCGCTGGACTTCATCGCCAAGAACGTTGTGAACGGAGTGTCAGAACAGGTTCGTCTTGACCATAAAGCGCCTGCAAATGTAAAGAAAGAATTACCGAAAGAAAAAATATTTACTGTCCCTGCCCATGATGTTAAGCCAAGTCGGGTAATGGCATACCTTATAAAGACAAGAGGCATTGATCCGGAAATCGTCAAGGGTATGCTGCAGCGCAAGATGATTGCTGAGGACAGCGCGCATCACAACTGCCTTTTCTTCGGGCGTGATGAAAAAGGCAATATCCGCTCCTGCGCTCAGAGAGGTACGACACAGGTTCAATTTCGCGGCGAGGTATCCGGCGGAGATAAGGCATACACCTTTGCAATGAACGGAAAGAGTAATGTTCTGAGGCTCTTTGAAAGTCCCATTGACGCAATGTCCCACGCTACCTTTTCAAAGCTGCTAGGTAAGGATTGGACAGCAGACCACCGTCTGAGCACTAACGGCTGCGGAAGCTATGAAAGCATAAAGAAATACATGGACAACCACCCCGAAATATCATCGGTGTGGTTTTCTTTTGACAACGATGAAGGCGGACGTAATGGCGCAGCAGCTTCTAAGGAAAAGCTCCTTCATGATTTTCCTGATCGCCAGCTCAAGGTACATATATGTTATCCGACTCACGGCAAGGACTGGAACGAGGATCTCCAGCAGTTCCGGCAGGTTGAGCCCGAAGGAATGAGTGTTCGTGAATATGTCAGCAGTGACAGCAATTCGTATTTCTCGTATCATGGCTTTCATTTTCAGCCGGTTGGAATTCTGCCTCCCGGAAACACTCTGAGTGACATTGCACAGGATATATCCTTGATTCCCGAAATGGGCTATAACGATGAATTTTCATATGCGGATTTTATCAGAGCAAACACTACCGGTAAGAACGCTGATATTTTCCGCTGCATCGAATCCAATCAGCTCTGTCTTCCCGGAGAAAATGAACTCTACGCCTATACCGGAGAATATCTTTCAACGTTTCACGTTCAAACCGCACAGGAGGAACAGCCGGACGATGATGAATGTGAAATGGAAATAGGATGAACTGTTAGTTTGTTGACATGACAATTATAATGGAAAGGAATTCACAATGGAAATTTACAAGAACAATCTTGAGTACGCCAAAAAGAATGGTGAGCGCGAACAGTATCTTCAGAACCTGGAGTTGTGTGATAAATGTGGGGCATTCATACGTCATTCTATTGCCGTAAATTTCAATTTCACCACTAAATATCTTGACGTCAAGACAATCACCGCAGAAGTTACTGAAAAATACGGCTTTGAGCGAACAATGCTTATGCTTGCGCTCCGAGTTGATAGCCTTAAAAATGACGGGCGCGTTGATATCGCTAATAAGGAATGGGCAAAAAAATTTCTTGTTAATTATCCCAATGCAGAAGAGCTCAGAAGAATAGCTGACCGGACGCTGGAAAGTGCTCATCCGGTTCTTCTTGATAACGTGGCAGAGGAAGTAAGGTTCAATTTCATGGAAATGAACAGGAGTAAAGAGCGTGAGGTCGAAGGCTACCGCATAATTCAGACGGTTAAAACCCCTTACGCTGAATTCCTCCTCTCACAAAGCAATCTTCTTTCCGCATACCACGATCTTTATTCCCGTGCGCTCTCTGACGTAAATCATCACACACGCTTTGAAGAGCCTGCGCCAAAAATAGGCTCGATCATCCGAACCGTCAACGGTCAGAATATGCAATTTGAACTGACCGATGAGGAGCGCAACGGCGTATGGAACATGGTCGAGCAGCAGAATGTCGAGAGTCACTTTAAAGAACTGCTTAGCGAACGCGGCGTTCTTCCGGATTGGTCGGGCATGGAAAGCATAATCACAGATATGGCTGAAAAGTACCGAGATGATTTCGGGTACGGCTATGATGAAGATATGCAAGGATACATAGATGATCACGAAGATGAAATCAAAGAAATTACAGACAAATATCTGTATGGCGATATCTATGTTGACAAGGGCAATATTTCCGACTTTACCGGAAGAATAATGATCGTTCGCCCCGAACACATCAACTCCCGTGACGTTATTCCGGAGAATCAGCTTTTCCTTGCACAGGAAGGACCTGGCTGCAACCCCGAGGATTACGGAAGCGAGATAAATGGAATATTCCTTTACGAACGTGAAGAAGCTTCCCTCACCAATGATTGTTTCCTCGGTGCAATGCGTGAGGAACACATACCTGAATGGGCAAATGAAGCCCGTGAAGATATCGCTGAGGAAAGCAGCGATGAAGAAGCTGATGATGAATATGAACCGGAAATGTAGTATGCAGGTGCCTCACCGTGATGCACCATAATCCAGCAGAATGAGTGCCTCACGGTGAGGCAGCGCCGAAAAAATTCTTTTTTCGGTAATCGCGCCGCCGCAGGCGGCGTCCGCACTCCGTGCGGCAGGAATAGTGCGGTGTACCGCACTACTTAACAGCGCAACGCCAAAGGCGTTGCCGGTGGTGTACCGTGAAATCTGTAACACTCACTTTAGTGTCACCCAAAATATGGTATTACGAAAGGAAATACAATGGCAAGAAGAAATCCAGAACGCTCGGTTGTCCTCCCACAGGACATGGCGGAAGCACTTGATGTTTATTCGTCCAAGAAAAGGATAACTACATCTCAGGCAATCAGGCAGTTTATCGAAAAGGGATTATCCATCGAAAGCTATGAACAACACCAGACTGAAATCCGAAAATACATTCGCGAGGAAATCGAAACCGTCCTTCCGATAGTAATAAAGCCGTATATGGAACGACTGATAAAAATGCAGGCAGTTGCCACCAGAGTATCGTCCGCAGCGTTACAGTGCAATGTGGCAGTACTCGCCGAAAATTATATTGACCAGGCTACTCCGGAAGAAATACTTGCCAACGCACTCCGACAGTCTTGCCGCATAACCCGAACTAAACCCAAGACTGACGCCGAGTATCTCGCAGAAGCTCATGAATGGCTCAATGCTGATTTGGATACCCCGAGCGATAAATAAAATGAACAGGTGCATCACGGTGAGGCACCTAAAGAAAGTGAGATGATATCATGCCGAAGATAATTTACAAACAGCAGCACGTTGGGGATAACGGGCGCAAATTCTCCGCATCCCGCAACTCTCATTATGTCAAGTATATCGGTGAGCGTGAGCACGTCCTAAAAACATCTCACGAAACTAATCTTGTTAAATACATGGGTGAACGTGAACACGCTGCTAAGTTTGATAATGCTGACCATACCATTGATTATGACATTACTGGAAAGTACGCTGCTGACAACATGGCTGAATATAATAACGGACTTTTTGGATATATAAACGGGAAGTTCTCGGACAAGTACAGTACGTCTGAAATGCAGAAATACGTCCGCAAAATATCCACACCACATCGCAATGTGTTTCACAGTGTGTTCTCCTTTACTCCCGAAAGTGCAGTTGAAGCCGGCTTAAACACTCTGGACGATTGGGAAAACTGGGTAAAATATCACATTAGTGATATTGCCAACTGCATGAATATGAAAATTGAAAACATTGAATATCTTGCCGCAGTCCACCTTAAAGAGGGACAGCCTCATGTACATATCATGTGGTGGGATAAACAGCAGCAGGTTCTTATAAACAAAGTTGATCCTATAGTATGTGACAATATACGGATAGCTGCAATAAAAAGCACATATCACGATCAGTTCGTAATGAAGATAAGCTGATAAGGAAACTTCGAAGCGACATAGCCGATTACGCTGCTAGTTCACTTGCTGAAATTCCATCAGATGTTTACTCGCGAAAAATTATCGCTGGGATAGAGCATATCCACGACATAATTCCTAAAAAGGGACGCACTGCATATAAATATATGCCAGCCGAAGTCAAGAAAGAGATTGATATATTATCCCATTTCATCATAGATAACAATCCCGATTTCAGGTCAACCTATGAAGAAATATGCGAGCTTCGTCGGTTGTATAACGAAATGCTTCATAGCGATGAAACCAATTACGGCAAGCTGCAATTAGCTACATTCATGGGTAAAATCAATGACGAAATCGAAAGCTCCATCGGTAACGCAATATTAAAGCTAATAATGAAAGAGCAGAAAGCCGGACACTGGAACACTTCGGCTGATAACTCGTTCCAGGCTCACAATGATACAGAGCTGCCTCACGATGAGGCACCTCCGTTTTTCAATGATAAGCCTGATTCAGACCAGAACATTGATAGAAACGCTACGCCTGGTCCCAATAATGACCTGCCTCACGGTGAGGCACCTGTATCACGAAAGCTGTATATCAGCTCATTTGCAATAAGAGAAGCCAGAAATGCTGTAAAGGATAAGGATTACGACAGAGCACTGGAATTATTCTCCAAAGAAGCCGACAAAGGAAATATCCTTGCCAAGTATGAAATTGCAGACCTCTGCCGCAGAAATCTGTGTCAGGGTAACGCTTTTGAAATCTACCGTGAAGCACTGAACGGCTTTCTGGAGATTGAACCGCGAACCAGCCAAAAGGCATATGTTCACTACCGGATAGGCAGAATGTTTTATGACGGCTATGGAACGGATATAGATTACGAAGAAGCATTCAAGTGGCTGAAAAAAGCCGCCGACGAAGGTAATCATCTTTCGGAATTTATAGTCGGCAAAATGTTGTGCAATGGAACCGGCACAGGAAGGGACACGGAAGCTGGCACTGAATACTTGACGAGAGCTGCCAACTCCGGGAATGAATACGCACAAAATTATCTTGATTCTCGGACTTCCTGGGAGCAAGGGTGTGTTGTAAAGCTGGTCGGTTCTGTCGGGCGTTTGCTGTCAGAAAATCTGGAAAGTAGCCGTGCTGCAATGGCGGAATGCTCTGCGGCAGTATTCGGTCATGGTGATCTGAGCAAGGAACAGATACGAGAACTTATTCTGAAAAAGCAGGATAAGGAAAACACTGCCGAAATGTGAGGTGTCTCACGGTGAGGCACCAGTTAATGAAAGTGAGAAAACTCTTATGGATTTATATAGCCAGCTTAGCAGAATTGAAGAGCTTCGCCAAAAGCTGTCGCAGCTCCAGCCACTGAATTATGGTGAGGAAAAAAGACTTCTTGAGGAATTTGCGATTCGGAACACATACAATTCCAATGCACTCGAGGGATGTACACTCACTCTCCAGGAAACTGCTCTGATTATCAAAGATGGTATTGCAATCGCCGGTCATCCTTTGAAAGAACAGCTTGAAGTCATCGGACACAAAGACGCTTTTTATTATATTGTTGAAATGTCGCAGTCGCAATATAATAACAGATTGCTGGATACATTTGAAATCAATATGCTTCACTTTCTTACAGACGACCGATTTAAAACTGGTTTGTTCAGGCACAATGCCTTAACAGCGTTAGGAAGCACAAGCGCTACATCAAAGCTTTATGATATTGAGCGCCAGATGATGAAGCTGCTCAGTGATTACGGTAAAGCGGATATTGATTTCTTTGCCAGAATGGCACAGTTCCATCTTGGCTTTGAAACGCTCTACCCGTTTGGTAACGGTAACGGGCGAACAGGCAGGCTTGTTCTTAACCTTGAACTGTTAAAAGGCGGCTACCGTCCTGTCGATATAAAATGTACCGATAAGCAAAGATACCGTGGCGCTTTTGAAGAGTACCGTAATTACGGAAGCGTCGAAGCGATGAAGTCCCTGCTGGTGGAATATGAACTCACCGAGCTTGAAGAATACATCACGATTGTCGAGCAGGCTGCAAATAAAAAGCTTGTGTGAGCCAGTCACCTTTAAGGAAGTCTGAGGTGCCTCACGGTGATGCACCCAAAACAGCACTTGATTTTTTGACAACAATATGTTATAATTAAGCTAGAAGTAAAGGGGGAATACCAATGCACGAAGAATATATAATGGACAAGCTCCCGCCAGAGGTTCGTGCCGATTATCTTGACCGAATACATCGGTTCGTGCTTATGGACGATACCTTTATGGCTAAGGTCTTTGAGGATAAGAAGTGCGTGGAACTTCTGCTGAAAATAATTCTTGAAAAGGATTTGACGGTGGAAAAAGTAGTTTCACAGTACAGCATAAAAAATCTTCAGGGACGTTCGATACGGCTGGATATTTATGCAGTCGACGGCAACAATAAGCATTACAACATCGAGGTTCAGCGTGACAACGGTGGAGCTGCTCCAAAGCGCGCCAGATACAACAGTGCGTTGATGGACGCAAACTCTATTCTGCCCGGCGATGACTGGGACAAACTCCCTGATAATTACGTTGTTTTTATAACGCAGAACGATGTCCTCGGCGGTGGTGCTCCTGTTTACACGATAGAGCGGACAGTCAGACAGAAAAATAACGTATCGTTTGAGGATCATTCTCATATAATATATGTCAACGGTGAATGCAGAGATTCAAGCGCTGTTGGCAAACTTATGCAGGATTTCTTCTGCACGGATCCTGCTAAAATGAACTATAATATTCTTGCAGAGCGAGCAAAGTTTTTCAAGGAAGATAAGGAGGGTGCTAATAATATGTGCAAGATCATGGAAGAACTGCGTGACAAAACAGCAGCAGAAGTTACAGCAGAGCGTAACCGCGAAATTGCTTTGAAATTTATACAGCTTGGTTCTGTTCCGCTTGAACAGATTGCCGAAGCGACCGGGCTTACCCTTGACGAGGTTAAGAAACTCGCGGAAAAGCATACTGCATAAATAGCCACCTGCCTCACGGTGAGGCACCCCTAAAAATAAACTCAGGCGTACGTAACAGTGCGCCTGTTTTTATTGCCCGAGTGCTGAAAAACAAATTGACATCTCAAATCCGTCAAAATGCACAAAAGGCATTATACAGGTTTGTGGAAGGTTTTATCTACAAACTAATTGACAAAGGCTTGTTTCTGTGATATAATATAATCAAGAAGAAATATAGCCTACACTAAGGAGGATCTAAATATGAAACACAGTACACTCAAGCTCATGACCGCTGCAATGATAATCTCTGCAACAGCATTGTTCATCGGCGGCTGCTCCAACAAGGCACAGGATATTGACCTTACGCTCATCGGCGGCGAGGGACAGGTTATGGATAACAGCTACACCGTTGATATCCGCTATGACACAGACGAGCCGACCGCAGAACCCACCGAGATCAGCGAGCCTGATATACCGAAAGAAGAAACCACTGCTCCGGAAACCACACCGGCTACAACCAAGGCAACACAGCCGGCTGTCACCATCACGACCGACAAGCCGCAGGTAACTACGCCTGCCCAGACGGTACGCAACGATCTTCCGAAGGTCACAGCAGAACCGCAGTATACAACCGCAGCCACCACTACCACAAAGCCTGCAAAGCAGACTGAGCCGGCTGAAATCAAAACTGATGAGAACGGCTTCCCTGCGAACCCGGAAGTAAATCAGACTTTCGTGGACAGTACCGGTACAGAGTATATCTACAATGGAATATTCGGCTGGATCCAGGGCGATGACGGCAATCCTGATATACAGGAATTCCCTAGACATGGTGACTATACTTATGGAGAGGGAGAACAGGTGCTTCACTAATTAAATAAGTTAATAATATTAGGTGCTTCATCGTGAGGCACCTAATATTATTTCATGGGAGGATAAACGTGAAACTTAAAAGAATAGTAACAAGACTTGTAGCTTCCATATTGATTTTTGCTTTCAGTTCAACAACCGCATTTGCTGGACTGAATCTCGGCAATGATGATGGAACCAATTTTAAGGGAGGAACATCAAATAACTATTGGGGTGTCTACACAGACAGTGGCATACCATTAAATGACACAGAGGGGCTTCGTGTTACGATATATGATGCCAAAACCAATGGAAAGGTATTTAATACAATAGATATTACGGGAAATGCTAATATATCTGCTGCTTCGGCAATGCAGTATTTTTCTGACGGCAACGAACTAATATCTAAAACTACATGGCTCAACTATGTTAGTAGCACATATAACAGCGTATCAGAAACAGATATGGCAAAATTCAATAGCACTGTAATGTCCCGGGCGTCTAGTGGCGGTGGGTACCAATCACAATACATACCTGAACTCGCGAGTGTGGATATAGTATCTGTTAACAATACATCAAATCTTGACGCAATAAAGTCGATACTTGGTGATAAGAATTTTCTTACAGACTTATGTAATCTCATTGGCGGCGGTCTTACATACGAAGACATCGCCCAGGGTAAATATAAAATTGCCTTTGAGGCGGTTGCATATTTCCGCTACAACGGACAAAACTGGGCGATGAGCGCGACAGAATGCGGTTTGTTGAACAAATACATGAAGAACTATTTTACCGCAGGCTGGAACAGCACAAATAATCTCCGCGCCCTGCTCGGACCTCTGACGCACTCAAATCTGCCACGTTCTGCATTTCTGGAAAACAAAGATCTCGGAATCCCAGTTTATTCACCTTCCAGCAGCGATTATTACAATGGAAACTCCAGTTATAACAGCGACACCTGCATAATCCGCTGCATGGGTATCGGCGTACTGAGTGCAGAGGAACCGCCGGACGACGATATAGGTGAGGAGAGTACAAGCTCAGCTGAATACCACACCGATACGGACGTATACACTTCTTTCTATGCAATCAATGTGGGTGATGTGCCATTTATAGGCGAATCCTCTTTCAGCATTTACGACAGCGGTGGCGAAACTCCGAGAAAATATGAGCAGCTAAAAGAAGAAAACAAGAAGCTCATTCATGCCACCGGAAGTCAATCAGGTGTTACGTATTACTATGCATACACTTCGACTGAACTTGAAACAGTATATGCTGATGATGACGAGAAAATAGATGTGTTTATCGACAATCCTGCTTATGTACCAGACGAAGATGGAGAAATGCCATATGTATCGCCATATGTGAGGCTTGGTTCATTCAAGCACGGCGATGAAATGAGATTAAGCAACACATTTAAGGGAACAGTTTCATATAAAATAAAAACTACGTCTGGTTCAACAATAAAATCCGGCACAGTAAACATTACCTGTCCCGCCGGCGGTGAGGAAGCTATGGGTTGGATAAAGTGGCACACTCCCAGACGAGAACAATCTGTAGTGATAACACTTGAATCTAAACGCGATACGCTGATACTTCTTGATGAGAACGGCGATCAGTGTGAAAAGCTGATCATCAATGCGGATATCGCAAAGGTAAAGGAATCGACGCCGCCCGATCCTCAGGTTTCTGATACCCGTCCGTCGTGGCAGAAAATATATTCGCAGTCCTCGGTGCAGGATCGCATTTCAGAATATGTTTCCAACAACAGTTTACAGGAGCTTAGCTGGTACACTTGGTCAATAGGCGCAAGCTGGACACAGCACTGGGACTGGAACGACAAGAGAGTCAGTGTTATAACGGGCGGAATGACAGATCCGTCAAGCGATACACCTTACTGGGATGCTGAGACCAAAACTGAAGATATTACTTTTACGTCTTGGGGTGTAGACAACCACTACTTTGCGTCTGCGACTGCCGAGAGAATGTCGGGCAAGTTCTATACCGGTGCGGTGCTTATATCTAAAGCTGACCTTCAGCTTGAAAAAGTAACTTATTCGGTATCCATGTCGGCTGAGGCAACGATATCTCCGTCAGACTACTGCAAGACCGCTACATACAGCGAATCCAACGGTAAGTATACCATGAAATCCGGCTATGGAATTCAAATAAACGTTGATACACACCTCTCCGGGGATACACAGTACTGCACCGGAAGCCAGACAGCAAACGTTCTGTTCCCGGAGTTTAATTACAACCGCCACAATACTACGCTTTACAATCGCCTGCTTGAAAAGGTCAACGGCAGCTTCGTATTCAAGAAGAACAAATACTCGACCTATAATGACCGAGTGCACTTCACACCGATATGGTTCCCGGACAAGAAAAACTATACCGTATATGTTGAGGTGTTCGACGTGTGGTGTCCTGCGGGTCAGCTCTCCGTAAGACTAACCGATCAGATTTACATCAAGGGCAATGTTTACGATGATTGGCACATCGCGCCGGTAAAGCCTTGATTTTTCTTTTCGGATTTATTACTGTCTCACGGTGAGGCACCCCAAAACTGAATAACTAAAGGCACAGTGTAATTTGATTATGCTGTGCTTTTTTGTATCTAAAGGAGACCAGCTATGAAAAGTCAATAGACAAAAGCGCCAAAAATTAAGCGACAAG
>ERZ857922.4329-NODE-4329-length-10844-cov-3.264899_pt1 | contig 10844 bp, 14 predicted proteins | sample MGYA00519579_ERZ857922 | MGnify/ENA primary metagenome ERZ857922 (study PRJEB31778, sample SAMEA3449375) | human gut metagenome | biome: human gut; feature: human-associated habitat; material: faeces | place: United Kingdom | collected 2010/2012 ... | reverse complement strand
GTCTGCCATCAGCAGCTTCACCAGTTCCATCTCTCGCTCGTCTAATCCGTGTGTTCTTTTCATGTGCTCATACCTCACTTTCTGTGGGTATTATTGGCATTTACACGGTTCGGTATTCAGCCTCAGCGGACACCGAAATTCCGAATTAAGAATTCCGAATTAAACTTGATTCCGGGGTTCTTCGCACGGAACGCGGCTTCAACGCCGGAAATAGCGGCGCTGCCGTTCCCGCCGGAAACCCCTGTTGTTGTCGGCGCTGAACCTCCCGCGAACTGCGGATATTTCTTCAGCACCTCGTCGATTGCCTTTTCAAGCGGCATGTCGTCGCTGACTTTAAGCGAAGCCAGCGCTACTACGTCGTCCGCCGCGTCGGGCTTTACGCCCTTTGACGTGGCGAGCAGCTTCGCTTCCAGAGCGGCGGCTTTCTTCTCGGCTGCGTCCGCGCGGTCTGACTGCACCTTGATAGCTTCCGCGGACTTCTGCTCTGCGGATTTCTGGTCGTCCTGCCACTTGTGGAATGCTTCCAGTTCCTCCTTGCCGGGAAGTCCCCTGCGTTCGCGCTGAACGCGTGCCTTAATGAGGTCGTTGACCTCGTCCTGCGTGAATGTTTTTGCCGCCCCCTGCGCGCCAGTTTTGCGCACAATACCGTCCGGGTTTACATCGCCGAGAATGTTTTGCGCAAAACTTTGCGTAGATACGTTAGGATCACCTCCGGCGGTCTGAGCGCCGCCCTGCTCCTGTGTGGTCTGGGTGTTCTGTTCGTCTGCCATTGTTGTTACCTCCGTTTATAGCCTGTCGGCTGATTCCGCGCGGGCTTTTTACGTCGTCAGCGTGTTTCGGACAATAAAAAAGCACGCTGATTCCTCAACGTGCAAATATGATGGAAACGGCGGGTCCTGCCCCCGCTGGTGCTTTTTTACTGAGAAGAATTGCACCTAACTACCTCAGTAAGATCTTGCATATCATCTTGCTACGCTGCGTTCCCATGATGTTCCCGACATTAATATCGGGAACATAAAAAAGCGCCGTGCTTATCGCATAGCGCTGAATTATCTGAACTTGAAAGCCTTTTTCATGTCAACGTCGATATTCTCGAATACTAGCGTAACCTTTGTCCCGTTCCCGGTGATAACTGCTGTCATATCGGTGCAGCGCTCCGAGATATCCGTACCATTATAGAAAAGGCGCTCGCCGTCGTATGTAAGCTTCGGCGGAGCTTTAGGTGTTGCTTTTATGGTGTCCATTTTATTCATCCTTTCAGGCATAAAAATAGTGCCCCGTCGGAGCGCTTGGTTATTGGAATGGAAAAGCACCCTGTTTGGTGCAGGGTGCTTAATTGTTTATCATCAGCAGAACGTAACCTCTTTGTTAAGATACCCCGTCCCGCCTTTTAGGATAATGAGCGATTCGTTGTGCGTAAGCTGATACGTGATTTTCTTACCGTCAACAACTATGTGTTCCGCACAAAAATCATCATCGCGCCTAGGGCTGTCAAGTGTCAAAACTACGCTGTCTTTTACCGGCATTTCAGCAATTACCGTATATTTGTGCTTCACGTCACTCACCTCCAAGTAGCTTTTTCAATTCGGCTTCGTACTGTTCAAGGTTTCCCTTTGTAACTTCAATCTCTTCCTGAGGAATTTTGTATTTCTCGGAAAGACTTAGCAGATGCTTTTGCGCATCAATTTCTCGGCGCAACCAAACCTCGGCAGTCAATGTATCTCCAAACATATTCTTTCTATCCTGCTCGGCGTGGTACATTTCTTCAAGAACCTCGGATATCGTGGCATCGTCACGGATAAACGCAGTGTTCAGCGACGGAAGATATGAAGCAGAGTGTGTATCGCCTAGGTGCTTCGCCGCCTCTTCTCCGCGAATAATAATGCCGTCGTGCTTTAAGAAATCAGAGGTAAGCTTATTATATGTCGGCTTATCAATGATTTGCAAGTTACGGGCGTTGGTTCTACGGTGCACTCCGCTCTTTCTTCTTGTCATTTCTATTATACCACTTCCACCGGATTTGTCAAGAGCCTTACCGCGCATAAACGAAACAAATTCGGGGTCGAGCTTGTCAAACTCGCCTTTCTTGAACGCTGCAAAGCTTTCCGCAAAATATTCCGACTTGCTCGCCGTAGCGTACCCCGAAATTTTACCCGCGTACTCGCTCATGCGCGAGCCGATAGAGTTGTTGTTTTTGGCGTCGAACGCTTCCCACTGCAAGTGGTGTCCCATTTCATGAACGAAATAGTCATGCGCCGAACCGTCCCCGACAAGAGAACGCCCTGCCTGTTTGTACCGCATAGCAATTTCACGCTGTGCGCCTGTCAGGTTGTCCATGTTCTTCATTACGGTATCCCATGCTTCCTGCGCCTGTTTATTGTATGCTGCAAGCGCTTCCGGATTTTTGAGGACGTTTTTGTTTATGTAAACGCCATGCTCAACGGGAGAGTATGCCATAACCGCGTCCGCACTTGAAAATATTTTCTTTCCCTTTGCGGAAGTCGGGTCAATAGACTTGATACCGCTGATTTTAGGAAAGTCGTATTGCTCGAACACATCTGTAAGCGCACGGTTGATATCATTTGCGTGTTCAACAGATATTCCCTTGAAATCAGCCGCGCCCTTGAACGTCTTATCCCCGAGCCGCTGCTCAATGAACTTGCCTGCGTACTCCTGCGCCTCCTGCACGGTCTTTGCAGGAGTGAAGTTGCTCACGGCTGATACCGTCTGCGGTTTGTTCATCTCCGCAGCCATAGCTGCGCGGCGGGCGCTGTCGTTGTCTGGCTTCACGCTCCCGTAAGTCCTCACCCTGTCCGACCGATATTTCAGCCCGTTGCTGTCGCAGTAGGATTTCAATGCCTTGTTCTGCTCCGCCATTTTCCTGCGGACTTCCTTTGCGCCCTCGGTATCGCCTGCGGCTTCGAGCATATCAGCTTCCGTCTTGGATTTCCGCACCTTTCGTTCGAGTTCCCGCTGCTTGCAGACTTTGTTGTACAATTCTTTGTCCTCGGTATCATCATACTCAACGGAGGACTTCCGGAACAGCCCGTCGGAAACGCCGCGCGGTCTATGCCCGCAGTTTATGCCGAACAGCCCGTCAGGCTCGCCGAAGCTCGTCTGCGACAGCGGAATTACCTTGTGCTTCCTGCCGTTGATGTCGGTTATCTCGGTAGTCCTGCCGGAGCGCGAAATCAGCTTGCCCTGCCAGGGGCGGCACTTCGGACGGCTCCCGGGGTGACTGCTCACCTCGAACACGTCCTGCCCGAGGCTGTCCATAGTCGAGAACTGCGCTTCCAGAGCGGTGTTCTTGACCGTCGCACGAATATCCATGTTGACGTACGCTTCCGGAGACCATTCCCGCCCGGACTTATCCACAAACGCCGGAATGCCTTTCTGCGCCATCTCGTGTATCGTCGTGCGGACTGCCTTTGTGCGGCTCTCTGCGCCGGATACGACCGAAGCCGTGTTGCTGTTCAGAATATTCAGCATGTCCTGCTTGTCGGCTATCTCAGCCTGCTCTCTGCGCATATCGCGGTTTTGCGCAAAATACCCGCCTTGGCTTGTACCTGCCAGTTCCGTGTTGCGCAAAACCTGCCATTTCTCCGCGACGGAATTTACCGCCCCGACGAACGTGCTCTCAGCCTTGTATTTCATGACGGTGTTGACCTGGTTGTACACGTCTTTAGCCTGATTGCGGTAGTGCTTCACAGCGTTCGCAGCGCTCTCGGCGAACCGCTTATCATGCCACATGCCCTGGATTCCGTCCTCGGCGAGCGTGTCGTCTATCGCCTGCCGGACGGTATCCGCGACGTCCCCGGGAATGCCTTTTGTGCCCGCCGCGATTATCTTGTGCGCTTCCTGCCGGAGAAGCCCGTGCTTCGCGAGCTGCTTTAACTGCCATTTACTGACTTCGTTCAGCTGGTGGTCGTCGTTCAGCGAAAGCTGCCGCGCTATCCGGACGAGTAACCGTTCCTCAACGCTCATATACGCGTCGGCGATGGGAGCGGCGAGGTTCAGGGCTTCAAGGGCGGTCATGATTCGTCACCGAAGAAATCCGCAATATTACCGCCGCCGGATTCCTGCGACATGCGCTCAAGCTCCTCCCGGGCGGTGGCTTCGTCGCACTTCTGGACTTCCATTATCGCCTTTATCTTGGATTTCAGCCCCGCCGAAACCAGCTTGATGTTGTTGTCTATCAGCGTGTTGTCGTCGATGATGATGTTGTCGTTCCAGCCGACCGTTACGCTGTACTCCCGCGCGGAAAGCTCCCCGGACATCACCCCGAGCTGAATCAGCGCGTGAACGACCGTTTCTATCGTTTCCGTGAGCAGGTTCTTGTTGTTCTTGACGGTGCGCGCCGTCTTGCTCTCCTGGGAGATTATCTCGGTCGCCGTTTTCATGCCCTGCTGGACGTCAAAGCTGAACGTTCCCGCCGACAGCCCGGTCTGCATGCACAGAATATTCAGATACGCGTTGATGGCGCTGACGTGCTGTTCTATGCGGAGTTCGGTCGTGTTGTCGGTGATTTTCAGGTTCTCGCCGTCCTCATGCCGGAGCGCTATGAACGCTTCGTCGTCCGCGTCAAAGTACCGGACTATCTCGCCGCTGTCAGGGTCAACCATGGTCTGAATGCAGTTGCTCGGCACGATTATGCGCTTCTTGCCGAGAACGAACTCCCGCTGGAAGCTGTCGAACACCGTATCAAGCGCCCGGAGCGTATCTATGCAGTTCGCGTAAACGGACATTCCGAGCGGCGTGTCGTAGTCCGAGTTATTGCTGACGAACGGTCGGAAATACGCGAAAACCGGCTTGCCGCCCTCATAGACGACCGGATTCTGCAAATCCGGGAACATCTCCGCAAGCGGGCATTCCTGCCCGAGCTCGCTGTCAGAAGCCGCCTTGAACAGCTTGAACTCCGACTTTCCAGGCTGCATGTACTCCAGCAGATGAAAGTAGTCCCTGCCTTTTGTGTAAGTCCCCGAAAGTATTCCGGACTGCACGCCGGAGCCGTCCCAGCTCACCGGAACGAAGCGGTCGGCGGTGATGTAGTCTATCCTCGGCTTCCCGCCGGAGAGGTAGCATTTCAGCACCCCGCCGCCCATGGCGTAAGCCTTGCTGAGGAGCTCCGGGAGCTGTTTCCAGAAGCCGTTCGCGTTCAGCGCGCTGTTTATGTATTCCTGATATTCTGGGCGGTCGAGCGTAATCTCGCACTGCTCCGAAAAGGTCAGCGCCGCGAGGTTATCGCACAGCACCTTAGCCATATTCAGCCGCAGGAGCTGCCGCTTTCCCCGCGAGAAAAGCCCGCCCTTTGCGGTCTGCCGCCACTCCGGGTCGTCGCGGTATATGCGCCGCCACTTGTCTATGCAGGCGCTGTAGTATTCCGAGCCGCTGAACTCCTGCCCGAATGCGGCGGCGATTTCATTTGCGTTCATGTATTCCTCCAAATTCTATGAGCCGGTTCGCGTGCGGTTCGAGGGCGTATTCCAGCGCGTCAAGACTGTCAATGTTAGTCGAGCCGTCGTCAAGGCGCCTGTCCCTGGTCGGCGATTTGCTGTCCCAGACAGCCTCTGAGAGCGCCGCTATGGTGTGTTTGCACCTCCGCAGGATAAAGAACCTGCCCTGCGACATGAGCATGTCACAGAGCCGTATACGGTCGATTATCTCGCCCTTGCGCGCGTTGCGGACTTCCACCGGGATATGCCGCGCGAATACCTCGATGCGTATGCCCTTAATGAGCGTAGTTTCCGCGCTGTCGCACCAGATGGACGTCGCCCTGACCTGCGCCTGCGAGCGCTGAACGAATCCGCAGACGTCGTCCGTGAGCGTTCCGGGGTCGATTACTTCCTTGCGGTAGTACTCGTCCAGAATAACGATACTGCGGTACCCGCGGGTTATTCCCACAAGACACCCCGCGTGCGCCGAGCCGTTCCCGCCGAAGTCAAGCCCCATCGTTCCGATGAAGATATCCTGCGGGACATCGTCGAGAATGAAGCGCTCCGGCTCGTCCGCGAACTGGCGGTAGATAACGCCGTCAGCGGACTTCCATTCCCCGAGTATGTACCGCTTGAAGAACACGCCGGTGTACATACCCCGGTAGCGCCCTTTGACGGCTTCCGAGAGCGACAGGTTGTCGTCCATCGTGAAATGGAGATACAGCAGGCGCTTGTCCGCGCGCTTGTCTATCCAGCCGGTCTTGAACCAGTGCGCAGGGCTTCCGGGATTGCAGTTGAACCAGAATTTTGAGCCGTCCACCGAGCAGCGCCCGGTCGCCTGGTTGACGAAGCTCTCCGGCATGAGCGCCACCTCGTCGAAGAACACCCCCGCGAGCGTTATGCCCTGAATGAGATCCTGGGAGCGCTCGTCCTTGCCGCCGAACACGTAGAAGTAATTTTCTGTGCTGCCTCTGCGAACAATGACAAGGTTCTCGGTGCGCTGCTCCGACACCGAATACCCGCGCGAACGGAGCATGAGTTTCAGCCAGAACAGGACGTTGCGCCGGAACGAGCCGATAGTCTTGCCGCACATCGCGAAGTTGCAGGATTCGAACTCCGACATAGCCCAGATAACGAAACCGAGCGACATCGCGACGGACTTCCCCGAACGGATAGCGCCGTCGGCGATAATGCCGTTGAAGTCCCGCACCGGGGACGAGCGGCACCACCAGTTCAGGACTTTCCGCTGCTTCTTCGAGAACGGCTTGAACTTGAACACCGCTTTAATCTTCATCGTTCCAGTCCTCCGCAGCAGAGCCGTCCAGCGCCGACAGAAAGCCGTCGTCCGGAGGCTGCTCTTCCTCGCCGGAGAGCTTCTTCTCCTGCAATGCTACCTGCTTCTTCTGGAGCTTCACGCGCTCCCCGGAGCTGCCCTCGCCGATAAGGTCGACTATCGCATTGAACGCCTTGGTGTCCCCGAGCGCCGCCTGCCGTACCATCGCCGCGACTACCGCCGCGCCGTAGGTCGGGTCAGCTCCGAAGCCCATGTCGACGGTCATGTTGTATATGTCGTCGTTCACGATGTCGCTTGAGAGCAGGTCGTTCATCAGGGATTTCAGCGCCTTTTTGCGGCGGCGGGTCTCGCCGGATTTCCTGCCGCCCTTTCTGCCGTTTTCTCTTGCTTCGCTCTCGCTTCGAAACGGTACTAAATTCTTATCATTCAAACATCACCACCTGCTTGCATAGAAACAGCGCCCGGGCGATTGCTTCGGGCGCTTTTCAGTATTTCATGATACTAGTATAGCACAGGTGAACCGAACAAAACGAACAACTTACAGCTTATTCATGAACCGGTTGTAAATCATGCGCACCCCGTCCGGTGAATTATCCCCCCCGACCTCATAGGCGACGCGCGTCCAGCCGAACAGGCTCACGCAGCGGTAGTAGACTATCTGCCGGGTCAGGCTGTCGGGAATATCGTAGATGAACGCTACTGCTTCATCGCGGCGCTGCTGAATCTCCTCGCGCTTGAGTTCTATGCGGCGCTCAAGGTCAACGCGCCTTTCGGCAAGCTCCCCGACCTTGTCGGACGTTCCGGAACTGCTCCCGGCGTTCGGCTGCGGCGACCTCACCAGCGAACGGCAGCGGAGCCGTTCGAGCTCCTGCTCCCACATACGCAGCTCCCGGTGGAGGTAGTATATCTGTTCTAATTCTTCACGGGTCATCGGTATCAGCCCTCCTGTTCCATTTGTCTGCGGCTTCTTCTATGGTATCACCCCATACAATTCTGTGGCACATATGGCAGCGTATAAACCATTTGCCATTTTCGCCTTTTTCGACCTCTGGGCAGTAATACCTGTCCCCGCACGAGCAGCGTTTAAGGTTTTCAACCTCGTTTTCGTCCATCTTAGCGCCGCAGCTGGGACAGTAGCGGAAATGGTCTGCGTGTGACGGGTCAGACCAGTAAGCTGTGCACACCGAACACCTCATGTGTATATAGCCAGTTTCAGAATCGGGTTCCTTAAACCTGATCCAACGTCCATGCACCACCGGCGCGACATCGGCGGCAGGCTCATAGTCAATAACCTGGTCGATTGTCGCGGCGATAAACATCGGGCAATTTTCGTCGGAGCATACGTCCATTAACACCTTTCTTATGCTTTCGCGATTTATGTATTCACTCATTCCTGTTTACCACCTTTCAAACCAAAATTTTACGTCCGTTCTAGAGCGTACTATCATTCCAAACCTGACTAGGTTGCGGAAAGTTGCGCTGTATTTCATCTGTGTGTCATAGGCTCGTTCAATGATTTCCCTGAACCTCTCTACCGTGTACGTGGACTTGTAATGATTGCAAGCCCGGCACGCCGGATAGAGGTTTGCGATATCATCAGCACCGCCGAGGTGCAACGGGACAACATGGTCTGCCTGCATTTCTTTGATTGTGATTTCGCAGCCGCAATAAGCACAGCGACCGCCGAATTTCTCATAGATCTGCTGCCGCTCAGAGGTGGTAAGTTTTCTACGCTCACTCATTCCCGCTCACCTCCACATAGCACCACGATTGAGGCGGTCGTTTCAGCGGTCGTAAAGGATAGCTGCTATTTGTGCAATCCATATCACGCTCATGCTGATTAACCATGTCGTACTTCCAAAACTCGCAATTGGGGCAATCTTCGTCACAAAGGGCGCCAAACTCGCTAAGAGCTTTCGGCTTTTTGTAAATTTTCAGATTGGAGATATGCCAACCCCAAAACGTCTTGCAGAATCCCTCGCCGATGTACGCCTTAACGTCATCGAACGTCATGCGGCACGAATGTAAGAATTCACAGTCATCGGGATTATCAGCTTCGTTTGATGTGAGAATCTCGAAATCTCTGCGATCATCGTCATCGGGGAAATCATCATCGCGAAATATCTGCCGAATATCCTGGTAAACATTATCTTCCTTGCAAAACTCAGCTTCATACTCGGAGATACTGTCGCAGATAAATTCTCCAATGACTTTCTGCTCGCAAGGGTTTGAATACTTCGAACTTGTTTTGATGAATACCGGTTTTCCGTGGTAAATCACGCCGTAGTTTTCATCGCCATCTTTCATTACATCCATCAACTGGTCTTTGCTCTTCGATTGGTATATGTAACACTTGAACGGTGTTTCAATCTTTGGTCTGGTCTTGCGTACTTCAATGGTTTTCTTACCGTTTGCGATAAGCCCACACCATTTTGGCTGTATGCTCAGCAGTATTGCTTTTTCTTTCATTACTGTTCACCTCCAGCAGTTCCGGGTTGTCGTGAATATTACCGATTACTTCACTCATATCGCCGTCATCGTCAAAAACGCTATCGCTGTAACAGTCAATACCGTCTCTGTTATTAAAATTGCGCCTTGTCACAAATCCCGCTGTACCTTTTTCGTAGACCACCTGATACACCAGGTGGTCGTTGCAGAGATATTTCCATTTAATAATATCCCCCTCGAAAATCTTCACGCCGTTCTCGTCCGTAAGCCCGGTGAACTGACCGACGGTGTCGGGATTGACAAGAAAATGTTCAAAACCGAGATATGGAACCAGTTCAAGTCGCCCTGTAAGTATGTAGTGATATTTGCCTATTGAAGCATAATAACCTTCTACCCACTCGCCGTTATCCATCCGTTTCCCGCGGAAAAGTATCTCACGCAAAGTATCTCACGCATTGATATCCTCCAATCTCACAAGAATGCGGGGTTCGCAGCCGTAAAACTTTCGGACGACCGCCTCGCACACGCACTTATCATCGTCATAAGCCACGCCGTTCAGCGCGTCGCAGACGAGCTTTCCTATGTTATCCCAGTCCGGCTTTTTAGTCGGGCGAATTTCGCCACTGAGCATATCAGACCGGCGATACTTCGGAGTGCTTTTCGGAATACCCATCACTGCGATTATCGTGATTCTGATTTCCGAATCCTCCGGGAACTTATGTCCGCCTGCTCTGCGGTACGCCCACTGGATAAGCTGTTCATGCAGCTTCGTCTCCTTCGGCGTGTATGTAGTGCCGGAGACCCGGCTGTGTCTCGGTCTCTGCTTCCCGAACGGCTCGCCCGGAACCGTGAATTCAATCTGCATTCTATCCCTCCTCCGAATACTGCTTTCTGAGTTCTTCCATGACGTCTGCCGGATCTATGCTGCTGTTCACCTCTGGAACTCCGTCGGCAATCAGCCACTCGGCTATTCTCGCGTAGGAGATTCCGCCGGATATCCCCTTGCGCTGCTGCCAGTTCTGGTATTTCTGCTCATACAAGGCAACAGCCTTCTCTCCGTATTTGCGCACAAGCTGTTCACGAGTGGGGGAAGGGGCAGGCGGCGCAGCCGTCCTGCTTTCCTTTTCTTTTAATTTCATTTCATTTCTTTTCTTTTCATTTAGGGAAGAAATATCGCCGTTTTTTCCGGAGTTTTCGCTGCTTTTTCCGGAAATATCAGCGTTTTTTCCTGAATTGCCTATATCTGAATCATCGAGAGGAATAATTACATACTCTAAGACAGGGAAAATATCCTTACGTTTCAATGATTTCGCCGCTTTCAGATATCTCTTCTGGATTCCGCGAGAAGTCAGTATTCCGTATTTGGTATACATTTCCTTGTCGAACAGCGATTCATGATTTTTGGATTCTCTGAGCGCAGCGGCAACAACCTCACGAACAACATCAACACCCACAAACGCCTCACGGTTTGCAAACCTTGACGCCACCCTGTCGTTCCACTCGCAATAGTATCCGTGTATACCATAAATCTTTTGAAAGAGCTTGATTATGATACCAAGCCCTTTCATACCGAACATATCTTCTATTTCCTCAAGCTTATCATCAAACCGGCAATCCAGAGAGAAGTACGGTATACCCTCTGTCATGCATGCCCTCCTATCTATCAGAAC
>ERZ857922.4325-NODE-4325-length-10858-cov-3.052948_pt1 | contig 10858 bp, 11 predicted proteins | sample MGYA00519579_ERZ857922 | MGnify/ENA primary metagenome ERZ857922 (study PRJEB31778, sample SAMEA3449375) | human gut metagenome | biome: human gut; feature: human-associated habitat; material: faeces | place: United Kingdom | collected 2010/2012 ... | reverse complement strand
AAAGACTTGAATCCCTGTACTTCAATACTTTTTAAATACATGCCTCACCTACTGTACCTTTCCTTCTTTCAGCTTCAGGATTGCCTGATAAGCCGCTTCCTGTTCGGCAGCCTTTTTGGTTCTTCCGATACCACATCCAAAGGCTTCTCCGCCGATCACAACCTCTACACGGAAGGATTTATTGTGGTCCGGTCCCTCTTCTCCTACCAGCTGGTAGACAATTCCTTTTTCCTGACCGCCCTGTACCATTTCCTGCAGGATAGTCTTGCTATCATAAAAGAGCCGTTTCCCTTCCAGGTCGTTTAAAATATATTTTAAAATAAACTCTTTCGCATTAGCAAAACCACCATCCAGATAAATCGCACCAATCAGTGCTTCCAATGCATCCGAGGTAATAGACTCTCTGAATCTTCCACCGGTCGCGTCCTCACCTTTCCCAAGCAGCAGATAACTTCCAAGTTCCAGATCCCGCGCACAAAATGCAAGTGCCTTCTCGCATACCATGCTTGCTCTTAACTTAGTCAGTTCTCCTTCCGGCATTGTCTGGTTCTCGAAAAAAAGATATTCGCTTGAAATCAGTTCCAGAACAGCATCTCCAAGGAATTCCAGACGTTCATTACAGTCTGCCTTCTTCATATGCTTTTCATTCACATAAGAGCTGTGCGTCACAGCATGTCTGAGCAAATGGCTGTCCTTGAAATTGTAGCCGATTTTTTCTTCCAGTTCCTTTACATTTCTGCTCATGATTGCTCCTCCAATTTTAAAAAAGGACACTCCCCAAAAATGGGGATGTCCCCTGTAATCATTTTCCCTAGTTAACAGCGTTCTTGATCTGTTCTACAGCATCACCTACTGTTGCGATCTTTTCTGCATCTTCATTTTCAATTTCGATATCAAATGCATCTTCAATTCCCATAATAATCTGGAAAATATCAAGCGAATCAGCTCCCAGATCATCTACAAATGTAGTGTCCATCGTAATTTCATCCGGGTTACATCCCATCACATCAACAATAATGTCTTTCAGTTTTTCAAATTCCATAATTCTTAATCCTTTCTGAGCTTATTCCTGTGCGGATTTTTCTTCCGCCTGAATACATTCTTTGATCTTTTCATTGATTCCTTCTTCTTTGAAGGTTACGCACTGCAAAATTGAATTGCAGACTTCTTTTGCCTTGGAACTGCCGTGTGTCTTTACTACCAGACCGGTGAGTCCAAGCAGTGGTGCTCCACCGTACTCACTTGCGTCAAAATCCTTCATAGTCTTTTTCAGCACCGGCTTAACCAGAAGTCCACCGATCATGCCGCGGAGATTCTGCTTCATACCACCTTTGATCTTGCTTACAAGAACCGATGCTACTCCTTCATAGAGTTTCAGGATCACGTTGCCGGTAAATGCTTCACAGACGATAACATCTGCCTGTCCGTGAGGGATTTCTCTCGCTTCAATGCTTCCGGTAAAGTTAATATCCTTACATTCTTTCAGCATAGGAAAAGTCTCCTTGACCAGGGCATTACCCTTTTCTTCCTCAGCTCCGATATTGACGATCGCAACCTTCGGATTCTTGACTCCCATAATATGTTCCATATAGATCGAACCCATCTTGGCAAACTGCACCAGATGTGAAGGTCTTGCATCTACATTCGCCCCACAGTCGATCAAAATGGAGAATCCTTTTTCTGTCGGGATCAGCGGTGCAAGCGGTGGTCTTTCCACCCCTTTGATACGTCCAACCAGAAGCTGTCCCCCGGCAAGAACCGCACCGGAACTTCCTGCTGAAACAAAAGCGTCAGCTTCTTTATCCTTCACCATCTTAAGACCTACCACAATGGATGAGTCTTTCTTTCTGCGGATCGCCATAACCGGCGGTTCTGCTGTCTCAATTACTTCCGATGTATGAACAACCGAAATCTGTTCTTTATTATATGTGTACCCGGAAAGTTCCTGATTGATGACATCTTCTTTTCCGACCAGGATCACATGGATCGCATCTGACTTCCCGACCGCCTCGACCGCACCTTTGATAATCTCATGCGGTGCGTTGTCTCCGCCCATTGCATCGACAACAACTTTTGTTATTTCTTTCATACTGTTACCTCCCAGCATTACTAAACCAATTCTACTAGACATGACCGTAAAAATCAATAATATTTAGCAGATTTAGGAAAATTAGGCAAAAAGAAAAGGAGTTAAGCAATACGCCTAACTCCTGTACTATAGCCTTTTTTAATTAGTTTTCTACAGTAACGATTTCTCTCTTGTTGTAAGATCCACAAGCTTTGCAAACTCTGTGTGGCATCATAAGTTCTCCACATTTGCTGCATTTCACCAGATTCGGTGCGCTCATTTTCCAGTTTGCTCTTCTCTTGTCTCTTCTTGCTTTAGAAGATTTATTCTTTGGACAAATTGACATAGGTTACACCTCCTTAAAATTCTTGTAAAGATCGCGGATAACTGACATTCTAGGGTCAAGACTGGTGTCTTCGCAGTCGCAGCTTCCCTCATTCAAGTTCTGACCACATACACTGCAAATCCCTTTACAGTCTTCGCTACATAGAACTTTCATCGGCCACCCTACTAAAATCTCGTTATAGAGCAGCTGCTCCACATCAAGATGATATCCGTCAATGTAATTCGCTTCATCGGATTCGCCATCATCTTCTCCGTCTGCCAGAGCTGTATTCACCTGCTTTTCAAAGGAAAGCGTGAAATCTGTCGGTACATCTGTAAGACATCTGTCACACGGAATGATTACCGTAAGACTTGTCTCACAACTGATATGAAGTTTTTTTTCGCCGGCATACTCGACATGAATATGCACAGGCTGTGTCCGGCTTACCGGAAATCTACTTCCGTTCACCTTCACTTCTTTCATCTCAGTGCCGACCACTTCGTCAATGGACTTATGCGGTTCAGATAAGACTTCGGACAGGTCAATTAACATAATTCTTTCTCCTGTTCACACCTAAACTATTATACCATGTAAATTCTTTTTGTCAAGGATGATTTACAGATTTTAAGGTTTTTTCTAATTTCTTCTGTTATACAAGTGCAACTGTCTCTCTTGCAATTGCAACTTCTTCGTTTGTCGGAACTACAAGAACTTTCACTTTGGAATCTGGTGTAGAGATTACGATCTCTTCTCCACGTTTTCCATTTGCTTCTTCATCGATTGTAATTCCAAGATATCCAAGATAGCTGCAGACTTTTGTTCTTACAAGTCCGGCATTTTCACCGATACCGGCTGTGAATACGATATTGTCTACACCGTTCATAGCTGCTGTGTATGCACCAACATATTTTGCTACTCTGTAAGCAAACACATCAATTGCAAGTGCTGCACGTGCATTTCCGTTATCTGCTGCTTCTTCAAGGTCACGGAAGTCGCTTGATACTCCGGAAATACCTTCTACACCAGATTTCTTGTTCAGAACGTTCATGATACCTGCGATATCAAGGTTTTCTTTCTTAGCAACGAATTCCATGATAGCCGGGTCGATATCTCCTGAACGTGTTCCCATTACAAGACCTTCCAACGGAGTAAGTCCCATAGAGGTATCTACTGATTCTCCGTTAAGCACTGCTGAAACAGATGCTCCATTACCAAGATGGCATACGATCGTCTTTGTTGCGTTGTATGGTTTTCCAACAATCTCAGCTACTCTCTTAGATACGAAGCTGTGGCTTGTTCCGTGGAATCCGTAACGTCTTACTTTGTATTTTTCATAATATTCGTATGGAAGTCCATACATATAAGCTTTCTCAGGCATTGTCTGATGAAAAGCAGTATCAAATACAACAACCTGTGGTGTGCTCGGCATCAGACTTTCACAAGCTTCGATTCCGATTAAGTTTGCCGGGTTGTGAAGTGGTGCAAGGTCATTGCACTCTGCAATCGCAGCTTTTACTTCCGGTGTTACAACTACAGATTTTGCAAACTTTTCTCCGCCGTGAACAACACGATGTCCGACTGCTCCGATTTCGTCAAGGCTCTTAACAACACCTGTATCTGCATCTGTCAGCGCGTCAATTACGAACTGGATTGCTTCTGTATGTGTAGGCATAGCCTTTTCAGATACATTCTTCTCTCCACCTGCCGGCTGATAGGTAAGTCTTCCGTCAATACCGATTCTTTCGCAAAGACCTTTTGCGAGAACCGCCTCCGATTCTGAGTTGATGAGCTGGAACTTCAGTGATGAACTTCCGCAATTGATTACTAATACATTCATTGATGTTTCTCCCTTCTGGTACTAGAATTTTCTTTATTAGAACTCACACTCTATTCTTAATTATACTCCTTGCACACATTGTATACAAGCAATGTTATTTTTTTCACGTAATATTTTCCAGTACAATGTTTTTTGCACAAAAACTCTTTTTATAGTATAATCTTTTCACAAACAACACAAAGGAGATTTTAGTTAAAAGTATGAAAATCGTCGGTATCATCGCAGAATATAATCCGTTCCACAACGGGCATCAGTATCATATAGACCAGGCACTTCAAAAAACGGGGGCAGATGCGGCAGTTGTCCTTATGAGTGGTGACTTCGTCCAGCGTGGCGCCCCTGCTATCGCATCAAAGCATTTGCGGGCAAAAGCTGCCCTTCTTGGCGGTGCATCACTCATTCTGGAGCTCCCGGTCCTTTTTTCCTGTGGCAGTGCAGAGTTGTTTGCAAGAGGTGCTGTTTCTATTTTTAACAGTCTTGGCTGTATTTCCTATCTCTGCTTTGGCAGTGAGTGTGGCGATATCAAAAAACTCAATCGGCTTGCCCGGATTCTTTCCGAAGAGCCAGAAGTCTACCGGCAGCTCCTGCAGGATGAGCTGCGAAAAGGCCGACCGTTTCCGCAGGCACGCCAGACTGCCCTAAGTGTCTATACAAAGGATCCGTCCCTTGCCGAAATCCTGTCCTCACCAAACAATACTCTTGGGATTGAATACTTAAAAGCGCTCCGGTATTTCAAAAGTCCGATCCAGCCTTTCGCGATTCCCCGCGAGGGATCCGGCTACCACGATACTGCCCTCTGCGAAACCTTCAGTTCCGCAACTGCGATCCGCAACCGAATTCTGAATCCATCTTTACCAGAAGATGCTTTTTCATCCGTCGCAGGACAACTTCCGCCCGCTTCTTCAGATCTGCTGCGAAAGAATTACCAGTCCTCACTTCCGGTTACCCAGGATGATTTTTCGCTCCTGCTAAAGTATCGACTGCTCTGTGAGAGTGCTTCCTCTCTGACCGATTACCTTGATGTCAGCAAAGACCTCGCCAACCGGATCATCAATCAGAGAAATGATTTTGCTACCTGGAGTTCCTTCTGCGATCTTCTGAAAACCAGAGAGCTTACCTACACCCGGATCAGCCGCGCCCTGCTGCACATCCTGCTCGGCATAGAAAAGGACACCTTCCGACATGAGCCTCCTTTCTGTTTTGTAGAAGATTCCGGCAACATTTCCGGCAAAGCAAAAAAAGAGCGATCATCCACATCCGCCCTTTATGCCCGCGTACTCGGTTTTCAAAAAAAAGATACTCAAATTCTTAAAGAGATCAAAGAGTATGCCACCATCCCTCTGATCACAAAGCTCGCAGATGCCAGAGATCTCACCTCCGCCACCCAGGTCCTCCTGAACCTGGACATTTTCGCATCAGACCTGTATGAATCCATAATTACCGAGAAATTTGGCACACCTTTTACAAATGAATACCAGAAGCAGTTGCAAATTATTTAACCCTTCCCCTTTGTCAAAAAAGAGACTTTTTGCACACCACTACTACGCATGTTTGTGCAAAAAGTCTCTTTCTCATTTAGTTCACATGAAGAATTTTGGTAAGAGTCACCGCCCTGGCTCCAGGTCCGATATGGCATGCCACACTCAACGACAGTGGATCCATCCGGATTTCAAACTCCGGAAATGCTTCATGAAGCTCATCCAGCCATTCCTGTGCCTCCTTGCGGTCTCCTGTGTAAGCTGCATCCAGATACAGATCTTTTTTTCCATCACAATCTCCGAATTCTGAAGTACGAATCTCATTAATTGTCTTGATCATCGTCTTCTTTGCACTCTTCCATCCTCTTGACTTCGCAAACGCATCCAGCTTTTCTCCTTTAACACGGAGAACTGGCTTCAGGTTCAGAACCGTTCCAATCGCTGCAGCTGCCGGTGTAAGTCTGCCGCCTTTCTTCAGGTATTTTAAAGTATCTACTGTAATATAGATATCACTGTCCCACTGGATCGCTTCTAACAGTTCTTTAATTTCTGCCGCGCTCTTTCCAGCATCTGCAAGCTTTTTCGCCTCTTCCACCGATCTTCGCTGCGTAACAGAAATCCGGTGATTATTTACGACCTGTACTTTTCCATCATAGTCCTGGGAAAGCATGATTGCAGTCTCACATGAACTGCTAAGACCGGCTGACATCGGAATATGCACAACCTCATCATATTCCTCCAGCGCCTTGTCCCACATATCCATTACATCTCCGGGAGCCGGTTGGGAAGTCTTAATATCTGCATCTCCTGCCAGTTTTTCATAAAACTCCTCCTGCGTGAGTGTGATATCCTCGTAAAACAACTCCTCATTGATATAGAATGGCATCGGAAGTACGTAAATTCCCATTTTCTTTCCTTCTGCCTGTGTAATTCCACTGTTACTATCTGTTACAATCGCAACTTTCCCCATGCTCTCTTTACCTCTTTCTAATTTTTAAAACTATGTATCGGTGCAGGAATTCTTCCCTTTCGATTCACAAATGCACTGCAGTCAAATTCATTGACCGGCATGATCGGCGCATATCCCAAAAGGCCACCAAACTCTGCCATATCTCCAACATCCTTTCCAACTACAGGTATCACACGAACCGCCGTTGTCTTCTGATTGACCATTCCGATCGCCATCTCATCCGCAATGATCCCGGAAATCGTAGTAGCTTTCGTCTTACCCGGAATAGCGATCATATCAAGTCCTACCGAGCAGACACAAGTCATCGCCTCCAGCTTTTCTATACAAAGAGATCCGGCATTGACTGCATCGATCATTCCTTTATCCTCACTGACCGGAATAAAAGCTCCGCTTAAACCTCCTACATAGGAAGACGCCATAACGCCACCTTTTTTCACCTGATCGTTCAGCATAGCAAGTGCTGCTGTTGTTCCTGGTGCGCCAACTCTCTCAAGTCCGATTTCTTCCAGAATCTCCGCTACTGAATCGCCAACAGCCGGTGTCGGTGCAAGTGACAGGTCAATGATTCCGAACGGAATACCAAGCCTTTTGGAAGCTTCTCCGGCTACAAGCTGGCCAACCCTTGTCACCTTAAATGCGGTCTTCTTGATCGTATCACAAAGTTCCTGAAAGCCCTCGCCACGACATTTTTCAATCGCTCTTTTTACAACACCAGGTCCGCTGACACCGACATTGATCACGGCATCTCCTTCGGTAACACCTAAAAAGGCCCCTGCCATAAACGGGTTATCATCCGGTGCATTACATAAAACTACAAATTTTGCACAGCCAATCGAATCCTTGTCCTTTGTCGCCTCTGCTGTCTCTTTTACAATCTCGCCGCAAAGACGGACTGCATCCATATCAATACCAGTCTTTGTCGAACCTACATTGACCGAACTGCACACACGCTCTGTCTTTGCCATTGCCATCGGAATGGAATCAGGAGTTCATCGCTCTTTGTCATTCCCTTGGATACGATTGCAGAGTATCCTCCGATAAAGTTTACACCGACTTCCTTTGCTGCTTTATCCAGTGTCTCTGCGATCATCACAAAATCCTCTGTTTTTTTGCAGGCTGAACCGCCAACAAGTGCAACCGGTGTAATGGAAATCCGCTTATTAACGATCGGAATTCCAAATTCACTTTCGATCTTCTCTCCTGTCGATACAAGATCCTTTGCAAGTGTTGTGATTTTTTTATATATCTTTTCATTCAGTCTGTCCAGATCTGAGTCAATACAGTCCATCAGACTGATACCCAATGTGATTGTTCTTACATCCAGATTTTCTTCTTCGATCATCTGGTTTGTTTCTACTACTTCGTAAAAATTAATCATAGCGGTTCTCCTTACACTCTGTGCATTTTTTCAAAAATCTCTTCTCTCTGACAATGAATATTGACACCGATCTGTAAGCCGATATCACGAAGTTCTACCGCTACGATATCCAGTTCTTTTTTTGAATTTTCCACATCTGCAACCGCCATCATATTAAAATACCCATCCACGATCGCCTGGGAAATATTTAAAATATTGATATTGGTCTCTGCCAGGTATGTACATACTTTTGCAATAATTCCTACCGAATCTTTACCGACTACTGTAATAATGCATTTCTTCATTCTGCCTGTCCTCCTGAATCCAATCCTGCATACTTTCTTTTTCTAAACCTCGATCACTGCAGACACCTGATCCCTTTTTGCAACTGCGATTGGTATCTCATCCCCCTTATACGGGTTCTGCCCCAAAGTGACCTCCAGCTTGACAGTCTCATATGCAAGTTCTTCGTAATTATTCTCCTTGCTCAAATGCCCCAGCAATACACTCTGCAAGTTATTGTGTAGTATATCACAAAGAAGCCGTCCTGACAATTCATTTGATAAATGTCCTCTGTCCCCAAGAACTCTCTGCTTCAGGTAGTACGGATAAGGACCGACTTCCAGCATATGTATATCATGGTTAGATTCCAACAGGACCGCGTTTAAATCCTTCAGGTTCTCTACCGTATATTCATCGTATTTTCCAAGATCCGTTGCTACCGCGATCTTCTTTCCATCCTGCTCAAAGCGGTAGCCGCTCGGTTCATTTGCATCATGGGAAATAGCAAATGGATGCACATCAATATCTCCCAGCTTAAATTCTTTATCTACCTGGATTTCATGGTAAAGTCCTTCCGGCATTTTCCCGAGATTTTTATAATCACGGATTCCCCGAATCGTTCCCGGTGTTCCATAGATCGGGATCTCATATTTTCTGCTGAATACACCAAGTCCCTGAATATGATCTGCATGTTCATGGGTGATCAGGATTCCATCCAGCTCTTCCCCTTTTATTTCAAGTTCCTTTAAGCCTTCCTCAATTCGTTTTTTGCTGATTCCTGTATCTACAAGCAGATGCGTGTGATCGCTCCCCACATAAATACAGTTTCCGCTGCTGCCACTGGCAATACTGCATAATCTCATCTTGTTTCTTCTCCCTGTTCTTAGCCTCTTCCCAGCGCCAAATCTATCTGTTTTTCCGTCTCTTCAAAGGTTCCACCATTTTCGATCACAAGATCCGAAACCGCTGTAAATGTCTCTTCCGACGGCTGATTTGCAAACACCGCATACATTTTTTCATCTGAATATCCGCGTGAGCTTCTCAGTCTCTCCATCCGGATCTCCTGTGGCACATGAATATACCAGATTTCATCCAGCATCTCACGATATACCGGTTCCGTAAGGAGTGCGGCTTCCAGAATAAAAAGCTCTTTTCCCTCTTTCTGCGCCTTCTGCATTTCCTCCCGGATCTTTTCATTGACCGCCGGATGCACGATCGCATTAAGCTTTTGCAGTTTCTCTGGCTGATCAAACACAATTCTGCCAAGAATTTTCCGGTCAATCGTTCCGTCCGGATTTAAAATTTCTTTTCCAAACGTCTCCACGACCTTCTGATAACATTTTTCTCCCGGAAGCTGTACCTGATGTGCCACCAGATCTGACTGGCAGATCACCGCACCGCACACTACACTTAAAAAGTCGAGTACTTTGCTCTTCCCGGAACCAATGCCTCCTGTTATTCCTATTTTTCTCATATCTGTTTCCTTCTATTTTGCCTCATACCAGTTTTTTCCACTATGCATGTCAATCTCAAGCGGAACAGAAAGATCTGCCGCATGCATCATGCCTTCTTTCAGGATCTCCCGCACTTCCTCTTCCTCTTCCTTCCATGTCTCGATCAGAAGTTCGTCGTGTACCTGCAGAACCAGCCTGGATTTCATGTTTCTCATGCGAAGCTCTTTGTCCACAGCGATCATTGCGATTTTCATGATATCTGCAGCCGTTCCCTGGATCGGAGAATTCATTGCCACACGTTCCCCGAATTGTCTCTGCATAAAATTGCTGGAAGACAGCTCCGGAACCGGTCTTCTTCTGCCAAATAAGGTCACAACATATCCCTGTTCTTTTGCATGAGCAACTGCATCATCCAGAAATTTCTTGATGCCCGGATAGGTTTCAAAATAACGGTCAATATATTCGGCCGCTTCTTTTCTCGTAATACTTAAATCCTGGCTCAGTCCAAAAGAACTGATCCCATAGACAATACCAAAGTTGACTGCTTTTGCATTTCGCCTCTGCAGATCGGTCACTTCATCAAACGGAGTATGAAACACCTGAGAAGCTGTGATCCGGTGAATGTCCTTTGCCTCCCGGTATGCTTCGATCAGTGCTGCATCTCCGGAGCAATGTGCCAGCACACGCAGTTCTATCTGCGAATAATCAGCATCTACAAACACATATCCCTCTTCCGGCACAAATACTTTACGGATCAGCCGTCCAAGTTCTACCCTCGCCGGGATATTCTGCAGGTTTGGCTCTGTACTGCTGATACGTCCGGTCGCTGTGACTGTCTGGTTGAATTTTCCATGGATCCGGTGATCATCTTCATGAATAAATACGGCAAGCCCATCTGCATAAGTCGATTTCAGCTTGGCAAGCTGACGATATTCCAGGATTTTTGCCACGATCGGATAATCCGGTGCCAGCTTATCCAGTACATCTGCTGCCGTCGAATATCCTGTTTTCGTCTTCTTTCCATTTGGGAGGGACAGATGTTCAAAAAGGACCACGCCCAGCTGCTTTGGTGAATTGATATTAAATT
>ERZ857922.4321-NODE-4321-length-10865-cov-3.282979_pt1 | contig 10865 bp, 8 predicted proteins | sample MGYA00519579_ERZ857922 | MGnify/ENA primary metagenome ERZ857922 (study PRJEB31778, sample SAMEA3449375) | human gut metagenome | biome: human gut; feature: human-associated habitat; material: faeces | place: United Kingdom | collected 2010/2012 ... | reverse complement strand
TTCAGAGCCTCTATATTCCGAAAAAAGTAAAGTACTGGCCAACGGTGAGAAAGTGTCCAAAAGTAAAGATTACAGCATCTTCTGCTAATCCGTATTTAAAAGTAATCAATAATGACATTTACTCAAAGAATGGAAAAGTTCTTTATAGTGTAGCAAGCACAAAAACAAAGTATAAAGTAAGAAAGTCTGTAAAAGAAATAGAAGATGGTGCTTTTTACAAAAATGACAGCATTAAGAGTATTTATCTTCCGGATTCTGTAAAAGAAATCGGAGAAGAAGCGTTTGGAGACATGAAAAATCTCCAGTCAATCCGCTTTAGCAGATCAATCAGTGAATTAGATTATGCAATGTTTAATAAGTGTAAAAAGTTAAAAACAGTCAAGCTTCCAAAAAGAATTCAGACAATTCGCGGAAACTTTGGAGGAAAGAAAAACTGCTACCTTAAAAAAATATATATCAATGCAGTAAATTTAAAGAAGAGTAATTTAAAGAGTCTTCCGAAAAAATGCAAAGTATATGTAAAGAGTAAAAATGTAAAAAATCAGGTCAAAAAAGCCGGATTTAAAGGAAAAGTGATAATCCGGTAAAGAAAAGAGAAAAGAAAAAAGGAAATCTTACTTAGGTATTTGTCCAGGTAAGATTTCCTTTTTTTAATGCTGTTTTGACACTGACATCATTTTATACATTAAATTTAAATAATACAACGTCTCCGTCCTGCATAACGTAGTCCTTGCCTTCAAGGCGTACAAGCCCCTTTTCCTTTGCCGCCGCCATGCTTCCGCACTTCATAAGATCGTCGAATGCAACGATCTCAGCGCGTATAAAGCCCTTCTCAAAGTCGGTATGGATCTTCCCGGCTGCCTGCGGAGCCTTCGTGCCGCGGGTAATCGTCCACGCGCGCACCTCCTGCGGGCCTGCGGTAAGGTAAGAGATCAGACCCAGCAGATGATAGCCGGTCTTGATTATTCTTGCGAGACCGGAGCTTTCAAGGTGCATATCCGCAAGAAACAGCTCCTTGTCCTCGTCGCTCATACCGGAAATCTCAGCCTCGATCTGAGCGCAGATAGGCAGGACTTCCGCGTTCTCCTCCTTTGCGATGGCGCAGACTGCCTGGTATTCCTTATTGCTGTTGATATCGCCGGTGAAATCAGCCTCTGAAAGGTTTGCAGCATAGATGACAGGCTTATTGGAAAGCAGCGGAGTATCCTTGAGCATTGCGCGCTCATCCTCGGTGAAGTCGTAGCTGCGGGCGGACTTTCCGTTCTCAAGATGAGCCTTCAGAGCCTCGAAGAAATCAACTTCCTTCTGGAGCGACTTATCGCCCTTTACCGCCTTCTTTGCGCGGTCGATACGGCGGTCGAGTATCTCAAGGTCGGAGAATATCAGCTCAAGGTTGATGGTCTCGATATCCCTTGCGGCGCCGATGCTGCCGTCAACGTGGATTATGTTATCGTCCTGGAAGCAGCGGACAACGTGCACGATGGCGTCCACCTCGCGGATATTGGAAAGGAACTTGTTGCCAAGACCCTCGCCCTTGGAAGCCCCCTTTACAAGGCCGGCAATGTCCACGAACTCCAGCGTAGCCGGAGTGAACTTCTCAGGATTGTACATTTCGGCGAGCTTGTCAAGACGCTCGTCCGGAACGGATACTATGCCGACGTTAGGCTCAATGGTGCAGAACGGATAGTTCGCGGACTCTGCGCCTGCGTTTGTGAGTGCGTTGAAAAGGGTGCTCTTGCCGACATTCGGCAGACCTACCATGCCTAATTTCATTTTTGACTGTCTCCTCTGTTAGTTGATACGAAAATACGTTCTCTTCATTGTAGCACTTTTTTTATTATATTTCAAGTATTATTTAAGAAACATTTTTTAGAGGTGGCCATCAGTGATCCCTTAGCACTACCGCAACACTTGTTTACATAATTTTTGTATTTTTATAAATAATGTTGAAATTTCTTTCATATTGTGGTATAATTACACTAAAAGTAGTTATCCGCGCAATCAAATGCCCGGATAATGAAATAATGCGAATTTTTTGGGAGGCAAATTATGACTATTACTAAAAAAATAGGTATAATGGTCGCAGCATGTACAGTTGCATCGTCTATAGCTGTCGGCGCTTTGTCGCTCGTTGATTCCAACCAGTTCATGACAAGCAACGCCGAAGCAATAATGAACGCGGAATGCAACAACATTGCAGCGGACATCGAAGCATATCTCGGCAAAGTCGAGCTGTCAGTGGACACGCTGTCCGATATCGCGCTTAACTCAATCGGGGATTTCAACAAGTTCAAGACCGATTCCAGCTACGTTTCAGACTACACCTCAAATATGGAGCAGACGCTGATGAACTCCGCTTCCAACACCGAGGGTGCGGTCTGCGCATACCTCAGATACAATCCGGATTTCACCGAGCCTACATCTGGCCTTTTCATGACCAGGAACAATACTACAGATCCATTCCAGAGCGTTACCCCGACAGATTTCAGCATCTACGACAAGAGTGATATCGCTCATGTCGGCTGGTACTACACCCCGGTAAACAACGGCAAGGCAACGTGGATGTCTCCATACCTCAATGAAAACGTAGGAATATACATGATATCTTATGTAGTTCCGCTGTTCATAGACGGCACGAACGTCGGCATAATCGGCATGGATATAGATTTCACAATGATTCAGGACATCGCGGTGCAGTCTGAGGAATACTCAACCTATATGCCGATAATCACCGATGATTCCGGCAGCATTATGTACTGTCCGGAAATCGACTTTGGAACCAACCTCGCTGACATTCCAAACAGCAATATCGGCTCCATGATAAACGATCTTTCAAACCAGAACAGCTCCGGAATGACCAAAGAAAAAATCAGCGGTGTGAACCGCCGCGCGGTATTCACCACTCTCGGAAACGGCATGAAGTTCATAGTAACTGCCGACGACTCGGAGATATTCAAGCAGACCAACCAGCTTCTCACAATGATAATCGTGGCTATTCTCATTGTTTCTGTGATTGCCGTAACTATCGCGCTGTTCATCACCAGAAAGATGACTAAACCGATAAATTCCCTTACAGACGCTGCCGCAAAAATCGCGGACGGTCAGTTCGATGTTACTGTTGAGCGTACCTCCAAAGACGATATCGGCGACCTCGCAGAGAACTTCGGCAAGACAACAGACAGACTGCGCAATTATTCCGATTACATAACAGAAATCTCCTCCGTGCTGAATCAGATTGCAGACGGCAATCTTGACATCGCGCTGACAATGGATTATAAAGGGCAGTTCGCAAAGCTCAAGGCAGCGCTTGACAACATCACGAACTCCCTCAACAGCACCCTCGTTGATATCGATCTCGCAGCAGATCAGGTCGCTACCGGCGCTGATCAGGTATCCGTCGGCGCACAGTCGCTGGCGGCAGGTTCCACCGAACAGGCAGGCTCTATCGAGGAGCTTTCCGCAACCATCGCCGACATTTCCGAGCAGATAAAGAAGAACGCTAAAGAGGCAGAGCTAGCCAACACCAACATGAACTCCATCGGCAGAGAAGCCAACCTGAGCAACCAGCGCATGAATGATATGCTTGCTGCAATGCAGGATATCAACCATAACACCGACGAGATAAGTGAGATAATCAAGACCATCGAAGATATCGCATTCCAGACCAACATACTGGCGCTCAATGCAGCCATTGAAGCCGCACGCGCAGGCGAAGCCGGAAAGGGCTTTGCAGTAGTAGCCGACGAGGTAAGGAACCTTGCCTCCAAGTCTGCGGAAGCTTCCCAGAACACCGCGGCGCTCATCAGCAAGACGATGGAAGCAGTCGAGAACGGCTCAGAGATAGCAAACCAGACCGCGGAATCCCTCCACACTGTAGTGAACAGCATAGACGATATCGTCACCTCGATCGACGACATCTCAAAGAACTCCCAGAGCCAGTCCGAGGCTATCGAGCAGGTAACCCAGGGCGTGGAGCAGCTTTCTACCGTAACGCAGAACAACTCCGCTGCATCTGAGCAGAGCGCCGCCGCAGCCGAGGAGCTTGCAGGTCAGGCTAATACCATGAAGTCCCTGGTCGGAAGGTTCACTCTCCACAGATAAAACCCTGCAAAACTTATTCGCAATATAAGCAAAGGCTGCCGTTTCCGGCAGCCTTTGCTGTATTAGTAAGGAAGTCTGAACAGGGTGAATCTCCACCCGGTGGTGGTTTTCACGGCTCTGCACGTGATTTTCTTTTCGGTAATGCTCCCCGCCTCGTACTCAAACCGGGAAGTCCCCGTGAACACCGCAGCGTCGTCGGTCAGCGACGTCAGCGTGTATTCCGTGCCGAGATACGATATATTACCGCCGGAATGCTCCAGCACGTAAAGCGCGCCCTCTTCGTCGGCAATGACGTTATCCGAGCCTTCCGATAGGGTATCCAGAATATCCCCGGTAAAGAAGCGCTCCAGCGCCGCATTGAGCTTTCCCTTAGTGTCCAGCTGACCCGTCACACGGTAGTAATTCCCGCGCTCCGATGAAAGCGCAACGCTTCCCTGGTCGTACGGGAGTTCCCCGTAAACTGCGGCGTAAAGCGCATTTGCCTCCGCGAAAATATCCGCCGGAAGCTGCGTTTCGGGGTCGAACCCGGAATAAGCCTGGGATTCTGGAAGCAGCCGGTAATCCTCGCCGTACTGGCGGTATGCGCGGCTTCCGTCGGAATTCACCCAGATATCGCAGATGAAATCCAGCGAATCCCCCTCATCGTAGCAGGATACGCCGTAGAGCCGTTCTCCGTTTATCTCGCGCTGCTCGTTGAGGTTGCGGTAAATATAGACTTTATCGCTGTCGGGAAGCCCGAGGTATTCACTTCCGAGCGCTTCCACCAGCTTCACCGGGTCGACTGGCTCCGCAGTTTCAGCGGTCTCAGCAGTTACCGACGGCTCATCAGGCTCGGAAAGCTCGTGCGTTTCTCCGGTCTGTTCAGCGGAACGTACCGCCGCAGATGCAGAAGCCGCAGCCGTTCCGGTCTGCTCAGCCTGGCTTGCGGAGTCAGCTTCGCCGCGCTGAAACTGCGACTGCTCCGTGATACCCGCCACCGTGTCAGCGGAACAGCCAGTGATGGTAAGTATTCCGGCCGCAAGACAGACAGCAAGTAATTTCTTCATAAAATCCCTCCGGACAACAAAATGCGGCAATGCCTTCGCACCACCGCACAAGTATGCAGTTTAAATGCCGTAACCTGATCAGAGCTTCTCGCTGGTCTCGGGAGCTTCTTCCTCCTCGACTACCTTTCTGGTTTCCTCAGCGGGAGCGGTCTTTTTGTCCTCAACGGGAGCGTCGTCGGGCTCCTCCTCGATATCGGTGATGTCCTCGTCCTCATCGAAGTCGAAGTCAGCGCCATCGTCGTCCCACTCTTCGTCCCAGTCATCGTAGTAGTCCTCGTCGTTTTCCTTCTCGAGCTTCTTCTTAGTGATAATAGTAGCTGCTGCGATACCGCCTGCTACAGCAAGGATACCAACGAGAGCAATGCCTAAACCCTTCATGACAATACCTCCATAGTTCAATAACATACTGCGGACGCGAAAAACGCCGAAGCCGCAGTCCAATTTTTTCTTCCTGTATTGTATAGTATATACCCATTTCAGGTTTTTTTCAAGTGTCAGGCGGAATTTTAGTCAGATGTGCCAAAAAATTCACATGTTTCCTGTCATATTCATCAAAACTGAAATTGCCGCTATCGGAGCGGTCTCGCAGCGCAGGATACGCTTGCCGAGAGAGGCGCATTTCAGCCCAGCCGCGATGAGCTTTTCCGCTTCGGACTGCTCAAATCCGCCCTCGCTGCCGATAACGATGTCGATATTGCGCGTGAACTCCCCGACCGCCTCGCGCAGCGGAGTTTCCGCGCATTCGTAGAATAGTATGCCCGTATTCTCCGGAGATATGAGCGCCGGTATCTTAGAAATATCTATAGTCGAACCGACCTGCGGGATAATTCCCCTGCCGCACTGCTTTGCGGCTTCGTAGGCTATGCGCTGCCAGCGCTCAGTCTTTTTCGCGAGCTGCTTCGCGTCCGGGCGGGAAACGCACCTCTTTGAAATAAACGGAACCACCTCGCACGCGCCGCACTCCACGGCTTTCTGCACGATGAAATCCATCTTGTCGCCCTTCGGCATTGCCTGAAACAGCCGCAGATGTACGCTCGGCTCCGCCTGATTCGGCGATTTTTCGAGTATTTCGAACACGCATTCGCCCTCGGCGCTCTCAAGCCTGCCGAGGTAATCTGTGCCCTTTCCGTCGCATATCACCGCGAATTCGCCCGGGCGCATTCTCAGCACCTGGGAAACATGCTTGGAATCCTCTCGGTCAAGCACCGCCGCAGTATCCGAAATGTTCTCCGTGAAGAAACGCGGATAGCGCCAGCGTTCCATTTTAAGCTCCAGTTCTGACATTGTATCTCCTTTAATTCCAGCCGTATTCTCCGCTGCCGCCGAAAAGGCGCTCAACATTGTGCCGCAGAAGCTCGTTTTCCGGTCTTGTTAGCTGCGGGTCAGCCGACAGTATCGCGGCTGAAACCCTGTCCGCCTCGGTGAGAAGCCCCGCGTCGTCCGCGATATCCGCCACCTTCAGCGGCGGCAGACCGTGCTGCTCCCTGCCGAAGAAGTTTCCGGGACCCCGCAGTTCCAGATCCTCCTGCGCAATTTCAAAGCCGTTCGTAGTGCGCACCATCGCGTCCATTCGCGCTTTTGTGTAGTCGCTGCGGTTGTCGGTCATGAGCACGCAGAAGCTCTGCTCGCTGCCTCTTCCGACGCGTCCGCGGAGCTGATGGAGCTGCGAAAGCCCGAACTGCTCCGCATTTTCAATGAGTATCACCACCGCGTTTGGGACGTCGATACCGACCTCGATAACGGTAGTCGAAACCAGCAGTTTGAGCTTCCCCGCCTTGAAATCCGACATGACCTGCTCTTTTTCCGACTGTTTCAGCTTTCCGTAGAGCAATCCCGTCGGGATATCCCGGAAATCTCCGTTTACGAGCCGGTCGTAGTACTCTATCGCGCTCGCCTTCTCGCTCTTGCCCTCGGAAGATTCCACCAGCGGGCAGACGATGTACGCCTGCCGCCCGGCGGCAATGTGTTTCTTAATGAAATTGTACACCCTCAGCCGGAAGCTTCCGTCAACCGCGTAGGTTTTTACCGGGAGCCTTCCCTTCGGCATTTCGCCCAGTATGGAAACGTCAAGGTCGCCGTAGATTATCAGCGCCAGCGTGCGCGGTATCGGCGTTGCGGACATCGCAAGGATATGCGGCGCTTTCCCCTTTTCGGCGAGGGTGCTGCGCTGTGAAACTCCGAAGCGGTGCTGCTCATCGACGATAACAAGCCCGGCGGAACTCATAGCGGAGTTTTTCTGGATAAGCGCCTGGGTGCCTATCAGCACGTCTATCTCTCCGGATTCCGCGCGGCGGCGGACGTCGTTTTTCTCCTTGACGGTAAGACTGCCGGAAAGCAGCTCCACCCGCACGCCAAGCCCGGAGAGCATTTCGGTGAAGGTCTTGTAATGCTGCTGCGCCAGAACCTCCGTGGGAGCCATCACCATGGTTCCGTGGCCGTTCAGGAACGCGAAATACGACGCAGCCGCCGCGACCAGCGTCTTGCCGCTGCCAACGTCGCCCTGTATCAGCCGGTTCATCGGGAATTCCCGCTGCATATCCGCGATACAGTCCCGGACGGCGTTTTTCTGCGCGTTCGTAGGTTCGAACGGCAGCGCCCTCCACAGCGGAGTTATGTCCGCCGGCTTCATGACTGCGCCGGTGTGCTCCCTGCCCCGGCGCTTCATCAAAGACAGCCCCAGTTTCAGGGTCAGCAGTTCCTCGAGCACCAGACGGCGGCGCGCTTCTGTATACTCCTGCCGGGTGCGCGGGAAGTGTATCTGCCTTACCGCGGTCTCCCGCGGGAGCAGCCCGAGCTTTTCAATAAGCGGCTGCGGAAGGCTCTCAGCGACAGTCACCTGCTGCAATGCGGTCTTTACGTTCGCCGACACCATGTTGTTGGAAAGCCCGGCGGTAAGCGGATATTTCGGCATGAGCACGTTCTCGGAAACGTCCACGAACAGCGGCGTGCTGATCTGCTTTCGAATCTCGTCGCCGGTTATTTTGCCGTAGAAGATGTACTCCCTGCCTGTTTCCAGCCTGCCGAACGCGTATTTTGTATTAAAGAACACCGCCGTGATATTCCCGGTGCCGTCTGAAAGCTCCGCCTTGTACAGAGCCATTCTCGCGTACTCGTTGAACGGGGATTTCTTGCTCATTACAAAAGCGCGAAAGGCGCATACCTCGCCGATGTGCGCCTGTGCTACTGTTACCGGAGCGGTGAGATCGACATAATCCCGCGGATACAGCTCTATGAGCTGCTCCGCAGTTTCAATGCCGAGTTTCCTGTACAATTCCGCCCGTTTGGGGCCTACGCCCTTGAGATAGGTGATATCCATTTACTCAACAGAAATGATATAGTAATATACCGGCTGACCGCCGTTTACAAGGTTGATGTCGATGCTGTCGCTGATACGCGCGCGCAGCTGCTCGTAAGCCGCATTCGCCGCCTCGTCGCTGACATCGGAACCGTACATCACGGTGATAAAGCTGCTGGAGCTGTTCACCAGGCGCTTTGTGAGCTTCACCAGCGCCTTTGTGACGTCCTTCTCGGTGAACACGATCTTGCCGTTGTCCATCGCGAGGATCTCGCCCTGCTTTATCTTGTGGCCGTCGTACTCGCTGTCGCGCACCGCAAAGGTTATCTGACCGCTCTGCACCCTGTCGAGTGCGTCGGTCATGTTGCTGCGGTTGGTGACGAAATCAGCGCCGGGGTCGAAATTCATCAGCGCGGTTATGCCCTGCGGAATGCTCCTCGACTGGAGGACGCATACGTTCCTGTCCGCGAGTGAAACTGCCTGCTCCGCTGCCATGATGATGTTCTTATTATTCGGCAGAACGAACACGTTATTCGCCGGAGTCTGTCCTATCGCCTCCAGGATATCCTCCGTGGATGGGTTCATCGTCTGACCGCCGCGTACTACGCTGTCGGCTCCGAGGTCGCGGAACAGCGCCTCGATACCCGCGCCCGCCGCAACTGCAACGAATCCGAAGTCCTTCTCGGGCTTCACGGGAACCTTGCGGTTCTTCTGGACAGCCTCGTCAGCCTTGATGATATTGTGATGCTGCTCGCGCATGTTCTCTATCTTCATCTTGGTCAGCTCGCCGAACTTTATGCCCTCCTCGATCGCCTTGCCGGGGTGGTTGGAGTGAACGTGCACCTTGATGATGTCATCGTCGTCGACCACTACAACGCAGTCGCCGATGGTCTCGAGGAACGCGCGCAGCGCTGTCGCGTCCTTTGCGCCGGGCTTCTTGTTTACGATAAACTCGGTGCAGTACGCGAACTTGATATCCTCCTGAGCCGCGCCCGCAGCCGCAACAGCCGCCGGTGCGGAGGGCTTCGTTTCCTCCTCGGAGCGTATCATCCCGCCGCCGGAGATAACCCGCTGCATTCCGCTGAGGATAACCAGCAGACCCTTGCCGCCCGCGTCAACTACGCCCGCCTTTTTCAGCGCCGGGAGCAGCTCCGGGGTATTCGCAAGGCTCTTTTCGCCTTCTTCGATGAATTTCGCAAGGAATTCGGCAGCGTCGCCGCCCTCCTGCGCTGAATCCTTCGTGTTCTCCCATGCTTCCCTTACAACGGTGAGTATGGTGCCCTCGGTTGGTTTCATTACGGACTTGTACGCTGCGTCAACGCCCAGCTTGAACGCGTCGGACAGCATTTTTGCGTCCGCCTCCGCCTGACCGGCGAGGCCCTTTGAAAGTCCGCGGAAAATAAGCGACAGAATAACGCCGGAGTTTCCGCGCGCGCCCCTCAGCATTGCGGAGGCAGTCAGCTTTGCGGCGTCGCCTGCGGAGATACCGTCGCCCGCCGCCTTCAGTTCAGGCAGTGCGTTGCCGATGGTCATGGACATGTTTGTGCCGGTATCGCCGTCCGGCACGGGGAATACGTTCAGGTCGTTGATGGCCTGCTTCTGCTGGGCGACACAGGCAGCGCCGAAGGCGATCATCTGCTTGAAGGCGCTGCCGCTGATTCTATCTGTCATCTCTTTGTTACTCCTTTGGCCGGGTGCTTACACGGTAACGGAGTCCACGCACACGTTGACCTCGCGGACCTCCACCCCGGTATTCTTGGTGACCACATACTTGACCTCGCTCATGATGGAGCGGCAGACCGTGGCAATATTGACGCCGTTTTCCACAACGATGTGCAGCTCGATGGAAACGGTGCCGTCCTCGTTATAAGTGACCTTCACGCCCTTGCTCATGGCTTCCCGCCGCAGCAGGTGCACCAGGCCATCGGTCATGCTGCGGTAGGCCATGCCCTTGACGCCGAAGCAGTTGGTGGCTGCCGCGCCGGTGATGGTGGTGAATACCGCGCTGCTGATGGTGATCTCGCCCTGACCGGTTTGAACCTTAATCATAGCTAACTTCCTTTCTATAGACTGCCGCCGGAGGGCGGCATAAGCACAATAATATAGGGTATTATATACTATTTGTCCGGCAATAACAAGAAGAATATTTTAAACAAATCTGCCGATTTCCGTAACATTTTCTTAACATTTGACCAAACAAAGACCATTCCGCCCTGAAAATACGCCCTCTGTGCTATTTCCCGACACTTTTTCGTCCGCCGCCCGGCTACAATAGGGGGCAAAGGAGGGCTTGTCCATGAAACTTCTGCCACTGCCCCGGGAGAAACGGCGGCTGCTTGAACCCCTGGGCCGGGCGGCCCTGACCTGCCTGCTGACGGCCGGCTCCTTCCGGGGCCTGTGCGCCCCGCTGCCTCTGGCCATCA
>ERZ857922.4316-NODE-4316-length-10876-cov-19.257185_pt1 | contig 10876 bp, 8 predicted proteins | sample MGYA00519579_ERZ857922 | MGnify/ENA primary metagenome ERZ857922 (study PRJEB31778, sample SAMEA3449375) | human gut metagenome | biome: human gut; feature: human-associated habitat; material: faeces | place: United Kingdom | collected 2010/2012 ... | reverse complement strand
TGTGGGGTCAAGGGGCAAAGCCCCTTGCGGAGTCCAGAGGCAGAGCCTCTGGCGTTCCCCATCAGAATATCAAGTCCATGCTCCGCAGTTTTTCGCGAAGCCAGCTTTCGGATAGGCCGGATTTCTGCGACATTTCGCGAATCGTTAAACCCGATAGGTATGCGTCAGACAGTACCTCCGGGTCGCTCAGGTTGTCCCAGTCGATATCCGGGACGGTAGGAGCGGGCGGGGGCGTGTAGACGGGCTTGGGCGGCATCGGCTTGGGGGCGGTGCGCACCGGGTTGCGGAACGCGGCGGACTGCGCATGCTCCGCCAGCAGCTTCACATTCGCCTTCATCTTCCGCTCCTGCGCCACATACGGGCGAATCACCCCCAGAAACGCTTCGCCGTAGCGCGCGGTTTTGATTTCCCCCATGCCGCTGACGCTCCGCATTCCTTCGAGCGTTTCCGGCTTGCGCCGCACCATGGACGTTAGGGTTGCGTCGCTGCAAATGATGAACGGCGCAACGTGATAGAGCTTCGAGAGCGCCATCCGAACCTGCCGCAGCTGCTCGAACAAATCGCCGCCTGCCGGGGCTTCGATTTTCCCGATGCTGCCGACCTTCTCCGCCGTCGCCTGCTGCCCCAGATGCGCGCCGTCCGCCCCTCGCCGCCGCTGCCGGGCGATTTCCTCCGCCTCGCCGTAGCGCGCGCCGCAGCAGGCGCTGCAATGCCCGCAATCCTGCGCCGCGTTCTCCCCGAAGTACCGCAGGATAAACGCCCGCAGGCAGCCGGGCTTCGTGCAGTAATCCACCATTCGGTTCAGGCGGTTCATGTCCTGATAGCGCACTGCCGACTGCTCCGCCGCCGTCATGTTCTCGTTCGGCTCGGTGTGCTCAATCATCCACTTCGCGGTGAAAATGTCCGACCCGTTGTACAGCAGGATGCACTCCGCCGCCTCGCCGTCGCGTCCGGCGCGCCCGGCTTCCTGATAGTACGCCTCCATCGAGCGCGGCATTTGGTAGTGAATGACAAACCGCACGTTGGATTTGTCGATGCCCATGCCGAACGCGTTCGTCGCGACCATCACCGGGCAGGTGTCGTACTGAAATTTCTCCTGATTCTCCTTGCGCTCCTCGTCGCTCAACCCCGCGTGATAGCGCGTCGCGTCGATGCCCGCGCGAATCAGCTTGTCGCAGACCTGCTCGACCGCCTTGCGCGTTGCGCAGTAGACGATGCCGCTTTCGCCGCGTTTCCGGCGGAGAATGTCCATGAGGGCAGCATCACGGTTCTTGGGGCGGATGACCTCGAAGTAGAGGTTCGGGCGGTCAAAGCCGGTCGTGACCGTTTCCGGGTTTTGCAGGCGCAATAGGCGGATGATATCTTGCCGGACGCGCTCGGTTGCGGTCGCGGTGAATGCGCCCATGACCGGGCGGGTGGGCAGCGAATCGACGAAATCCGCGATGCGCAGATACACCGGGCGAAAATCCTGCCCCCACTGGGAGACGCAGTGCGCCTCGTCCACGGCAAGCAGAGAAATCGGCATGGATTGCGCCATCGTCTGAAACGAGGGCGTTTCGAGGCGCTCTGGGGCGACGTAGATGATTTTGTACGCGCCCTGCCGCGCGCGCTGCATGGCGAGATCCATCTGGCGCGGGGTGAGCGAACTGTTGAGGTACGCGGCTGGAACGCCCGCACTCTTGAGTGCCGCCACCTGATCCGCCATCAGCGAAATCAGCGGCGAAATAACAATCGCGACCCCCGGCAGCATCAGCGCCGGCACTTGATAGCACATGGATTTTCCTGCGCCCGTTGGCATGACGCCCAGTGCATCCCGGTGGTGCGTCAGCGCATTCACCATGACCTCCTGCCCCGGTCGGAACGCCTCATGCCCAAAGTACTTCCGCAGGGTTTCCTGTGCTTGCATCCGTTTTTTTCCTTTCTTATGGGAGGACGTGGGGAGGCGCCAGAGGCTCTGCCTCTGGACTCCGGCAGGGCTCTGCCCTGCACCCGCGAAGGGTCTTCGACCCTCTCGACACCCTTTTCGCGATTGAGTTGGTGACACTCTCATACTGGTTCCGCGTGTTTATTGGGGGGACGCAAGGGGCGCTGCCCCTTGACTCCGCCAAAGGGTCTTCGACCCTCTGGACTCCCTTTCGCGCGATTCAGTTGGTGACGACTGCATACAATGCCCGCGTGTTTATTGAGGGAACGCAAGGGAGTTCCTCCCTTGACCCTTTCGCGCGATTCAGTTGAGCGCATTTGCATACAATGCCCGCGTGCTTATTGGGGTGAACCCGCGGCTTAGAGGTACTTCACCTTCACCGTCGGCGGAAGCATCTCCGGCACGTCCTGCCCCTTCGCCAGCACCAGCACCTCAATGCGGTACAGGCGCATCAGCTCCGGCAGCGTCAGTTTCTCCGTCTCCAATTCCAACACGCGGTCAACGCACCGCAGCGCCAGCAGCGAACTTTTCCGCACATCCTGCGCACATCCGGTCAGCGCGACCGTCAGGTGTCCGCCCTCGTCCTTCGCGCGGGTCAGGAACGCAATCGCCTCGTGCGACAAGTCCGCAAATTCCCCGATGACCATCACGCGGCGCATGATGCCGCCGGAAATGTGGCGCATGAGGGCGCTCTCGAAGCGAACCGCCAATTCGCTCTGACGCACTTCGCTCGTCTTGTCGCGCGTCATGAGCGCCAGCGCCATGTCCTTCGCGCTGATTTCGCCCTTCACGACTGCGTTCACCGCCTTGGCAATCGGCATTTCCACCTGATAGCGCTCCATCAGCTGCATGGCGGCGGGCAGCGCGTTGATGCCCTCCACCGTGCCGACCTGCCGAACGGCTTCCTGCGGCGGAACACCCTGCCCGATGAGGATGCCGCAGCGGTTGTTGCGGCTGTGCATGGATGTTGCGGTCACGATGAGGTCGCCGATGCCCGCCAGTCCGCCGAACGTGTACTCCGCGCAGCCCATTTTCAGCCCCAGACGGCTGATTTCGGCAATGCCGCGCGTGATGAGGGCGGCGCGGGCGTTGTCGCCGTTGCCCAGCCCGCTGGAAATGCCGACGGCGAGCGCCTCGATGTTCTTCATCGCGCCGCACAGCTCCACGCCAAGCACGTCCGTGTTCGTGTAGGTGCGCATACAGGTGTTCATGAACACGTCCTGCACCGTTTCCGCCACCTGCATGTCCGTGCAGGCGGATACGATGGAAGTCGGCATGTCAAGCGCGACTTCCTCCGCGTGGGTCGGGCCGGACAGCGCAACGAGCTTCACATGGTCATGCTGACCGTCCTTGCTCAATTCGTCGCGGATGACCTCGGTCATGGTCATGAGTGTGTCCGGCTCAATGCCCTTGGCAACATCCACGATAATCTGCCCGTCCGGGATGAACGGGCGCGCGCTTTCCGCCGTCTGCCGAATGGCGATAGACGGCACGGCGAAAAGCAGAATATCCTTGCCGCTTGCCACTGTCTGCAAATCGCAGGTGAAATGCACCGTTTCGGGGATGACCAGCCCCGGCAGCGCGGGATGCGTGCGCGTAGCAGACAGATTTTCGATTTCCTTCGGGAATTTTGACCACACGGTTACATCGTGCCCGTTGCGGTGCAGCAGCCGCGCCAGCGCAATGCCCCATGTGCCGGAGCCAAGAATGCCAATTGTCGTCTGGTTATTCATGCGATGTTTCTCCTTCTACTGGATGATGGACGTTCAGCTCGCGCATCAGCATCTCGTAAAACTCCTTCTGATCGCGCCGCAGCCGAATGAAATGCCCTTCAGGATTCAGGAAGCAGTGTTCGGATGTGCCGGTGAACACACGCGTTCCGTCCTGCTTCGTCATGTCGTAGCCGATCGTCAGCACGACGCCGTTGAACGCCTCCACGCGCACATCCACCGTGATGCGGTCGTCGAACGTCGTCGTCGCCAGATACTTGCAGTTCACCGCCGTTACGGGCGAAATCACCCCGCGGCGCTCCAGTTCCGCATACGGGAAGCCGAGCTGTTCCAGATACGCCACGCGCGCTTCCTCCATGAAGCGGATATAATTCGAGTGGTGCGTCACGCCCATGCGGTCGGTTTCATAATACTGCACCCGATGTGTTAATGTTTGCATTGCTTACCAATTCAGGCGGCATCCGTCCGCGGAGCAGCCCGTTTCCTCCTGATTTTCTTCCGCCGGAATCACGCCGCGCAGCACGTCCGTCATTTCCGGCAGCGTGTACGCCCGCAAGCGGATGCGCTGCCCGTTGACGAAGAGAATCGGCACGCCGCGCGGATGATAGGTGTCCAGCGTGTGCTGGATGGCGGCTTTCACGTCGCCCGCATAGGTGCGGTTTTCGAGCGCCTGACGCATTTCGTCCGCATTCAGTCCGATGTCCGCCGCCAGCACGCACAGCACGTCAATCTGCCCGATGTCGCGCCCTTCGACCCAATACGCGCGGTAAACCCGGTCGCTCCACGCTTCGTGCCTGCCCGCCTTGTCTGCCAGCACCGCCCCTTCAAACGCCAGATACGTCATTGGGCGCGGGCGGATTTCCGGCGGAAGCTGCATATTCAGCCCGACCGTCTCCGCGGGTTCTTTCAGCCGCGCGAAATACGCCCGATGCTCCTCGTCGCAGATGTCGGTCGCCTCGCCGCCTTCGGGGGTCAGCGCATACGGATGCTCGATGATTTCCGCCTCTTGATGCAGCGTTTTCAGCGCCGCGCGGAGGTTTTCTTTCGTGACAAGGCAGAACGGACACACATAGTCCGTCAGAAAATCAATGGTCAGCATGGGGGTCTTCTCCTTTCGGGGGATAATCAGCCGTCGTCGTCGCGCCAGCATTCGTTTTTCGCGCTGCCGTCGCGGTACGTCGGTTCATAGGGCGACATGTCCTCGTCGTCCTCATCGGGGGATACGCGGTCGCTGTCGTCAGGAATTTTGCGGATGCGCTCCATCTTCGCCGCCTCCTTGCGTTCTGCCTTCTATCATACCACTTTCGCGGGAGGACTGCAAGGGGAAAGAAAAAGCGCCTTGCCCCGGCGGGTGCGCGGAGCAAGGCGGAAAGAAATTTTGTCGCGGGTTAGTTGTTCAGCCAGTCGTTGGCGTCGGGGTAGGTGTAGGGGATGTTGTTGGTTTTGGCGTATTCTAAGGCGTAGGAGTTGCGAGGGACGGTGAGGGTGAGGTTGGAACAGTCACCGAACGCGTAGTCGCCAATGGAGGTAACGGAATTGGGGATGGAGACGGAGGTCAGGGAGTCGCAGTAGTAGAACGCGCGGTTGCCAATGGCGGTAACGGAATCGGGGATGGAGACGGAGGTCAGGGAGTCGCAGTAGGAGAATGCGCGGTCGCCAATGGAGGTAACGGAATCGGGGATGTTGACGGAGGTCAGAGAAGAGCAGGAGTAGAACGCCTCGTCGCCAATGGAGGTAACGGAATCGGGGATGGAGACGGAGGTCAGGGAGTCACAGTAGGAGAATGCGCTGTCGCCAATGGCGGTAACGGAATCGGGGATGGTGACGCTCGTCAGGGACTCGCAGAAGTAGAACGCGTTGTCACCAATGGAGGTAACAGAATCGGGGATGGAGACGGAGGTCAGGGAGTCGCAGTAGTAGAACGCGCTGTCGCCAATGGCGGTAATTCCCTGCGGAATGGTATAAGTTGAAGAACTGATGCCGGCAGGATAGGAAATCAAGGCTTTATCGGCTTTTCGGAACAAAACGCCATCAATGGTGGCAAAATACGGATGCTCAGGAGAAACAGAAATGCTTTTTAGTGCGGAACAGACTGTAAAAGGATTCGTACCAATTTGTTCAACGGAATCGGGGATAGTGATGCTCGTCAGGGAATCGCACAAGGAGAACGCGCAGTCACCGATGGAGGTAACGGAATCGGGGATGGTGACACGGGTCAGAAACTTGCAGTCGTAGAATGCGCTGCTTTCAATGGCGGTAATCCCCTGAGGAATGTTATAAGTTGTGTACTCCCTTCCTTTAGGATAAGAAATCAAACAGCTATCTGCTTTACGGAATAAAACGCCATCAATGGCAAAAAAGTACGGATGTTCAGAAGAAACGAAAATACTTTTTAGTGTGCTGCAGTATGCAAAAGGATTAACAGAAATTTTCGCAACGGAATCTGGGATGATGATGCTGATTAGAGAATTACACAGATAAAACGCTCTGTTATCAATGGAAGTAACCTTTTTTCCATTGAGCATATTGGGAATGGTGAGCTTTTCTGCTTTTCCATTGTACCCTGTAATCTCCACCGTTCCATCATCCAGTAGTGCATACTCATACTCCCCAGACGTGAACGCCTCGCGTGCCACATCCTCCGCGAGTACACCCGTCCAGCAGGCGCACATCATCACAACGACCATCAGCAGAGCTACGAAGCACTTCTTTTCCATTAGAACAACCTCCTTTATGCCATTATCATACACAACAAGCCTTCATTTGTCAATTCGATTCCATAAAAAGCCCCCAGCATATCCACGATACGAAAATATTTGTTCGTGTTCGCCTTGCATGTGCCGGACAAAATGTGCTATACTGTGTTCCTAAGCCAAGGAGGATTGCAACGATGAACGACCAAATCATCATTCGCGGCGCAAGAGAACATAACCTGCGCAATGTCAGCTTGACCGTCCCGCGCGACAAGCTTGTTGTGTTTACGGGGCTGTCCGGGTCGGGCAAAAGCTCGCTGGCGTTCGATACCATTTATGCCGAGGGACAGCGGCGCTATGTGGAAAGCCTGTCCAGCTATGCGCGGCAGTTTCTGGGGCAGATGGAGAAGCCCGATGTTGACCAGATTGACGGCCTGTCCCCCGCTATCTCCATTGACCAGAAAACCACCAGCCGCAATCCGCGCTCGACCGTCGGCACGGTGACGGAAATCCACGATTATCTGCGCCTGCTTTATGCGCGCGTGGGGCATCCGCATTGCCCGAAGTGCGGCAAGGAAATCCGCCAGCAGACCGTTGACCAGATGGTGGACGCAATCGTCGCCTACCCCGAAGGCACGAAGCTGATGGTGCTGTCGCCCGTCATCCGCGGCAAAAAGGGCGAGCATGTCAAGGTGTTCGAGGAGGCGCGCAAGAGCGGTTTCGCGCGCGTTCGGGTGGACGGCGAGCTGTATCGGCTGGAGGAAGTGCCGGCGCTGGACAAAAAGAAGAAGCACTCGATTGAAATCGTCGTTGACCGCCTGATTGTCCGCCCCGGCAAGGAGTTCCAGAGCCGTCTGGCGGATTCCATCGAGACGGCGACGAAGCGCTCCGGCGGCTTGGTCATCATGGACATGATGGACAAGGGCGAACTGCTCTTCTCCATGAATTACGCCTGCCCGGACTGCGGCATCTCCATCGAGGAACTCAGCCCGCGCATGTTCTCCTTCAACAGCCCCTATGGCGCGTGTCCGGCGTGCAGCGGGCTGGGCTACCGCATGGTGGTAAGCACGGACATTCTGTTCCCGGATAAGTCGCTGTCCCTGCGGCAGGGCGGACTGAACGCGATGGGCTTCGGTTCGGCGGATGGCGACGGCGTGACGGCGCAGTATTTCCAAGCCTTATGTGACAAGTACGGCTTCACGATGGATACGCCGATTCAGGAGCTTCCCGAAGCGGGCATCCATGCCCTGCTCTACGGCACGGGCAGCGAGAAACTGACCATGACCTACGACACGCCCAGCGGCAGGGGAACGTATTCCACGACGTTCGAGGGCGTGATTCCGTCCTTGGAGCGCCGCTATGAGGAAACAGGCAGTGAAGCCATGAAAGCCGCCTATGAAGAATACATGGCGGAAGAACCCTGCCCCGTCTGCCACGGCAAGCGATTGAAGCCGGAAGCGCTGGCGGTCACGGTCGGCGGCAAGAATTTGTATGAGGTGTCCAGCCTGTCCATCACGGACGCGCGGGCGTTCTTTCAGTCGCTGGCGCTGACGGAGAAGGAAAGCATGATTGCCGCGCAGATTTTGAAGGAAATCAACGCGCGCATGGGCTTTCTGGAGGACGTCGGGCTGGGGTACCTGACATTGGCGCGCGCGGCGGGTTCGCTGTCCGGCGGCGAGGCGCAGCGAATCCGGCTGGCGACGCAGATTGGCTCAGCGCTCATGGGCGTATTGTACATTCTGGATGAACCGTCGATTGGCCTGCATCAGCGCGACAACATGAAGCTCATCAACACCTTGAAAAAAATGCGCGACTTGGGCAACACGCTGATTGTCGTCGAGCACGACGAGGACACGATGTACGCGGCGGACTGGATTGTGGACGTCGGGCCGGGCGCGGGTATCCACGGCGGCAACATCGTCGCGGAAGGCACGGTGGAGGATATCAAGCGCAATCCGAACAGCATCACCGGGCAGTACTTGTCGGGCAAGAAGCGCATCGAGATTCCCGACGTGCGCCGTCAGCCGAAAGGCTTCCTGACCATCCGCGGCGCGAAGGAGCATAATCTCAAGAACATTGACGTGAAAGTGCCGCTTGGCTGCCTCTGCTGCGTGACGGGCGTGTCGGGGTCGGGCAAATCCAGCTTGGTGAACGAAATCCTCTACAAGCACTTGGCGAAGGTGCTGAACCGCGCGAAAACCCGCCCCGGCGCGTTTGGCAGCATGGAGGGCGTGGAGCAGCTGGACAAAATCATCTGCATTGACCAAAGCCCCATCGGGCGCACGCCCCGGTCGAATCCGGCGACGTACACCGGGCTGTTTGACCAGATTCGCAAGATCTTTGCCGCCTCCCCCGAAGCGAAGGCGCGCGGCTACAAGGAAAACCGCTTCTCCTTCAACGTCAAGGGCGGGCGGTGCGAAAACTGCTGCGGCGACGGGATGCTGAAAATCGAAATGCACTTCCTGCCGGATATTTTCGTGCCGTGCGACGTGTGCAAGGGCAAGCGCTACAACCGCGAGACGCTGGAAGTGACCTACAAGGGCAAGAATATCTCCGACGTGCTGGACATGAACATCGAGGAAGCCATCACCTTCTTCGAGAACCACGAGAGCATCCGCCGCAAGCTGGAAACGCTCTACGACGTCGGCTTGGGGTACATGAAGCTGGGGCAGGCATCGACGACCCTTTCCGGCGGCGAAGCGCAGCGCGTGAAGCTGGCGACGGAGCTCAGCCGCCGCGCGACAGGCAAGACGCTCTATGTCTTGGACGAGCCGACGACCGGGCTGCACATGGCAGACGTGGACAAGCTCATCGGCGTTTTGCAGCGCCTGACTGAAACGGGCAACAGCGTGCTGGTGATCGAGCACAATCTGGATGTCATCAAGGTGGCGGACTACCTGATTGACCTCGGCCCGGAAGGCGGCGACAAAGGCGGCGAAATCGTCTGCGAAGGCACGCCGGAGGAAGTCGCCGCGTGCGAAAAGTCGTACACGGGGCAGTTCCTCAAGAAGATGCTGGGGAAACGCTGATTTCTGCCGCGCAATGCGGATGCCGTCAGCGCGAATCCGATTCCGAGGCGAATCACCATTTGAAAAATTGACGAGGCGGGTGTGCCTGCCATCAGCGGAGCGCACCCGCTTCCTGCTGCGCGAAAATGCAACATCCCCGGAAATATGTTGAAATTCATCGAAAAACGCGATATAATGGAACAAGTTAATCTGCCGGAAAGGGGTGAGCGGCTTGAAGAAACATGGAATCCGCGGCCTGCTGATACTGGCGCTGATTTGGGCGCTTATCGGCGCGGCATGGGCGGAGGAAATGCTGCCCGCCTCCATCCGCGAGGCGCAGTCCGCTGAAGAGGCAAACGCGCTGCTCATCCAGTCTGATACCGGCGAACGTTTGGATGTCGTGAGCGGGCAAGTCCGCCTGATTGTCCAGACGCGGCGCGACGACATGTTCTGCGCTGATTACTGGCGTTCGGGCGAGGAAAAAGGCGAATTTGACCTGATTGCGAAGGAAAACCGTTACGGCGCGCCTTATGCCTACTACATCGGCACCATGTGCACGCGTGCGGTGTACTCGATGGCGCTCTCCTACCTTGGCGTGGATATGACCCCGGTGGATATGAGCGTCCTTGCCCAGCGGCGCACGCTGAATGAGCCGTACGACGAAATCACGGCGCTGGTGGATGGTTTGGCGCGGCGTGGATTGACCGAAGCGACATTTGATGAAATGATGGCGCAGTATCTCAACGATGAGCGATATTCGCCGCTATATATATATATGAAGCGGACGAACGGTGTGGGCCATGCGCTGCTGATTGTGGGGTATAATGCGGAGCGGAAGCGGTTTGTGGCGGTTGATCCGTCGCCGCGCGGATTTCAGGGGGATACGGTGCGGACGTATGAATTGTCGTTTGCGCAGAATCGCCAGCGGGTGATGCGCTGCCCGTACGCGAAGGACTTGGAAGGCGCAAAGGTCTTGCAGGTGTATCAGTGGTATTGGATAGGGGAAGGAACAGAAAAAGAATAGGCGCGGCACAAAGGGGCTAAACACGCGGAAAAAGGATGGAGAAGAAGCCGTTTCCATCGCGCAGAGGGGTCAAAAGGGGAACTTCGCACGTCCGCAGACGAGCCCCCTAAGCCGCGCTATTACACCCTCGTCTGTCCTAAACACAGCCATGTAACCTTTTCTTCATGTTCCGCAACGTTCAAAGTAACCTCTTCCGCAAATTGTATTCAAATTGTACACACCTGTACTTCAACTGTTTTTTTTGCATTTTCCAGCCGAAAACAGCCTATTTTTTACATTCATCACTTTTCTTTTTCTCTCATCCGTGATAGAATAGAAGCGTGAATGCTTCTTATTGTGCAGTCGGATGTCAGGCAGTAGCAATTTGAAAGTTCCGTCTCTCCTTGTGTTTGTTTTATCGAGGTTTTACTTCCATTTTTTTCTGCTGATTTTGAAGGAGGTTCTTTCCCGTGGATGATGCGAAACGCCCTGCGCCAGAAACCGTCAATTTCTCAACC
>ERZ857922.4314-NODE-4314-length-10879-cov-4.669623_pt1 | contig 10879 bp, 10 predicted proteins | sample MGYA00519579_ERZ857922 | MGnify/ENA primary metagenome ERZ857922 (study PRJEB31778, sample SAMEA3449375) | human gut metagenome | biome: human gut; feature: human-associated habitat; material: faeces | place: United Kingdom | collected 2010/2012 ... | reverse complement strand
TCAGTCCTTTGCTCTACCAACTGAGCTATGGCACCATCGTTTTTGCGTGTGCAAATGTATGACAAGTTTTTGAAACTACCTAATTATACAGAAACTTTTTTGTTGAAAAAGTCCATTTTTATGCCAACTGATGAAAAATTGAGAAAAGAATAAAATTTTTATCTTATGTTTTTTGTCTTTTAAAAGGAATACATTACATTTGCACTCGCAATTGTCAATCGGGGTGTAGCACAGTTGGCAGCGCGCCACGTTCGGGACGTGGAGGTCGGAAGTTCGAGTCTTCTCACCCCGACACACATGGGCATAACTTATTAATACTTAATAAGTTATGCCCATGTCGCTATTTTATGCCGGGAGAAATACGGGAGAGAGTATTCTATATTTAAGTATCTTCTACAAGAGAAATAGAAAATACCCAAGTAACAAAATTTCCGTTATTGCTCATTTATCAGAGTATTTACCCTTTCAATCTTCCAGATCTCTCTTGACAGTCAATCCATTCTTTACATCAGAAAGAGTTCCTTTTTTACTTAAAAGATAATGATAAACAAGTTGATTCTGCGTAGAAACGACATACGCTTGTTCAAACTTCCATCCCAATTTAGCCATATAATTCAAAGCGTCGATCATAGAATTGAACTTTATCCTCTTCCCATTTTCATCTACAAGAAATTTATCTCTATACTGAGTCCAATAATTTATTTCTTGTCCAAAATCAACGGCAACTCTTACCTTTGTTTGCAACAAGTTACTTTCACCAACAATTTCACAATAGAGAAACTGGTTACTTTTTATAGTATCGTTCTTCTCCATTTGACCATAAGAAGCAAAAATACAGTTCACAATAATGAGTGATGACAATAATAGTTTTTTCATAAAACGAATGCTTTAATTTAATAAATATGTTTGTTATTTATAATCACTGCAAATCTACAAGGGGAATTAACGTAACAAAATAAGAAGCTGTTTAAAAACCTGTCTAATTTTTACACAGATTTTTTGAGAACTCTCTTTAAGGGAGTTTTCAATTCCGATAAAGAGCATGGCGACTTACGTGACGTAAAGGAACAAGAAAATAAGCCGTAAAGAGATTCATAAAATCCGGATATATGTTCTTTTAAAATCAATTCTGTTTATAATCGTACACATCGACAATCTTTCCATTCGATAACCGGATATAAGAAGAAAACCCCCGCACACCTTCTCGAATCTCAATAACTCTTGCACCATTAGAAGTCTTCGTATAAGTCGTCTTTCCACCGGAAAAACGTCCATAAGCCAAAGCTATACCGTTATATAATGCTATATAATCATTTCCATGATCATGTCCGGTAAACATCCCCATCACATCTCCATTCAACAGCATTGCCGCATACATTCCCGTATTTAGTTCTGGTGCACATTCCTTTTCTCTACGTTTTCCGGATTGCCTGTTTTCTCGAATATTATAAGCAACACGATACTCCGGAAGAGGGATATGAAAGAATGCCAATGCAGGAATAGGTTTTCCCCCATTCAGTCCGGTATAATAACGACTCCATAAATTATAACATTCTATTTGATCGGGAGTGAACCAAGCATACCCCTTTATAGCTTGGATAGAGGAATAACTATTAGAATCCAGCCCGTAAAGCAATAAAGCCGGTTTATCCGATAAATGACCCAATACGGGAAACACTCCATTCAAATATCCGGTCACGCTATTTACACGCACCGTATTCAAATTTAAAGGATATGAAGTAACCAGCTCAGCTACCTGTCTACGGGACAGATCCTGCTCATCATCATGATTTCCCAATGTCACAATAAAAGGGATATTCCGCCGTAATATCGGATCGAGCACACTGTCCCAACCTATCCGAGCAGGACGTCCAGTTACTATATCCCCGGTCAACACGACCAAATCAGGGTTTTCTAAATCCAAAACCTTTTCGATCAGATGAATGGCAGCTTTCGATTTCGGATTATTCGGGACATAATGGACATCTGTAAACTGTACAATTTTAAAATGCCCTGCCGAGTCGAATTTCAAATTTTGTCCCCAAACCGGTACAATAGCACCTAACCCAATAACAACAATAAGCCATATATATCTACCCATATTTCAACAAATCATTATCTTATTTATTATCGATAAAGATAATGTTTTTCTCTGTCTAATACTTATAGGCAGCCTAAATTTTCCAATAAAAATACTATCCGGATATTTTTATGTTTTTTTCCGATCTATAGTTATCAGTGTTCCACTCCCCAGAAGAGAACAAATTATTCTTGTGGATTTTTCTAAAACTTTGCACAGATATTTTTATAAGATATGTTCTCAAGGAAGCTTCAGCTCCGATAAGAATTCTTTTTTATTTCTCAGTAACAGGAGTCTTTCGTTCGGCAATCTCCACCAAATATACTCCAATGCAAATCAAAAGCATAGCAGAAAGTTGAGTCCAACTAAACCGATCTTGCCCGATAGATAAAGAAACAATAGTCGCTACTATCAAAATTAAATAACCGTATATGGCAACAATGGTCGTATTCAGATATTTCAATCCTACCGGTATCAGCAAATAGCTGATTACCGTCGGAAAATAAGAACAAATAATAAAACACAAAGCGGTAACCAATGCATCGGAAGCGTTAAAACCGGCGCATCAAATTTTATAAAACAGGCCATGATAAGACTTGAAAAAGCAGCTCCTGTAAATACATATTTCAATAAAGTAAACATCCCTACCGATTTCAATATTCGATTACTGATGACCAGATACACGGCATACATTACAGAACTACCCAGACACAAAAGATTTCCGGTCAAAGCATCCGATGCCAAATCATCGCTCTGTTGCGTAGAGATACAGAGTAATGCACCTCCCAAACCGATAAGGATTCCCACTACTTTCATCCACGTTACTTTTTCCTGATAAAATAAAACAGCAATTAAGAATACCCAGACCGGCTGCAAAGTCGAAAAAATAGAACTCGACACCGGTGTCGTCTTACTCAACCCGACCAAATACAAACACATATATCCATACACCCCCAAGGCTCCCAATAAAAAAATCTGAACTTTTTGTTTTCCCGTAGAATGTTCCGACGGTACAAAAAAACTTATAATCCAGAACGCAACGGCAGCAAATACACAACGCAACGCAACACCTGTAAACGGGCTTATCCAAAAAGGGAGTAAATATTTCAACGCATTCATATCCAATCCGCTAAACCCTTTAGATATAACCATACAGATATTTGCTTCAACAATTTTATTTTTCACGACTCATTCCAAATTTATAGTGCAAATAACCGATATTCCTATTCTTCCGTATTTTCGCTAAATACAAACGAATTCCGCTTCCAATATGCCCATCCGGCAGCCAAGACAGTTACAACCAGATTAAAAATAAATGCAAATTGCTGAGTATGTACTCGAAAAATAAAACCGGCCCAATCAATAATAAAAGGACATAGCAAAATCGCCAGATAATTCATCGCCATTACAAACGCCAATGCCAAAGTCACCTTTCGAGAAGATGCGGTTCTTGTCGTCTTATCATATACAACAGGCTGTATCACTCCATAACCGAAACCGGCAAAAAGACACCCCGATCCGATCCACCATTCCGACCGGGAAAGTATAATAAGTCCCAAACCTACAGCGATACATAACAAACTATAAAATTCCGTTCTTTGCTTCCACCATCCGATAATTTGGTTCAAGAATAAACCTGGTGTCATAATTGCCAAAAAGAAAAGTGAAATCATTATGCCCGAATTACCGCTCGAAAAATGATACTCTTCCATCAAAAACGGTAAATTAAAGCTAACAATAATGACCAAATAAGTACAAAGTCCATAAAAAGCCATTAACTGTACGAGTCTTTTTCTATTTATAAAATCTCCCGTATCTGACTGTTTCCCTGCAACGATGGCAGATGTTCGATTACTTTCGGATATTTTTTTTGTTGTCCCCGAAGCTTCTCTTAAATTTTATAAAGCAAACATATTTTGCAAATATTAAATATTCAAATTCCCAAAAACTTCTTGTTATAACCGAAATAAATTGTAAAAACATCTTTCAGTAACAATCAGCCACAAACTTTAATTTTTATAATCGAAGACACAAATCATTCCATATTCCAAATCCTTTCTATAATACCATCAAAAAAATGATTGCTTCAAGACACATACATCCTGAAGCAATCATTACTCAACCAATTTTCACTACATCAAGATAAGCCCCATTACAAATTCCCGCCCGTTTTAAATCAATACCATAAATACGCATAAATGCCATTGTTACGTCATTTCCTCCATTCATCGTTAACGGATTATATCCGATTGTCGGAATATCCACACTCATACCTCTTTCAATACGAACACCATTAATTGATGCGCTACGTTTAACTGTTACTCTAAATAATGCCATACTATTTAAATTTTAAATTTGCATAAACCTTATTTTACAAAAATAATCCACACATTATGACAAAAACTGTCTCTCAGGCAAACTACACTTCAGCTAAACCTTGTGATACGTCATCACCTTTATCATAACAGACTCCAAGGTTATATTGAGCTTTCGGATCGCCCTGCTCAGTCGCTAATTGAAGATATTCTTCCATTTTCTTATCCTCCTCTTTCATAACATTTTTTTTAACCATGAATATTACCAAATTCTATATAACAAAATACAAATCAGGCTCAATCTTCCTCAAAATCTTTTACTATGCCCAAATAAGACTGATACACTTCAGACCACTCTTGCTCAGCTTGACGTAACTCCGATGAAAACTTTATTTTTACAAACAACCATCGAACAAATCTGATAAATAAAGCCAATAAAAAAATAATTCCAATCCATTTCCAAAAATCGACAGACCATTGAGAAGAACTTGAAACATATTCATCTCCTGACACTTTACTCCAAACCCAAGAAAAACCAGATGAAATTTTTTTAAAAAGCCATACAAAGAACCAAATTCCCGCACTCCCAAAGAGTATTGAAATAAAAAGACGTTGTACATCTCTCAAACTCGATTCGTTATTTTCCGTTAATATATGATTCAATATCCCAACTCTGTTTCCCGTATCAAAATCCGTTAGTTCTTTGGCATAGTTACCTATCAAACCAGCTATCAAATCTGATTGACCTATAACTTTCCGATGCTTATACAACTTCTTCACTAAAGAACCCAACGTTTCATAAAATTCATCCGTCTTCTCCTGTGTTCTTTTTTCCTTATGCCACCACCGAACAACTCTTTTAAAAAAATTATCACCGGATTGAGACGAAGCAAGAAAATTATTAGCAACCTTTAAAATAACAATATCCGTCGAAATATTCCCCGAAGACTCTGCTGCCAGAGCCACAATATCAACACAGCTCTTTACTAACATACTCGTAGCATCAGCCATAAGCCCTTCCTGCTCTTTTCGATTAACCTCAATCTCATATTGCAACTTCGCTTTCATAAAAAAGACATAATTATTAATCATAACCGAAGTCTTTTCTCTTATCTTATCACACATTTGAGGAGACTCGGCATATTTCAACGCTTTTTTAACATTGGCAAAAAGCAAATCAAAAGAGCTGTCATATAATTTAGGAGACTGCACATAGCGGAGTACCTGCAACTGAGCGTTTAATGCCGCTTCAACAGAAATATTCGCATACTTCACCATCTCTTCAAGATAGCTTTCCATTCCTTCTATCGTCTTGATTTCACGATTAGAGACAGGACAAACTTTTGTATTTAGCTCTACATCGGGAAGCTGAATATTATCAGATCTACCAAGATTTTCTATTAACGCCCCACAATCATTGCAATATTTAGCATTATTTGGGACAGGACTCCCGCATTTCGAACAAGACATATTATCTTTCATAATTTCCTATTTTATTTAATTATAACCATATATAAAAAAAATGCGGCACTTGCTGCCTTTCATTCGGACAACAGGTACCGCCAAGCACCTACCTCGAAATAGAAAAACAAGCAAGCCCGCATCTATACAGTTATGCAGACCCCACTTATTCTTCCCTCGAGGTACGGCATCCTTTCAGATAGCCTAACAAAATTGGCGGTTTCGTTGTCCAGGGAATCCTAAGATCCTCACATTTATATCATTTGGTAAACAAAAGTTTACGACAACAAAGATAATAATTTTTCTAAAACTGCATAGTGCGGACTCTATATAAATTTAAGGCAAATGTAATCGGGTTTCGACACAAAGAGTCGCGAATAATCCTTACATTTTTCAGTCCTATAAACAAAATCATATCATTCCGTAAAATATGACCGAACAACAACAAAAAGCAAAATAAAATTTACTGATCTATAATACAACAACTTTCATATTCTGATCTTTTCTATAAATTTGCAACAATAAAAATTTATTTAATGACAGATAAACACGAAACTCCTTACACAGGATATCTTAATACAATCCTAAGATTACGTCTGCTTCGCAACACGACAAAAGAACTATCCGAACATACAGGAATACAATTACAAAACAACAGTTTCAAAAAAAAGACAAAATTCATTGCCCGTTGCATTTACAGCGAATTTTGCAGAGAAGTACAGGAAAGAATAAATATAAACCTTGATCTACTGCTTTCTGACTATAAAAAAGCATCCTGTTATTATGAGAAAATTGCCAACACTAAAAAAGCTCAACCTGATTTTCATCTTAAAGTATTATACGGTATACTTAATCCACATTTCTCTGAATGTACCGAAGCTGCACCTTATCGATCTGCAATCGAAGAAATGAATAATATAAATATAACAATCATAACCCTTTTAATACTGAAAGTAATACCGACATTCAACTCACGTGCTGGAGATACTTGTCCCAATATGCATCTCAAACATTTGTCCCAAATCAGAAACTATCTTCAACAATTGTACATACATAGTTTTTCAATGCCGTTCGCTCCATTTCTAACAGACAAATACAAAATATCTAAACTACAAATACGCAACGGAGAACTATTTACCCGATTAGATCTTATCTCTTTCACTAATGAAATTATTTCTAATCTAATAAATAACTATGACCAGGAACAACTTTATTATACAAATACTTATCTTGATCAACAAAAAATACATCCTAATTTGAACCTAAAATTATGGAAAGAGCATAACCAATGGGGATCTACACTGAATTATTGGGAATTCGAATCTATAGGAAAAGACTTTATCCTAACTCACTATTCTCTCGATCGTAAAAAAAAAGAAATCTCCGTAATCCGATATGAGCTTTTTATTTACCAAGAAAAAGAAAAAATTGTTTTTGCACTTGTCAAACAATCTGCATTTGAAAATCTATATAAAAATAAGCCTCTATTGGAACAGGATTATATGAATGGATTTTTAGATATCAATGATTGCCAAAACCCTTCAAAAATAAAATGGCATTTTTACTCTAACCGATATGACCATTTTCCTATCACCTTAATCCGCACCGACATAGAACACAATGATATGTTATCACTTAATTCTGTCGATGACAGTTGGACAATTACATATAAGACAGGTATTCAAGAATACTTGTCTACCGAAAGAGTTATTACAAATCAATATATATATATATCGAACACGATAGACAAGAAACTTCATCGGGAATCTGGGATGTTAAATCTTGGTATCGTATTCCCCGAAAAGGATTACTAAAAAAAATTACAGTTGACACTCCTATTGTCCGTGTACAGTATAATAAACACATATATATAATTTTTATTCCTCTCTCTCAGATTTTCGATGTAACAAATGCTGAAAACCGAAAACAGGAAGGAATTTGTATTACCAAACACATTTCCGTCAGCTATGATCTGAATTGATTGTTGCTATCATTATTTTAATTTATCTATTAAAAAGTATGACATGACCACTGAATCTTTCTTTCTATAAAAAGAACATAGTAAGTCTATTTAAAAACTTCATATCTTTCATGAATTTCTTCTCAAAATCTAAGAGTCTGGCTGAATTTTGCCCGGACAAAGTTTGAACCCCCCCCTGCCTCTCCCGGGAGGAAACTCCAACATCGTTATGGACCGGAAGAAAACACAAAAATGGCCGGATAACATTTTCTCGTTTAAAGATTCAGAAAGGTTCTCAGAAATCTGTTTTTTAATAAACCCCAAATAGTGTAGCAATATTCAAAACCGGGAAACATTACGCAATCACAAGTGTTTTGACTATGATATGAATAAGTATCATATCGGCAATTTATGTTGAACCCTATAAAAACAATTCAATGATGAAAGATCAAAATTTCAGAAACGGAGATGCCAAAACCGCTATTTTCGGATCAAACGAGATGTTGCAACCCTCCCCTGTCGATAAAATTCCCGATGGTCCTACCACACCGCAGATCGCATACCAGATGGTAAAAGATGAAACATTTGCGCAGACGCAACCCCGGTTAAATCTGGCAACATTCGTAACGACTTACATGGATGATTATGCCACCAAATTGATGAACGAAGCTATCGACATCAATTATATCGATGAGACGGAGTATCCCCGCATAGCCGTAATGAATGCGAAATGCATCAATATTATAGCCAATTTATGGAACACTCCCGAACAGGCAAAATGGAAGAGCGGAGCTTTAGCTATCGGTTCTTCCGAAGCGTGTATGTTAGGCGGAGTGGCAGCCTGGCTACGATGGCGTAAAAAAAGGCAGGCACAAGGTAAACCGACAGACAAACCGAATTTCGTAATTTCTTCCGGATTTCAAGTCGTGTGGGAAAAATTCGCCCAATTATGGCAAATCGAGATGAGACAAGTTCCTCTGACCCTCGAAAAGACGACGTTAGACCCCGAAGCTGCACTGAAAATGTGTGACGAAAACACAATTTGCATCGTCCCTATCGAGGGGGTTACTTGGACAGGATTGAACGATGACGTCGAAGCTCTCGACAAGGCTCTCGACGCATATAATGCCAAAACAGGATTCGACATCCCTATTCATGTAGACGCAGCCAGCGGAGGTTTTATTCTACCATTCCTACAGCCTGAATTAAAATGGGATTTCCGACTGAAATGGGTATTATCAATTAGTACATCAGGACATAAATTCGGATTGGTATATCCGGGACTCGGCTGGGTTGTCTGGAAAGACGCCAAATATTTGCCGGAAGAAATGTCTTTCAGCGTCAACTATTTGGGAGCGAATATTACTCAAGTAGGTCTGAACTTCTCCCGTCCGGCAGCACAAATATTAGGTCAATATTATCAATTTATCCGACTCGGATTTGAAGGATATAAGGCTATTCAACAAAACGGCATGGAAATTGCCAAATACTTGCACCAGCAAATCGGACAGATGAAACCGTTTGTTAATTATAGCCCTGAAGTAGTCAATCCGCTGTTCATCTGGTACATGAAACCGGAATATGCAAAAACAGCAAAATGGACTCTCTATGATTTACAAGATAAACTGAAACAAGGCGGATGGATGGTTCCGGCATATACTCTTCCCGAAAACATTCAAAATTACATCGTAATGCGTATTGTCGTACGTCAAGGATTTAGCCGAGATATGGCAGATATGTTGCTAAATGACATTAACAGTGCAATTGCCGAGCTCGAAAAACTCGAATACCCGACTCCGACCCGCATTGCGCAAGAAAAAAATATCGAGATCAAAGGGTCTGTATTTACCCATACAGGCTCAGGCCGGAAAAAGAAATAATAAATATAAGAACTCTCGGGAGCTGTTCTAAGAGCCTGCCTAAATTTTCCGGCAAAAAATATTATCGGTAAAATTTAGATAGGCTCTCAAACGGGACAATAACATTCCCGGATAAAAAAACAGCTCCCGTTTTTTTAATTACAGAAAAGGTATGCAAAAGAAAATTTCCATTTCCCAAATCAAAGATGCGGCTCAAGAGGCTTTTGACCTGTATAAAACAAATACCGACGGGAAAAACGCCGATTATATCCCTTACTTGGCCAATATAAATAAAAATCTGTTCGGGATCAGTATATGCCTGCTCAATGGACAGACCATTCAATTAGGAGACACGGAATATAAGTTCGGAATAGAATCGGTCTCTAAAGTTCACACAGCCATTTTAGTTCTCCGGCAATACGGAGCTCAACAACTCCTCGAAAAAATCGGAGCAGACGCCACCGGATTACCATTTAATTCGATATTCGCCATTTTATTGGAAAATGATCATCCCTCCACACCTTTGGTCAACGCAGGAGCAATCGCTGCATGCAGTATGGTAAAACCGATAGCTGATCCCGAAAACAAATGGAAAGCAATCGTCGATAACATTACCGATTTATGTGGAAGTGCCCCTCAATTGATCGATGAGTTATACAAATCGGAATCGGAGACAAATTTCAACAACCGGTCTATAACATGGCTACTTAAAAATTATAACCGCATCTATGACGATCCGACGATGTCTCTCGACCTTTATACCCGGCAATGTTCATTAGGAATCACGGCAACCCAATTATCGATATGCGGGGCTACGATTGCCAATAACGGAACAAATCCGGTTACCCGGAAACAGATATTCGATACGGCACTCTCTCCCAAAATAACTTCACTTATCGCTACCGTAGGGTTCTATGAACATACAGGCGACTGGCTTTATACTTCCGGCATTCCTGCAAAAACAGGAGTCGGGGGCGGTGTAATGGGTACACTTCCCGGATTATTCGGGATTGCAGCTTTCGCACCACCCATCGACAATGCCGGAAATTCGGTAAAAGCCCAATTAGCAATTAAACATATTATGAATAAATTAGGGCTATCGGTATTCAGTGGAGACCAAGTTACAATAGTCGAATAGGCGTAAAAAACATTCCGAAACAAACCTGTAAACAGAAATTCCTGTTTACGGGTTTGTTTCTGTTTG
>ERZ857922.4313-NODE-4313-length-10887-cov-5.877862_pt1 | contig 10887 bp, 10 predicted proteins | sample MGYA00519579_ERZ857922 | MGnify/ENA primary metagenome ERZ857922 (study PRJEB31778, sample SAMEA3449375) | human gut metagenome | biome: human gut; feature: human-associated habitat; material: faeces | place: United Kingdom | collected 2010/2012 ... | reverse complement strand
TCTCCTTGACTGTGCCGACCAGTGCCTTGTCCTTGCAGCGTTTCGACCAGAGGATTTGCTTTTCCACCACAGGCACATAGACCACATGAAGATGGTAGTGGTAGACCTCCCGGCCTAATGCTTCGGTCATGGCGCGGTTGATCTCATCGGCGTGCATGACAGCCGAGAGAATATACTGCTCACCGCCCACGATTTGAACGGCTGCTTTGTAGGCATCCTCATAGAACTGCTTGGCGAACTCGTAGCCGCCGTAGTTGTCGAAATAGGCAGAGTTGACATCAAAAATCAGCTCACAGTAGTGGGTGGCATCCGGCTTCAAACCACGGGTGGAGATCGTGCCGTTGGCTTCCATCTGGGCGAACAGGTCGGTATAACTGGCGGCAGGCTTCTTGAAATGGACGTTCCATGCAACGCGCTGGGGGATAATGTCGGGGTTTCGATAGCTGTCTTTTTCGCGTTCGTTGTGCTGCTGGGTGTTGCCAACGGCCTTGTCCGAAACGGCGAGATTTCGGACACTGGTGCGGTCAATACCATCATTTCTTGCCAAGGGCATCCGTCCTTTCAAGGTTCATCGGGAGGTGACGGGGAACAGAGATGCACTTCTGCGGAAGTGTAATAACCCACTATGACACTTTCATCCCTGCGGTCTGCAAAGTGTAGTGGGGTCCTGCCGGACCGGCTCCCCCTTTGTCGCTTTGCGACATTTCCCCCGCAATGCGGGGGAATCTACCCCTCGGGGGAACGTCTCCTGCGGGAGAGTTAAGACACCGTTCTTGCCGTTGGAACGGTGTCGGCTCCGTACACGGTGAAAAAGTTGTGTACGGAGAAAAAAGTGCCGTACGAGGTGTACGCTGTACGCAGAAAACAAAACATGACGATGAATCGAAAGATTGCAAGACTTTGCCATACGGCGTACAGTACGTACAGACCGTACGGCATTATTTGGCGAAAAATCATTTTATGCTGCCGGGTGGACAAGGGCTTCGATACCCATGAATCCGCGTACCCTGCGGCCACCGGGCAGATAAATGTTGTTGGTTGGTTCGAGATCCAGTCGGACAGCGTTCTGGCTGACCTCCGAACTGAGCCGTGCTGCCGATACCGGGTGACAGGCATTGTCCTCACACCACAGCTTGTAGATTTCATAGAGGTCTCTGGAGCTGATGGAGAAGTCTGCCTTATAGCGGAAGTACCCCTCCGAGTCCAGAAAGTCGAGGACATTGTTGCTGCTCCGTTTGATAGTCTCCAGATTGGCGGCAGCTTTGGGACTGACCGTGAACTTGTAGCTGTTCCGCAGCAATCGCTGCAAGCCATCCAGACACCACAGCAGGATGCCTTCCAATTCTGCGGACAGGGCTTCTACAAGGAATGGGTCATCTTCCCGGTTGGCAGGGCGGTCTTTGGTGGTCAGGACGAGCTGCCGCCGCCAGAAGCCGTCCGAGTGGTCGTACAGAGCGGTCAACGCACCATTGCCAAAGCAGAGAAACCGGGCGTAGATGTCGCTCTGGTAGCTTTGGATGCCCTTGCGTTCAACGTCCATCTTGGCTTCTGCGGTCACGATGGATTTGATATAGTTTGTCTTGGGCAGGGCGTTCATGTTCAGATCATCATCTACCATGAGCAGTCGATTCTCAAGGTCGGCACGAGCAAAGCGGCTGGTTTCGACTTTCTGGATGCTGCTATTGCTGACCGCATCGCCCATCAGTTTTTTCAGCACCAGACCGATGCGGGATTTGCCTTCACCGCCTTTGCCGAGCAGGAACATCATCTTCTGACCTTTGGTGCAGGGGATAAGGCAGTAGCCGAGGTATTCCTGCAAGGTAGGAATGTCCTCTGGCTCCAGCAGCTCATTCAGAAAGGCCAGCCAGCGTTCTGGCTTGGCAGCTTTCGGGTTATAGGCCACAGGCAGGCGGTTTCGGCAGAACAGGCGGCTTTCCTGAAACGTACCGTCTGCAAGGTGGTAGATGCCATTTTTGAGGTGGATGCAATCCACCTCAATGTCCAGCGGAGCTGAATAAGCAATGATACGCAGACTTTCCAGCAGATTGGCCACCCTCTTGGAAAGCCCATGAATGATAAATGCCTGAATCTCTTTCAGGATGAGCTGCTTCAGCTCGGCTTCATCTTCCACCGGGCCGTCCGGGGTAAAGAAGCGGTTCTCGATGCACTTCATAGGGTGATTGCGGATAAGTTCGTGACAGAACGTCACTTCGTCGATTTTTTCGCCGTCAAACCAGTCCGGCCACAGCGGATTACGAGGAGAACTTTTTCCCATAGGCATACCGTCCTTTCGGTTGCGTTACAGATATTCAAGTGGTCAATTTGACCACTTAAATATCTGTAACAGGTTGATGAACTTCCGGTATCTCTCGTCCATGAAGGGGAGAGAACTTTATTTGGTGGATACGTTACACTTATCCAAGTGCTCATTTTGAGCACTTGCAGCATCTGTAACACGTTTTCGATAGACTTTTTGCCGACAGGCATTGCTGCAATAGCGGGCACCTGCACGGTTGGGTGTGAATTTTTCACCGCAGCACTGGCAGACCAAATCCTGACGGCGCATTTGGCGGTATTCCCGCTGCCGCAGATTGTTGGCCTGATTGCCGCACCAGTAGCTGTGACAGTATTTCTTGGTGTAGATGGTGGTGTAGAACACCCGACCGCAGCCGCCGCAGATAAGTTTGTGGACGGCGTATCCTCCGGCGGTAAAGCCCGTTTCCTCATACGATTCTTTCAAATAATCCTGATTGTTCTGCTTCCATTCTTCGTTTGTCATATACATGGAGATGACCCTCCTTTCACTGGCGTTACAGAAAAACAATGTGGTCAATTTGACCACATTGTTTTCTGGTAACTGAGGAATCAACGTTTAGCCGTTCTCCCTGCATGGCTTTCCTGCCCCCTTCCGGCGGCGTTTTCCGGCTCTCCTTCTCAGGGTCATCGCCGGGTATCCCATGCAGACGGTCATGCGGTTTTCAAGGTGCGGTGCTGGATTTGGCAATAAAAAATCGCCACACAACAACCTGAACCTGACCATCCCTTCTGGGATGGCCTTGGTTCGGGTTTGCTATGTAGCGATAAGAAAGTTAAAAACTTGCTCCGGCTCCTTCGGGAGCCGAGCTGGAACTCTAAGTAAATATGTTATATTAAATTGTTGGGATAGACTACCACAAAAATCGCAGTGTGTCAACGTGAACTTGTCGGGGCAAGGCCCCTCCATCTTGCTACGCAAGACCGTTCTGTCGCTTAAAAGCCCCACTGGGGCTTTCATTGCTGCGCTACGCTTCGCAAACGCGAACTTTTGAGAACACGCTGATTTCGGCAGCTTGCAAGAAAACACAAGGGAAACTTTGGCAAAAAGAGAGAGGGCCGGACGGTGCTGGCCCTCTTGACAGAATGATGAGATGCTCAAAAATTTCTGCTGCTTTTATTGCGGTTTTCAAAAATAGCGCCGAACAGAACGGCATATTTATGATATGCAGTTTGCGGATACTACTGCGGTGGGAAAATAGAATCAGGCAAAAGGATAAAGTGTCGGCAGGAAAAATACGGACACGACAATGAGGATGAGCGCCAGCGGGGTACCACACTTGAGATAATCCTTCAAGGTGTATCCGCCCGGCTCGATGATCATGATCTGGCAGGGAGCTGCCATGGGGGTCATGATGGACACACAGCTGGCTGTGATCACGCCGACCACGGCAGCACGGGGGTCTACGCCCATGCGGATACAGGCGGAAGTGACCAGTGGGATGAAGATGGTCAGGGTAGCCAGATTGGACATGACCTGTGTCAGAATGAAGGGAACAAGGAAGAACACCAGCATAATGATGTACGGATTGGTAGTATCGCCCAGCAGGCGGATCATCCAGTCTGCCACCACATCGCCTGCACCGGTGGTCTGGATGGCGTCCGACAGAGCCAGCACACCGGCAAACAGGAAAATGGTCGGCTGGTGGATGGAGTTGAGGGCTTCCTTCTCGGTCAGCACACCCGTCAGCACCAGAGCGGCAGCGCCGATGCAGGAAGTGAGATACATCTTGACACCAATGACATTTTCCAGAAGCATCATTGCAATGGAGACCAGAACGATCAGGACAGCCAGTTTGCGCTTGAAGGGGCTGAGTTTTTCGCTCTCAGAAGCCGTATGGGCTGCATCTGAAAACTGCTCGTTGGGAATATCCGGCATCAGCTTATAGCCAACAAAGGTCATGTACAGGATGGCAATGGTCAGCATCGGGATGCGCGCAATGGTGAAATCCCAGATGTGCAGCGGTGTCGGTGCGCCGGCCTGCATCATGACATCGTTCCATGCCATGTTGGAAGCACCCTGACCGAGAAAGGTCATCTGGGTGGCAATGTTGGCACAGGCCATAGAAGGATACAGCAGCTTGCTGCGGCTCACGCCGATGTCGTTCGCAATGCCTACCAGCAGCGGGATCATGATAGCGGCAGTTGCGGTGGCACTGGTGATGGCGCCCAGAAACGCACCTGCCACGCAGGAAAGAAAGATCAGCATCCGCATATTGTCCTTGTAGCGGATGACCAGACTCTGGGCTTTGTCAATCAGGGGCGTTTTGGTCAGCCCTGCACCGATGACGAACATGGCTACAAACATGACCACGTTCGTGTTGATGAAGCCGCCAAAGGCCTCGGCAGGGGTCTTGATGCCGGTGAGGATCAGCGCCAGAATGATGCCGGTAGAAATGACCGAGAACGGGACTTTACCGGATACAAAGGCGATGATCGTTACAAGCAGGATGACCAGTGTGATCTCCAATGGGCTCATTTGGGTTGTCCTCCTGTGGATTACTTCCACCTTGCAGATGCAAAGCAGTGGCAAAGGTGTGTAGAACAAAAAGAACGGTCAAGATCTTCTTTGTCTGCATTTTTTTCGTGCACATATTTGACCGCAAATAGCAACACCCAGGATGCTGATATGGCAGACAGCATCCGGGGTGTTTTGCGGAGAAGCAGAATAAACAGGGTAATGAAGATAGGAGTAAATGATAAGAAGTCTGTTGGATCTGTGAAAGCAAATATGGTTGTTAGAATTAACGTGATAGTGAGTTCATTTTAGGAGAAGAAGCTTTTGATGGATGGTTGCTCTCCGCAGGGTATAGGCAACGCTGGCTTCGCAGTTGGATCTTATTTGATGAAGCCAACGTGCTTGCAAATTTCCTCGACGGCCTTATCCTTGCGCTGATTGAAGATGACCTTGTTCTCTTCGAACAGGTTGCGGCCCTCAGCGTCGATGGAAACGATCAGGGGGCCAAACTCGTTAACGTGGCAGTGCCACAGAGTTTCCGGCATACCGAGGTCACGCCACTGAGCCTCGACGATCTCCTCCACCTCGGTGGCAGCCACAACGGCGTTACCGGCAGGGAAAACACAGTGGATGGCACCGAACTCCTTGCAGGCGCGCTCGGTGTTGGGGCCCATGCCGCCCTTGCCCACGATGACGCGGACACCGGACTTCTGCACGAACTCATACTCGAACTTTTCCATACGCATGGAGGTGGTGGGGCCCACAGACACCATCTCGAACTTGTCGTCCTCCAGAGGGCGAATGATGGGGCCGGCGTGGAAAATGGCAGCGTCCTTGACGTCCACAGGCAGCGGGCGGCCCTCTTCCACGAGGCGGCGGTGCGCCACGTCACGGCAGGTGGTCAGGTCGCCGTTCAGGTAAACGACATCACCGATATGGATGTCCTTCAGGTCCTCTGCGGAGACCGGAGTAGTAAGGATCTTCTTTCCGTCTTTAATGGTCAGCATTACAAAGTCACCCCCGAATGAGTATCAATGGTGTAGTTCAGATCTTTATCAAAAATGATGTGGCCGCGGCGATGGCTCCAGCAGCCCACGTTGACGGCAACGCCAATGGCAGAAGGATGGCGGGCAGTGTTCTCGATGTGCACGCCCATGACGGAGTACTTGCCGCCCATGCCCTGAGGGCCAAGGCCGATGGAGTTGATGCCGTCCTCCAGCAGCTTCTCCATATAGGCTGCGCGCTCGTTCTCGTTGTGGCTGCCCAGAGGACGCATCAGAGCCTTCTTGGACAGCAGAGCGGCGGTCTCAACAGAGGTGGCAACGCCCACGCCCACCAGCAGCGGAGGGCAGGCATTGATGCCGTAGCTGGTCATGACATCCATGACGAACTTGGTCACGCCTTCGTAACCTGCACCGGGCATCAGAACCATGGCCTTGCCCGGCAGGGTGCAGCCGCCGCCTGCCATATAAGCGTAGATCTCACACTTGTCGCTGTTCGGGATGATATCCCACCACACGGTGGGAGTGCCCTTGCCCACGTTCAAACCGGTGTTGAACTCATCGAAGGTCTCAACACTGTTGTGGCGCAGAGGTGCTTCAAAGGTAGACTTGACCACAGCCTCCTTCAGCAGACCCTCCACCTCGCCGATGAGGGGGAAGTCCACGCCGCACTTTACCCAGAACTGGAGCACACCAGTGTCCTGGCAGCTGGGGCGGTTCAGCTCCTTGGCCAGCTTCTGGTTCCGCTTCATGGTCTCATAAATGACCTTGGACAGCGGTGCGTCCTCCTGTGCGCCCAGCTCATCGAGCTTGGCAATGATGTCGTCCGGCAGCACCTTGGCGATATGGCTCACAAAGTTTGCCATATAGGTCGTCATCTGCTGCACCTGTTCCTGTTTGTTCATTCCAATGCCTCCTTAGCTTTGGTACATTTTGCGCGTTGGTTCACTCATATTCAACGTTCCTGTCCGCTTTACTGCGGGAAGAACGGAAATGCGATGGGAAGGATCACCATGCTGACGACGGTTGCGATGAGGATGAGGGGCAGGCCAGCCTTGGCATAATCCTTGAAGGTGTAACCGCCGGCGGAAACCACCATGGTGTTGGCGGGCATACCGATGGGCGTTGCGTAAGCGCAGGAGCCGCCGATGACACAAGCCATCAGGACTGCGCGGGGGTCGGCACCCATGCCCTGTGCGATGCTCAGGCAGATGGGAACCATCAGAGCGGTGGTTGCGGTGTTGGACATGAAGTTGGTCATGACGCAGCAGAGCAGGAAGACCACCAGAGTCAGGACGTAGGGAGAGGGATTCTCGCCCAGAGCACCAATGACGATGTTCGCAATCTCTGCGCCTGCCCCGGTCTTATCCAGTGCAGAGGCCAGAGACAGCGTACCACCGAAGAGGAAGATGGTCTTGAGGTCGATGGACTTCAGGGCATCCTTCTCGGAGATGACACCGGTGAGGATCAGAGCCAGCGCACCGATACAGCCGATGATGTTGAGCTTGATGCCGATCTGCTTTTCAAAGATCATGCCCAGCAGGGTGAGCACGAGGATGACAAGGGAGAGCACCTGTTTCCACTTGGGAACATTGCTGAAGTCCTGCTCACCGCCGAAGGAGTCATCATCGGAGACGGGGTGGTTGGGCAGCAGCTTCATGCCAAGGGTGGCATAGAAGAGGATGCCGACGGCGAGGATGGGCAGGCCCACGATGGCGTACTCGAAGAAGCCGAAGGACATCCCGATCTCACCCAGAGCGCTCTGGGCGATAAGGTTGCCCGGTGCGCCGATGAGGGAAAGGTTGCCGCCCATGGCCGCTGCAAATACCAGCGGCATCAGCAGCTTGGAGCGGGCATAGCCGGACTTTGCCGCAATGCCGATGACCACGGGGATCAGGACGGCGGCGGTGCCGGTGTTGGAGAGCACACCGCTCATCAGGCCAACGATGACCATGATGGCCACGATGAGGCTGCGCTCGGATTTGGCAAAGTGGGTAACAATGCCGCCGATCTTGTTGGCCATGCCCGTTTCAAACAGCGCACCGCCCACAATAAACATGGCAACAAACAGGATCACGTTGCTGTCGATGAAGCCCGCAAAGGCCGTTTTGACATCCAGCACACCGGTGACGACCAGCCCGATGCAGACGATCATGGATGTGACCCCGAGGGGAATCTTCTCGCACACGAACATGACGACCGCGAAGAGAAGAAAGAGTAGGGTGATAGTTGCTGCTGACATACCGGGGAATCCTCCTTTAATGAAATATAATGTATCCATTTCATCAGGGCAAAACAGCCCTGACTTTCGGAACGCCCCAGCTGCACCTCGTTGTGCAGAGTCTTTGCCGCCGTGCTGTGCCCTCACAGCCTTTCTTTGTTCTGGAAGGATCTGCCCGGAACCTTAGAATTCCGGGAATCTCGGCAGCGTCTTTTTTAAATTTTTATATCTAATCTTTGATAATGTATCCACTTGACGACACGAGAATACACCCGAAACAGAGATTTGTCAATCCCTTTTTTCGAGTTTTGTCGCATTGCACGGATTATGTACCAATTTTTGTGCACGCCAGACAAACAGTAGGATACAAGAAAATCTCCCTCCGCCGCCTTCTGCAAAAAACGTACGATCTCCAAAGCAGATGGAGAACGCACGTTTTATCCTTCTTTTATTCCAGCCGCTTTTTGAAATACCCCTCGGCACAGTAAATGGCACCGCAGGGATTATGCGCCAGAACGCGATCCTTGGCCACCAGCGTTGTGACCATGGCGTCCGAATACTTATAAAACATCGAGTCGTGTCCCACACAAAGTCCGACCTCAATGTTGAAATCGGTGTGCTGTTCGTTCAGAAGCTTTGCCTGTGCGATGGGGTTGCACATGGCCTCAAATTCGCCGGGGTGGATCTTGACCTCTTCCGGGATGCCCACTTCTTCTTTGGAGATGCCGCCGGTCTTGCAGATGACCGACACCACCTCAAACCCCTGCGCACGGAGCAGGTCGGCTACGATGCGGGCTTCTTTCCGCAGACCTTTGCAGAATGCAAGACCCAGCTTGTGGTAGCCCATCCGCTTGCAGAACTCCACCGTCTCCTTCAGGCGGGGCCACTGGCAGTAGCCAAGTCCCTCAATGGCCGAACAGTTGACGTAGAAATCGTGATTCTCGGGCAGATCGTAGCCGGCGCGGGCGGCCTCCATCACCGAAGCATTCCGCATAGGGCAGTTTTTGGGCATCTTTTCCGGCTCGTTGTTGGCGCAGGCCAGAACCGTACAGTTCGCACAGGTATACACTGTCTTGTCCTCCCTGATCTTATAAATAATAGGTCAGCGCATCGTCCATACTGCGGTAGATGTGTTTTTCCATTTCAGCCCGTGCGGCCAGCGCATCCCGTGCTTCCAGCGCCGCATAGATCTTTTTATGCTCGCTCTGGGAGTTGAGGGCATAGTCCAACTCGCTCATTTCCACACCAATGGACAGGCCGTTCCACAGCTCCGAGAGAAGATTGCGCATTTTTTCATTGCCGGAAGCTTCCCAGATCTCAAAATGGAAGGACTGGTTGTAGTCAGTATAATTTCCGGCCTGCTGATGAGAAAGAGCTTCCTCTGCAGTATCCACGCAGTTTTTGATCTTGGACAGGTCGGCATTGTTCTGGCAGCAGAGCATACAGGCGGTGCCTTCCAGCGCAGCGCGCAGCTGGTAGTGTTCCCGGATGGTCCTTTCCGTTACGCCCAGCACAATGGCGCACCTGTTCTGCTTGACTTCCAGCAGACCGTCACGGGCAAGGATCTGAAAGGCCTCCCGCACCGGCGTGACCGACACGCCCAGTTCCTGTGCGGTGTTTTCCAGCGTGAGTTCTGCACCCTCCGGGATGCTTTTTGAGATAATGGCTTTCCGCAAAGCGGAAGCTACCCGCTCGCGGGCAGGCAGCAGCTTAATGGGTTTCAGTCCCAGCATATTGACTCCTTATCGTTAAAATCAGATGCAGCAGTTCTTCTTCATAGGCGTTCCATGCATCCGGCACATCAGGGGAGCCCTGACGGTCCAGCATCAGCAGGCGGGCAAGCCGGTCGTTCACCGGCGTAGGACGTGCGCTCACGGCAAAGGCAATGTAGGTCTCCTGAATGCTCTCCAGCAGCTTGCGGTGCAGCGGATAGGGCAGGACGGTCCGCAGGGTACGGTGCTGCAGCATCTCGCCGCCTGCCAACATCGCATCCTGCGGCAGCGCACGCATCGCCTGCCGTTCCAACTGAGCCCCCAATGCCAGCATTTGGCGCAGGGCATCTTCGTTCAAATCAGCAGCTTTTACATGGTTGTTGGGCAGGCGGATGATAAGACCCTGATATTCAAGAATCATCAAGGCCTCCCGCACCGGCATCCGAGAGACACCGAGACTCTCTGCCAGTTCGTTCTGGGTCATTTCAGTGCCCGCCGGGATCTGCCCAGATAAAATGGCCTGCTGCAGGGCTTCCACCACACCGCCGTTTTTCTTCTGGATGCCGATATATTCCATAGAGTCCTCCGTGCAAATGTCTTTTTTATATTGTATCCAATTTTACAATAAAAAGCAAGACTTCCTTTATGACAAACAAAAATACCCGGCAGATTCTTTATGAAAAATCTGCCGGATATAGACCGGATGCCCTTGGGGCGTTCCATTCTGAAAAATTGCAGGGCAAATGCAAGCTGTGTTAACTGTTATGTAACCTTGTCAATCAATCTTCCATTCTTCCATCCCGGACTCCTTCTTTTCAGCTTCTGCCGCCTGCATTGCTTCCGGCGTACAGCTCCCGCCGCAGCAGCAAGGCTGCTTTTGTTCTTCTTTTTTCTTACCAAATCCGAAAATTGACATTTTGATTCCCTCCAATTATAAAATGAACCCCTGAAACAGGTTGAATAAGTAGCCTACAACGATAATGCCCAAAGCGCAGATAGCGATAAAAACACCCAGCAGCTTCGGCTTAACTGCCTTGCGCAGCATGATCATTGACGGCAGGGACAGCGTAGTGACGCCCATCATAAAGGCAAGCACCGTACCAAGCTGTGCGCCTTTTCCAAGCAAAGCCTCAGCAATGGGAATCGTTCCGAAAATATCGGCATACATAGGAATGCCGATGA
>ERZ857922.4312-NODE-4312-length-10894-cov-10.062367_pt1 | contig 10894 bp, 10 predicted proteins | sample MGYA00519579_ERZ857922 | MGnify/ENA primary metagenome ERZ857922 (study PRJEB31778, sample SAMEA3449375) | human gut metagenome | biome: human gut; feature: human-associated habitat; material: faeces | place: United Kingdom | collected 2010/2012 ... | reverse complement strand
AGATTAATGATATCTATTTTGATAATATCCAGGTGCTGAACGGAGATATCCCGGTCTCCATGATCCGGGGGTATCAGACACCGACAGAAGAAGTACGTGTCCATGATGTCCATTTTGATAACATTACTTTTATGGGGAATAAGTGTGAAACCTGGCAGGATATGCGGCTTGTTACAGAACTGGCAAATGACATTTATGTCAATGGTGCCAGACTATGCAGACAGATGAAATTCTGAGAATATCACCACATAGAGATGGTTTTATTACTTGCAGCAAGGAGGGTATTTATGGAACAAAGCAGCGATAACTGCTGAAGCAGTTCTTGGCTTTGCAAAAGGCCATCGGGTTTTATTCTGATGATGCTAAATGATGTCGCGGAAAACAAATACTCTGGAAAGAGACACACCAGCTGTGATTGGAAGAACCACAAGATGCTTTTGAAGTGTTTGAGAACGCCGCCAATGGTGATTTATTATCTAAAAGCTTAGGAGCAGCATAGAATAACTCAATCCACCGCCTTATCGTGAGATGGGGCGGTATTTTTTGAAAAATATGTAGGCGGCACGGGCGACAGCACCGGCATTTTGAGGTAATGCAGGGTGGGGTTTAGATTGATCCGTTACGTTTTGTGCCCTAAAAGAAGAAAGTCCTGATGCCGAAATTCGGCATCAGGACTCTTTACTGTTGCGTTTTACTTTCTGTAAACCACCGCTTCAAACGGTCGCAGACTTCCGGGGTTTCCGGGGGTGTTGTAGTTGCTGATAAGCAGCTCTGTGTTCTGCCAATCGTTCAGCAATGGGCAGGGTACGTCATGGTCGGTAAAGTTGCAGACCACGAGTATCTGCTCGTCGTTCAATGTGCGGGTGTAGGCGTAAATCTCTTCATCGTCGGGCAACAGCAGGGCGTAGTGACCGTAGACGAAGGTCTTGTCCGACTTGCGCAGCGCCAGCAAGCGGCGGTAGAAGCTGTACACCGATTCCGGGTCGCCCACTTGTTTGGCTGCGTTGATCTGCGGGTAGTTGGGGTTCAGCGGTATCCACGGTGTGCCGGTGGTAAAGCCTGCATGAGCCGCTCCTATCTGTCCGACCGGCTCCACCGGGAAGTGCACAGCAACCTAACCGACTATGTGACCCTGACCCGCATCCAGTTTGCGGCGAACCTGCTCCGGTATCATCACTACACGATCACACAGGCGGCACAGGAGGTAGGTATCCCGGTTGTGCCCTACCCGCCTGTTCAAGCGCACCATAGGAGAGACGCTGTCCCACTACGCCCGGTAGAAAGCCATCGAGGCCTAAGAGACGAACCAGCTAAAAAGAAGACTTTTGCAGCGGCGCTCATCTGGCCTCCTTGCAATCCTCTGCAGCATCGTATTATAATTTGTATAGAATCGGCAAGCTGCATGCTGCACCAGCAGGAGGGCATTTTATGATTTTACAAACAGGTTTCCGCACCGATATACCCGGCTTTTACAGCACGTGGTTTGCAAACCGCCTGCGTGCAGGGTTTGTGCTGGTGCGAAACCCTTATGATCCGCAGTCCGTCACGCGGTATGCCATCAACCCGGATGTGGTGGACCTGATCGGCTTTTGCACCAAAAATCCTGCACCGATGCTCCCCCGCATGGAGCTGCTGCGCCCCTATGGGCAGTACTGGTTTGTCACGATCACCCCCTACGGACCGGAGATCGAGCCGCATGTACCGCCGAAGGCGCAGGTCTTGCAGGACTTTATCACCCTGTCAAAAATTGTCGGCCCCGATTGTATCGCATGGCGGTATGACCCCATTTTTCTTTCCGACACCTACACAGCTGCGCGACATATCGCTGAATTCGAGCAGATGGCGTCTGTACTTTCCGGCTATACCAGGACCTGTGTGATCAGCTTTATCGACCTTTATGAGAAGGTACGGCGGAATTTTCCGCAGGTAAAAAGTGTCCCGCACACGGAGCGCGAAACGCTGGGAAAGGCTTTTGTTGAAATCGGCAAAAAATACGGTATGATGATACGCCCCTGCGCCGAGGGCACCGCGCTTGCCCGCTATGGTGCCGATTGCAGCGGCTGCATGACACAAAGAACTTTTGAGACCGCGCTGCACCGTCCCCTGCGGCTGCCCCCGCAAAAGCCAGCCCGCAAGGAGTGCGCCTGCTGCCTTACGGCGGATATCGGTGCCTACAATACCTGCGGTCACGGCTGCCTATACTGCTACGCCAACGCCAGCCGTGTGACTGTAGCGCAGAATATGCGTATGCACGACCCCGCTTCACCCTTTTTGGTCGGGCACAGCCAGCCAGGCGATGTGATCCATGAGGCAAAACAGGAAAGCTGGCTGGTCGATCAGATCAGTATGGCTGAGCTCCTCTAGCAGCAGGCAGTGGCTGTCGGCCACTTTCACCGCTGCAACAACAAAAGCTTGCAAGATAAGGCTAAAATGCCTATACTTGCAAGCTTTTTTGTTTTCATTTGCGAAAATATGGGGCGAGCGATTCCTGTTGCTGTATCGTGCAAAGCGAGCTGCAATACAGCCGCACACAACAAAAAGGCTGCGCTTCCTGCGCAGCCTCTTAGCAAACGGCCTTATTCGGCGTATTCTTTAACGGCTCCAGCCTTCTGCAGGGCCGCCATCACAGCGGGGATCAGAACCAGCTGCACGATAATGCCCGGCACGGCATTGAGCAGTGCGCCCGCCAAGAATGCCTGGGCTGTAAACGCCTTGCCGCCCAAGCCCAGCAGCACGACTTCAGCCACGCCCCAGACAAGCCGCCCTGCTGCCATGGCGGTAAGTAGCGCTGCATACACCCCTGCCGCGCCCTTTTGAGCCATACGGCGGTATACAAGCCCGATAACAAGGCCGTAGGTCAGCAGCTCAAAGGCCATCGCAATAGCCACCGGATACATCGGAGGCATCCCGAACAGGACCGAGCGCAGCAGCGGCGCAACAAATCCCACCGCTGCACCGTACTGCCAGCCGCAGACAAGGCCGCACAAAAGCACCGGAATATGCATTGGGAGCAGCATGCTGCCAATTTGCGGAATCTGGCCCGTCAGCATGGGCAGCACGAGGCACAGCGCCAAAAACAGCGCTGCACAAGCCAATTTTTTTGTATTCTGGTTTTTCACAACATATCACCCTTATCAAAAAGTTTGAACCGCGCACCCTTCTGGGCACTGCCTTCCTGGCTTTTTCATAAGGGCATTCCTGCATCCTTCAAGTCCGCTATAGCGGGAACCATGCAGTTATGCCATAGGTCCGCTTACTATATTACACAAAAATCTCCGCCGTGTCCAGTACAAAATTGCAGCGTGCGGCTGGGTCATGGGCAGCAAAATACCCTTCCTCCAGCGGGATCCACCGCTGCACAAAATTTGCGTAGCGTATGCCCTCTCTCGCCCGCAGGCGCGCCGCCTGCACATCGGGCGGGCAGGTAACAAACACACGCACCGCAAAGTCAGTCTGCAGCGCCGGATGCAGGCTGTAGCTGCCCTCCAGAATCGTCAGCGGCGCGGCAGCAAGCGGCTTAGACGGCAGGAAGGCTCCCGCCGCACAGCTGTATGCATTATAGAGCACCGTTTCGCCGCGCAAAAGCGGCTGCAGAACCTCGTTTCGCAGCCGAATGAAATCTATATTTGCGCCGGGCTGCTCCTGCCAGTTTGCGCAGCGCGCAGCAAGCGGTAGATAGAAATCATCGGTATGCACTACCCGACAGCCCAGCTGCCCCGCCAGAAATTCCGCCAGTGTAGACTTGCCGCTGCCGCAACGCCCGTCAATAGCCAGCAGCGCCGGGCCGTTTTCTGCGGCCAACTGTGCGGCCTGCAGGATCGGGGCGGTGGCTGTTGCCAGCGGCGTCATGCGTCCAGCGCACGCAGCGTAAGTGCTACGGCATTTTGCAGATACTCGTCAAGGCGGCAATCCTGCGTGCCCGCCACAAAGATCCCGCAGCCGGACGCCGGGATCAAAACCTTGGCTGCCTCACTGCCGGAAATCGCCACCGACATGTTGGGAGAAACCTCTCCCATGATTCCGTTGGCCATCAAGATGCCGATGGGCCCAAGGATAACATTGGCTCTAGCGGCGTTGTACACCACCGCATTTTCCCCGGTGGCACCGCGCACTGCACCCGCCTTCAGCATGGCGCTGGTTGCCAGCACATTCGTGCCCACTGCCAGCAGCTCGCAATCCGCAGGCAGCTTAGGCAGCAGCAGCTTTGCAAGCTGTGCGCCCATGCCGCCGCCCTGCCCATCAATGATCAAAATTCGTTTCATACCTTACATCCCCTGTCGCTATATGCCCTGCCGCTGCAGCGGCTCAGGCTGTCGAAAAACCTCCCTCTGCGAGACAGACTCCCCCGATACGGGGGAGGTGGCGCTTGCGCCAGAGGGGGAGCAGTGCCCCGAAGGGGCGGAGGGAGAGAACCTTGCCATAGCCCGAAATATTTCGGGTAGCCGTTAAGCTCTCTCCCCCACCGCCTGCGGGCGGAGCCCCCTCGCAGAGGGGGCCAAGGGGTGAACGCACCTTTTTCGACAGTCTGCGCCACTGCAGTGGCTTACTTATGTCTACTATTTTACACCCCCGGAGTACAGCATCGCAAGTGGCAAAATGAAAAGGGCTTCTGATTACTTGTAAAAATTCATCGTGCTCCATTTTCCATCAATTCCTGTTGCTGTAACTTTATTTTCGATTTTTTGTTGTGTTCGCTAAGAGATTTCTTGCCTGCCAAGGCGACTGCTCTCGCTGCTATAGCATATCGAAACTTTTCCAAATGCTGTATGCCTTTATAGCAGACGCAAGCCGAATCCTGCTGCCAGTCCCCTCCCCTGCCCTCTTGAGATAACCCTTACCTTATTGGATGGTGTTTGCTTTATGCTTTTTCTTCCTTCGGCATGTGGCATATAACCTACGGGGCGATAATCCGGCTTTCTACCTATTACAAGGTCTATTCTCAAATTCAGCTTGTTTCGTGCTGCGAAGGCTTCCCCTCCCATTTAAAAGAGAGGTTTCTACACTTTAACATTCGGATAATTTTCCTTTTTGGAACAGATCGTATGGACCAATTTGTATATTTTTCATATATTATCCTATTAGTATATTTAATTGCATCTTATGCAGCCACTCACCTATCCTTTTTATCCACCTTATGTAAGTACATTAAGCCCGCAATCCCTGTGGATTACTGCCGAAAAAGTGGATAAGTCCGTCAAAAAGAGGTTTTCTCATCAAGAAGTCGGGAAGTCCAGCGAAAAGAGAGTTTTCTACATTTCATTCCCGAAAAAAATGTTTACTTTGCATTATGCCATACTTTGCACCACTATGGACCTCTCTGGATCATCTTTGCATTACACTATGTACATATTGTATATATTACATCGCTATTTCCTCATTGTATTTTATCTGCAACGATTTTTCCAATTTCTACTATCTTCTCTCCCAGCTTTTTTTGTTTTTCAAGGGCTGTTTTCTTTTCTATATCTATATATTGTGGTTTTACATCCTTTTATCACTACGCTACTTTGGCAGTGCCCTTCTGTACATGGCTGTGTTTTTTCCTCTTTTTTTTTCGCTCTTTTGATGTGGAAATCTCTTTTTAGTGCAGATAATTCCTTTTTCGCAGCCCAGTTATATATCGGTATATCGCCTATTATTCTGTTTAAAAATCTTACGCTGTTTATGTGTAGTAACCTCTTGGTTCGCCACTATTACCTTTCCTGTCTCTGCCTATATAGCCTCTCTTTGTGCAAGAACAAGTATGTTAGTTGATCCACAACACCAATATATAGTGTTTTTAAATCAATTTCTAAAAGGAGGTTTCTACACCGGAAAATTTGAGCACCTCCTACCGCAGAGATCACCCGCAGCAGCAAAAGGAGGTTTCTACACTCGCGAAAGGGAAATTCTTGTTTCACTTCTCCCCTGCTTCTATGCCTACTACCCTAATTCAAGCGCCGGCGTTTTCCGATGCTTGTGCAAAGAGAGGTTTCTACACCGGAAAAACCAGCTATAACACTCTCCACTATGCTTGCACAGCAATTCTCTCCCGCTATCGCAAAAGCAAAATTTCCACCCTGCACAATTTGTAGCCGCAACAGACAGTATACAGAAAAAACTTTGAAAACAGAGATTCTTCCACGGCAAAAAAGAGGTTTCTACATGCTTAGTTTGGCTGATTTGGCTGTAGCAATCTCTTTCTACAGCCTTTTAAACCTCTTGCATCCGGTGTGGAAATCTCTTTCGCCAAATGTTTTTTCCTCTCCGCTGGCATGTGGAAACCTCTCTTTCTACATATTATAATAAATAAGTAAAAAGTAAGATATAAGATAAATAATTGTAAAAGAGAAAAAAGCAAAATTAAAAAAATAGAAAAGCTCCAAACATTTTTCGTTGACAGTCGGCAAATAGTATAGTAATATTATCAGTATAATGATATTTGTGTACCTATTTGTATTGTAACATCTAACGAAAGGAATATATAGCTGTATATCGTAATTATTTTAATCCCCTCCTTGTACAGCTATAAGTAATGGATATGAACAAAACGAATTCGTCCATTGATGAAAACGAGGAATCTTTAGTTGGAGAGGTCCTTTCTGATGATGAGGTCCGCGAAAAAAAGCAAGCGATTGCGAAATGGCAGCACTCCCCTGTCGGCTTTGGCTCTTACATTACCAAAAGTAATGACCTGATCCAGCGGACAAAGTACTCTCTGCCCAGAAATGAGCAAAAGGTTCTCTTTATGCTTATGTCTAAAATCGACCAGAAAAATGATAAGGATGCATCCAAATATTATTCGATCACTTTCAACGATTTTGCCAAGTTGACCGGAGTGCGCACGGTGGATACGACTTATGCACTGAATCTGAAGGAAACTATAGAAAATTTGGAAAATCGTACCTTCTGGGTCAAGAAAGAACCCGGCAGTAAGGTGTATCGCTCCATTTCCTGGCTGCAAAAAGGTTCTGAGGTCGATTTCGACAAGAAAGAGATTCGCCTGCGCTTTAACCAGGACATCTGGAAGGATATTGCGCAGCTTACCAGCAACTATACCTCTTACAGCATCGAATATCTGCTGATGATGAAAAGCACCTACTCTATGCGCGTTTATGAAATCATACTCTCCTATGACAATGGAAACAGAGACTATGGCTATACGAACGGCCTTGTATTCCAGCCGGTAAATGATGAGATCCTGAATAAGTTCTCCTCAAAGCGCGACGAACTGACGGGTTATAAGTATAAAAAATTCAATATTGATGAGTTTAAAGGTCTGCTTTCTGCACCCACAGAGGCAGAGAGAGAGTCCACAAAGAGCAAAAAGAAAAAGGATCCGGCATCTGCCGACAAGAAAAAGTTTGACCGGGAAAAACCGCTGTCTGAAAAGTACAGGACTTTTACAGAGTTTGAAAAGAATGTTTTAAAGACCGTTAAGAAAGAAATCAATGAGATGACGGATCTTTGGTTTGACTATGCCCCGGCGCGCAAGCGCGGTGTTCGCAAATATGAATACCTGTATATTTTCATCAAATACAAGACCAAAGCGGAAATGAGGGATGTCCGCTCCTATCATGATAGAAATACGCACGATAACGAAATTGTAAGGGATTCCAGAAAGAAGAAAACCCAGAGTGCGGAAAAAGCAGCCCAGCATATTACAGAGCCGTTTAGCACAGATATTTTGAAAATGAAGTATAGAAAAGCAACTACGGAGATCAGAAACAAAGCAGACTATGCTTCGTATGAGGATAAGCTGACGGACAACGAGAAAAATATCTGCAATGATATTTTCACATACACGGCTAAGATCCTGACAAACATCAACAAGCGTGATCAAGCGGAGGAAACACTGGATTCTTTAAACCGAATCATCCATGACAATGCCGGGCTGAAAACATGGGCCCTGGGACTGTGTGTAAAATTTACGGAGATGTTTGAAAAAGCAACCGAAAGGAAGTCTGCACAGTATTATCGCACGGTTGTTTATAACGATACGATTGAAAACAGTGCTTTGATCATCGCGGCTGGCAAGCAGAAGCTCGCATCGTTGGATCCGGCGGGAGTGTTTAAGTTTGATATGTCTGTCTTTGAGGATGTATAAGTATTATTTGGCAGCAGCCTGCAACATGCAGGCTGCTGCTTTTCGCTGTAAAGAAAAAAAGATTATAAGTGACAAATAAATACAAACCGAGAACAGCAACAAGAATTGAAAGATGTGTTGACTCTGTCAGACTGTCGAAAAACTCTTGTAGGGGCGAGCATTGCTCGCCCCTACACATGCAATAAGGCAATAAGGCAATTTTTTTGACGGTCTGAACTCTGTTTCGTGCTGTGAAGCGCGGTGCGAGTATGTAAAGAAATGGCCTATACGAATGCAGATATATTAAAGAACAGCAACAAGAATTGATAGACTTGAAATATCGTTATGGCAGGATGATACCCGGAAAAGAGAATTGACTTTACTTATATCTATGTTATAATTGAAATCACAATAAGCAGCAAAAGATGGCTGCAACTATTTTGTGGTGAGGTATAGGCTTCAACATATTCAGCCACTGAAGTATGATAAAATCGTACAACCGGAATGGCAAAAAGGCATGGAAAATCGATTACAAGAGAATCACAGAATGATAATCCACAGCAACAAGAATTGACGGACATATCCACAAATAACAGCCTTTACAGAAATGAGGAATTGCTCAATGTCTGCAAAAATTATTACAATTGCCATTGAAAAGGGGGGCACGGGTAAAACCGTAACGGCCTCCAATCTTGCCTACCTGATGGGCGATGAGGGGAAAAAAGTTCTTTGCGTGGATACTGATCCGCAGGGAAATCTCACCAAAGCACTCAGCGGCGGCTTGAGCATCACAAGCGATGAATTCTACGGCAAGGCACTCTATAATCTTTTCGACGGGTTCCTGTATCATAGCAAGACGCGAGACTTTATTGTGGAAACGCAGTATGAAAATGTGGATATGATCCCGTGCGATGCGCAGACGCCGCGAATCAATAAGCGCATTGAACTGCTGATTGGCGATGCAGAGCGCCTGAAGGACGGAGATCCGAGGAAGGTTTCCGGTATGGGAGATTTTCTGTACTATTTCCTCAATCAAGTGCGTGATGAGTACGATTACATTCTTATTGACACACAGCCTACGCGGGACAGCCTGTTGCTTTCCAATGCAATCTATGCAGCGGATTATATCCTGATTCCAGCCGGCTGCGAGGATAACTCCGAAGAATCGGCATTTCGCCTTTATTATGAATGCAACAAAATGAAGCAAAGCTCCACTTCTCACCTGATGGGTGCCGGTGTGTTGTTGGTGAATGTAGACAAAAGCGCAGCAACAGACAAGAAGATTCAGGAGCACTTTAAAGAAGAACTCGGCACATCGCTGTTCAGCGTTGCAATTCCCACAAGCAAGACGGTGAAAACATCCATTTCCCGCTTTTTGCCTGTGTGCTATATGGCAAAAACGCAGCCTGTGGCAAAAGCCTATGTGAAAGCCTACGAAGAATTGAAGAAGCGTCTGGAGGTGAAATGATATGGGAATGAAAAGCCCCGCCCAAAAGAAGGAAATCGTAAAACGTTCCCGCCCGACGGATGCAGAGCTTGGCAAAATTGATTCCAATAATGGCGATGCAGGAAAAATTATCAGTGATCTGACCGCAGGGCATAAAAGCATTGAATACGAAGCACGGGATATTGCACTGTACGATATTCGCGTAAACGCGGACAACGAAATCTTCCGGCAGGCAGATACCCAAGAGGATATTGTGCAGCTGGCGGAGGATATTCAGCGCAACGGCCTGATGCATAATTTGGTGGTGTTTCCGCAGGAAGAAAATGGAAAAACAGTGTATGTCCTTCTCTCCGGAGAGCGCCGCTACCGCGCGATGGAGTACCTCGAAAAGAGAGGAGACGCCACCTGGAACACCATCAAAAACTGCAATGTGATCACAACCAGTCTTTCGGAAAATGAAAAAAAGGTGCTTTTATACAGTGCGAACCTGCAGGTCCGCGGCGGCTTTGCGGATGAACAGATCCGCCGCAAGGCCGTTGCAGAATTTGTGGTCTGCCTTCAGAACGAGCCGTTCAATATGACGGAAAAGGACGCTAAAAAGGCAATTAAGGAAGTGAGTGCAACCACAGCCAAGCAAATCGACCGTGATTTCCGCATTGAGGAAAAGCTGGACAAAGAGCTGCTTCGCCTTTTGGATAACAAGTTCCTGACCCGCATGGAGTGTGAAAGCTATATCACGCTGGAGCCGGAGGTGCAGCATAAAATTGCGCAGTGCTATCTGTTGCTGAGCGCGGTTGATGTGAGCAACTGTGACACCGATGCCCGGGAGCGCCTGCTGCAGGAATGCAACAGCATACATTATGACTTTATCCGGGCTATTGACAGAGCCAGAAAAACCAACGAGCCGGATGAGCGGGACGAGCGCCTGGAGACTGCGTTTGCAGAGTGTGAAAACGAAATCCGCCTGCTGCAGAACAGGGTAGGGGAGTACCGTGACGCCGTCAGTCGGCATGATACGGAGATGGCCGAGGAAATCGCAAAGGATGTGGCCAGGGATCAGGAGGCAAAGCGCGTCGAGAAAAAGGAGCAAAAGAGCGAGTCTGAAAGCGCGACCTTTGTGGAAAAGACGATCCAGCCTGTTGCTAATAAGATTTTTAAGAAAATGAGTTCAACCAGCTATAAGCGCGGCGTCAGAAAGATGTCTCAGGAGCGCCGTGATAATGATGTTGCGATTCTGAATGAACTGATCGAGCAGGCGCAAAGCCTCCGGGATTTGATTGAAGCCGCAAAGTAAGGCAGGGTAGGGGGAGACACTGTCCCGGAAACAAAGGCAACACCGCACAATTCCCGCCTTACGGCTTAAGCACCGCTCCGGCGGCTGC
>ERZ857922.4311-NODE-4311-length-10895-cov-4.522048_pt1 | contig 10895 bp, 10 predicted proteins | sample MGYA00519579_ERZ857922 | MGnify/ENA primary metagenome ERZ857922 (study PRJEB31778, sample SAMEA3449375) | human gut metagenome | biome: human gut; feature: human-associated habitat; material: faeces | place: United Kingdom | collected 2010/2012 ... | reverse complement strand
GCCAGGTCGGTCAGGCTGTGGACCGGGATTCCGGCGAAGCTGTGGACGGCGTCGAGTTTACCGTTTAAGACAGAGTCCACGCTGGCGGAGAAGCTGTAGTTTTCAAGGGCAGTGTTGGCAATATTGAGCCCGGCTGCCTTGAGAGCGGTGCGGGCGGAAAGCTCCGTGGTGGATCCTTCTGGTCCGACGGCAATGTGGTGTCCGGCGAGTGCATGAACGTAGGAGATATGCTCGGATTCCGGCGCCATCCAGGTGGACAGGCTTGAATAGACGGCCCCGATCGCCCGCAGGGATTCGACCGGATGACCGGAAAATTCGTCCGTTCCCTGATAGGCGGAAAATGCCACATCGCCGCTGACCAGTCCCATATCAAATTGTCCGTTTTTGATATTTTCCACGTTCGTGTAGGAACCGTTGGAGGCGCTTAAATTGACCTTGAGCTGTTCATCATGTCCGCTTAAAACAGAGGCGAGGGCACTGCCAACCGGGTACATGGTTCCGCCGCTGTCGGCAGTTCCGATGGTCAGAACGTGCAGCTCTTCGTCTGCTTCGTTGGGATGGTCGTTGACCCGCGCATCTGCGGAGGTGCTGCCGGAACAGCCGGAAAGTCCGAGCAGGAAGGTAAGAAGCATCATTGGTGCCAATTTTACTAGTTTTTTTATTTTCATAGATCTCACCTTTTCGTAGTTTATCAGTATATAAAAAAACGCAGCGGTTCTGTCGAATGCTGCCTTAGCGATTAAAAGAATATTAAAACTCTATAAAAAGTATAACATAAAAAACAGTGATAAGACAAGATCAAGATAGAAGATAGATAGAAAATTTCTATGAAAAAAAGAGCGTCCGGTTTATGTGGGGGAACCGGACGCTCTTCTTTCAGGTTACATTTTCAATTGAGCCTTAGGTATGTTGTTATATAAAAGATGTCTTATATGAAGTGTTCCTATCTCGTCTCAGTGATTATTTTGTAATCAGGCTGGAGAAGATGGAAAGGAAAATCGGGTTGTAAATATCGTCGATGATAACGGCGAAGGAGGGGTACAGCATTAGGGACAAACCTATGAGGAGTATTAAGATCAGCAGGATTGTAGAATGACGGTTTTTCATAGGACTCTCCTTAATTCTGCAACGGTCTAAAACTGCACTTGACCCGGGAGGGCCAAGGCCCTCCCGGAGTGCAGGCAAGAACGGGGGGAAATATAAGCAAAATGGAAGAATTATGCGGCAGCGCTCATGCGCTTCTTGGTGATCAGCAAGACAACCGCACCGATGACCAGGATAGAGCCGAGGACATAGAAGATGGTGGTGCCGATACCGCCGGTGCTGGGCAGCTCGGTGCCGGACTTGTTCTCGATTTCAACCTTCTCAACGTTGGTTGTATCCTGCTTGAGGGTATGGGTCATGTGCACACCCTCGTCGGTAACAGTGTGGGAAATCTCAACCTCGACAGGACCTGCCAGCTTATTGTAGCCGCCAGGAGCCTTGGTCTCTTCCAGGTAGTAGGTGTCAGCGTCAAGGCCTTCGACCGCAATCCTGCCGGCATCATCAGAGACAAGCTTGGTGGCCTCCGTCTTCGTCTGAGTCCAGCCGGTCAGCTTTCCATTGGTGACCTGAGCATACTCTCTATTCGATTCTTCACTGCCCTTGTACAGAATAAACTCAGCGCCAGCCAGGGCCGTTTTGGTCTCGCCATCCATGTGATACTTGTAGATGGGCAGCTTCCAAGTGTAAGTAGTGGTGGTATCATGCTCGGTGTGCTGATTGTCGCCATAATCCAGCCAGGTATCGTTGACATAACCGGTGCCAGCAACGGCTTCACTCGTCAGTTTAGCGGTGTAGTTGATAACGATGTCGGTGTCAGCAGCGATGCTGTCCAGATAGGTCTCAGTGAACACAATGTGGAAGGTGCAATCATCGGGCAGGCCGGTAGTCACTACAGTATAATCACTCTCGGCACCCTCAGTCAGGGTGGCGCCGCCAGCCGTGATGGAGGTTACGCTGACAAATTCCAGCTGAGAAACCATCTTATCATGCACAACATACTTCCGAGCGCCGGGCTTTGCACTGGCGGTGGACTTGAAATTCACGGTCTGGTCGATATCCGCATCATTGACGTCTCCCCAGCTTTCGTCAGAATCCTCCTGGACCTTCTTTTCGATGGTGGGTCTCGGGTTCTTGTCCTTGATTACCATGCTGGGCTTTGTGGTATTCAATTCGCACAGAGCACCCACAGTAGAGTCGACCAGATAGTAGCCAAGCTCCAGGTTGGAAATAGTAGCTTGGCCATCTGCGGTAGGCTTGACACTTCCGTCAGCATTCCTACCGGACAGCTGGCCCTTAGCAGCCTTAGCAAAGCCAGCAGCATCAGCGTCCTTAACCCAGGTCACATAGCCCTGCTCGTTAAAGGAAACGTAGGCCGTTTGGGTTTTCAGCCATTCTTCCCAGGCAGAATTGGCCTTGTAGGCATATATTTTTTTCTCTGCATCGTAGCTTTCTAGATACAGGATCTGGTAGGCATTATAGGTCTCGCCATTGAGGGCATTTTCGATGGTAATTCTACCGGGTTTAGTGGTGGTTTCCCCACCCCCCTCGGCAAAAGCGGTAGCAGCCAATCCCATAACCATAACCAGTGCCAGGACCAGGCTCAAAATTTTTCTGCTCAATTTCATAATAAGTATCCTTTCTTCTTTTTTCATACTGTTTTGGATCGTGGAACATTGCTTCCGTTCTCAGCCAGCGCCGGTATTTCTATTTCAGTATGCCGAAGCCGTCCAAAGGCCAGACCCGGAATACAGCTTTCCCGACGATTTGTTCCTCTGCCACACAGCCTATCGCCGTATTTCTGGAATCCACAGAGGCAGTCCTGTTGTCACCCATGCAGAAATAGCTGCATTCCGGCACCTGATAGGGCAGCGCAATATTGCACTCACCCAGGGCTGGTTCCGTCAGGTAAGGCTCCATCAGCCGTTCGCCGTCCACATACACGCTTCCATTCCCGTCGATGTCTACCCTTTGGCCGGGGCCCGCAATGCAGCGCTTGACCAAAATCTTGTTGCTGTGATAGAACGCCAGCACATCTCCGGGTGCAGCATCCGAGCTCTTGACGCAGATCACAATATCGCCCTTATCCAGAGTGGGCGTCATAGAGTTTCCATAGACCTGCAGGACAGGCATCCAGATCGTAGCCACCAGCACTGCCACCGCTGCGACCACCACCAGGGCATACACTGTGCTGCGCAGCTCCCGCCTGTAACGGCTCCGGTATATTTCTCTGTCCAGTTCTGCCGTCAACTGTTCCACAGTCGGAATCTCCCGGGGTCTGTGATATCGGGGGCTCATTTTTCGCGGTCTCCTTCCTGTGCGCTGCGGTAGACATTTTCCAGATACTGCCTGGCGGCTTTGTCAGCGGCCTCGAACACGCCATTGAGCTGCATAGCCGCTTCTGCCATAGAACCGGCCCGCAAACTGACCAGCTCCCTATTTTCCAGCTCCGCCTCCGCCTGCTCCAGACGGTTCCTAAGCCGCTGGTTTTCCTTCATCTGCTCGATGAGCATTTCCAGCAGTTCCCTGCGGCTAAGCCGTTTTAACTCTTTACTTGTCATCAAGCCCTTCCAAATCTTCCGTTACACCGCACGGCATTATTTGTTGTCAGATCGTCCCTGGATGAATTTCATTTTCCACGTTTCGAGACAGGCATAAGTATTTCAAGCATGCATCAGCACTCCAGCATCTCCAGCGTGCAAGTTTGAGCAATGCTCTGGCGGATGGCTGCACGAACAGGCAGCACGGCAGAGGGAGATACAGACAGTTCATCGATACCCATAGCCAGGAAGGTAGGCAGCATGGAAATGTCAGCACCCAGCTCGCCGCAGATACCGATCCAGATGCCAGCCTTATGGGCAGCATCGGCAGCCATTTTGATGGCACGGAGCAGAGCGGGATGATGAGGATCATAGAACTTACCCAGATCGTTTGCCTGACGGTCGCAGGCCAGGGTATACTGAGTCAGATCGTTGGTGCCAACAGAGAAGAAGTCCACCAGTTTGGCAAGTTCCTCGGCCACAAATACAGAGGAAGGAGTCTCGACCATAATGCCCAGCTCAGTATCCTTGTTATAGGGAATGCCCTCGGCTTCCAGTTCTTTCATAACGCTCACGCAGGCACGCTTACATTCCTTGACTTCCCAGACAGAAGTGATCATGGGGAACATAATGGCAATTTTACCGTAAACAGACGCCCGGTACAGAGCGCGCAGCTGGGTGCGGAATACCTCAGGACGATTCAGACAGATACGAATAGCGCGAACACCCAGGGCAGGATTTTCTTCTTTCTTCATATCGAAATAATCCACCTGCTTGTCTGCACCGATATCCAGAGTACGAATCACAACACGCTTGCCGTTCATGGCAGCAGCAACACTACGGTACGCTTCGAACTGCTCATCCTCAGTGGGGTAATCGGAAGCACTTAAGTAAAGGAACTCACTGCGGAACAGACCGATACCCTGACCATCGTTTGCCAGAACGGCAGCCACATCCTCGGGAGAACCGATATTGCAATACAGCAACATCTTCCTTCCATCCAGAGTGATATCTTCCTGGCCCTTCATGGTTTCCAGCAGCTTCTTTGTTTCCTGCTGTTTTTCATATTTTTCTTTCAGAGCAGCCTGCGTCATAGCGTCGGGATCGATGATCAGCTGACCGGTTTCACCGTCAATATAGCCAACACGGCCATTGTAGCTTTCTGCCAGAGCCTCACCAGCACCGCAGATAGCAGGGATACCCATAGTACGGGCCAGAATAGCAGTATGGGAGTTACCGGAACCGCCCATGGTGACAAATCCCAGAATCTTGGACTTGTCCAGCTGCAGGGTTTCAGAAGGGGCCAGATCGTCCGCTGCCAAAATAACCGGAACATCAGAGCGGATTCCTCCGTCCACAACACCCAGCAAATTATTCAGAATCCGCTTAGCTACGTCCTTGATGTCCGCAGCACGAGCCTGCATATATGCATCATCCATAGCAGCAAACATGGCAGCGAACCGGATGCCTGCCTGTTCCACGGCATATTCTGCATTACAGGATTTTTCATCAATCAGAGATGTAATACACTCTACAAAGTCTTCATCTTCCACAAACATGGCATGGGTTTCAAAGAGGACTGCCATCTCCTCACCGGCATCTTCCTGGCACTGTTCTGCCAGAGCGTTCAGCTGCTGGATGGATTGCTCCTGAGCCACAGCCAGGCGGGCTTTTTCGGCCTCAATATCAGAGACAACTTTCAACGTAACCGTGGTGTCAGAACGCTGGAAGAAATAGAGGGGGCCTTTTGCAATGCCCTTGGATACACCTTTACCTTGGATTGTAATCATAGTTCAGTGTCCTTTCTATACGTGGAAAGAAGTTGGGAAACGCCGAAGAAGGAGTGTTATCATTTCAGCGCTTCCCGTGGCAAAAGGATTTGATTGCTTACAGATTGTTGTTAAAGAAGGCAGTCAGAGCGGCAATTGCGGCATCTTCATTCGCACCTTCTGCGGCTACAGTAACAACATCGCCCTGCTTTACACCCAGACTCATGAGCTTCATCAGCTGACCGGCCTTCACAGTGGTACCATTCTTGGTGATGGTAACAACAGTATCGGCGAAAGCTTTTGCTTCCTTGACCAGCATACCAGCGGGACGGGCATGGATGCCCAGAGGATCATTGATGGTATATTCAAACTGCTTCATATTATTAGCCTCCTAAATCGTTATTCTATTCCATTACTTGCTCAGTTCGATGACAACGTCATCATTGGTAACAGCATTGCCGGTGTGACCGTTCAGGGAAGCAAAGTCATCCACATTGCAAACCAGGACAGGGGTAATGGTATTCAGACCGGCAGCCTTGATTCCTTCCAGATCTGCTTCGAACATCAGCTGGCCCTTCTTGACCTTCTGGCCATTCTTCACATGAACTTTGAAGCACTTGCCGCCCAGGCCAACAGTTTCCAGCCCCACATGGATTAGAATCTCAGCGCCGTTTTCAGCTACCAGGCTGCATGCATGGCCGGTTTCAAACATAGTATCTACGGTAGCATTGCAGGGAGCATATACCTTGCCGTCAGCAGGGATAATGGCAATGCCTTCACCCAGCACACCCTGGGCAAAAGTAGGATCGGGAACTTCTGCTACAGGCACGGTCTGACCAGCCATAGGAGCAAAAATATGATTGGGATCAAAGGTTTCTTCTTTCTTACCAAACAGTTTATCAAAAAGACCCATATTATTTCCTTCTTTCTATATTACTTGATCAGAGCCAGGCACTCGTAAGGCCTCAGAGTCAGATCAGTGAGGGCGGTGGCATTGTCCCAGTTTGCGATCAGAACATCGGTATTTTCCCAGCCCTGGGGCAGGGTTACAGGGGCTTCTTCACTGGTAAGGTTACACATCACCAGCATCTCCTGGGAATCGGTATAACGGCGGTAAGCCAGAACGCTCTCGTCTTCCTTCATCAGGAATTCAATCTTGCCTTCGGAGATAACTTCCATCTCCTTACGCAGCTGAACCAGCTTCTTGTAGAAAGCACGGACAGAAGTCTCATCATTCATCTGTGCGGCAGCGTTGATCTGACGGTAGTTTTCAGGAGGATAGATCCAGGGAGTACCGGTGGTGAAACCGGCGGCGTGGCTGTCGTCCCACTGCATGGGAGTACGGCCATTGTCGCGGCTGCGCTCTGCCAGGATCTGCAGAGCCTCTTCGGAGGTATTGCCGTTTTCCATGAGGATCCGGTAGTAGTTCAGGCTTTCCACATCCCGGTACTGGTCAATGGAGGTATAGTGAGGGTTGGTCATGCCAATCTCTTCACCCTGATAGATGTAGGGAGTACCTCGCATCAGATGGATGGCGGCAGCCAGCATCTTGGCGGATTCCTTCCAGTACTTGTCCTCGTTGCCGAAGCGGCTGACGGCCCGGGGCTGGTCATGGTTGCACCAGAATAGGGCATTCCAGCCGTCCTCTGCCTGCATTCCCTCCTGCCAGGTGCAGAAGAGATCCTTCAGCTTCATCAGGTCGGCGGTCATTAGGCTCCACTTATCGCCATCCTTGTAGTCAACCTTCAGATGATGGAAGCTGAAGACCATGCTCAGCTCCTGTTCCTTGGGAGCGGTGTAGCGGACACAGTTGTCCAGGCTGGTGGAGGACATCTCACCGACGGTGGTCATATCTGCAAGGCCTGCATCACGAACCATTTCCTTCAGGAATTCGTGGACATGACGTCCGTCAGTATAAAAACGACGGCCATCACCGATATAGTCATTTTCAAAAATCTCAGGCTTGGAGATCAGGTTTACCACATCGAAGCGGAAACCCTTAATGCCCTTGGTCTTCCAGAACCGCAGAACATTCTTCAGTTCCTCACGGACTTCGGGATTTTCCCAGTTCAGATCTGCCTGAGTTACATCGAACAGGTGCAGATACCATTTTCCCAGAGAGGGCACATATTCCCAGGCAGGGCCGCCGAACTTGGACGCCCAGTTGGTGGGGATTTTATCGGGGGTGCCGTCCTTGAAGATGTAGTAGTTCTGGTACTTTTCGTCACCGGCCAGAGCCTTCTGGAACCACTCGTGCTCGGTGGAGGTGTGGTTGAAGACCATATCGAACATGAGGCCGATGTTTCTCTTATCAGCTTCGGCGATGAGCTCTTCCAGTTCCTCCATGGTACCGAACCGGGGATCCACTGCGCAGTAGTCGGAAACGTCATAGCCATTGTCACGCTGGGGGCTGGGGAAGAAGGGAGTGCTCCACAGCAGTTCCACACCCAGCTCCTGCAGGTAGTCCAGCTTGGAGGTAATGCCCTTCAGATCGCCTTCGCCGTCTCCGTTGGAGTCGCAAAAGCTTTTGAGGTAGACTTGATACACAACTTTGTTCTTAAAATTTCCCATGAGGAGTCTCCGTTGATACGGGTATCCGGGAAAAACCGAAGTCTTTCCCGGAACCTATTTTAAGAGGCAAATCAGGCGATGTTCTTGCGCTTGCCGATGATGACAGTCAGTACGAAGGGCACTGCGATGGCGATCAGCATGGCGATGGCGAAGGTACCCATGGACTGGGGCTGCATGGACAGGATGCCGGGCAGACCGCCGACACCGATGGAGTTTGCGGTGGAGGAGGTCATGACGGAGAAGGCACCGGCGATACCGGAACCGATCATGGCGCAGATGAAGGGGAAGTTGTACTTCAGGTTGACACCGAACATGGCGGGCTCGGTAACACCCAGGTAGCAGGAGATGCAGGAGGGAATGTTGACTTCCTGAGCACGGGCGTTCTTGCGCTGCAGGTAGATCATGCCCAGAACGGCGGAACCCTGAGCGATGTTGGACAGAGCGATCATGGGCCACAGCATGGTGCCGCCGAAGTCAGCGCACAGCTGGGTGTCGATGGCGTTGGACATGTGATGCAGACCGGTGATGACCAGAGGTGCATAGAAGAAGCCGAATACAGCGCCGAACAGCAGACGCAGGGAACCGGTGATGCCGGCATAGACGAAGTTGGAGATCCAGGAACCGATGGTCCAGCCGATGGGGCCCAGAACGAAGTGAGCAGCCATGACAGCCAGCAGCAGGCTGCAGAAGGGAACCACAATCATGGAAATGACAGCAGGCGTGACCTTACGGAAGAACTTTTCCAGATAGACCAGAGTGAAACCTGCCAGCATGGCGGGGATAACCTGAGCCTGGTAGCCGATCATATCCACCCGAACAAAGCCGAAGTCCCACTGGGGAATAACGGCGCCAGCATTCACAGCATATGCATTCAGCAGCTGGCCGGAAACCAGAGTCAGACCCAGAACGATGCCCAGCATCTGGTTGGTACCCATCTTCTTGGTGATGGACCAGCAGATACCGACAGGCAGCATGTGGAAGACGGCTTCGCCGATGAGCCACAGGAACTGGTCAACGCCTGCCCAGAACTGGCTCAGCTGAACCAGAGTAGCGGTGCCGCCTGCGAAGATGTACATGCTGTCGATAACGTTACGGAAGCCGAGGATCAGACCGCCGGTAATAATTGCGGGGATCAGGGGAGCGAAGATCGCTGCCAGAGCGGTCATGATGCGCTGCAGCGCGTTCTGATTCTGCTTGGCTGCGGACTTAGCCTCGTCTTTGCTGACGCCTTCGATGCCGGAAACGGCGACGAAGTCGTTGTAGAAGTCAGCAACAGTGTTGCCAATGATGACCTGGAACTGGCCAGCCTGGGTGAAGCTGCCCTTAACGGAAGGGATAGCCTCGATGGCTTCGATGTTTGCCAGTGCGGGATCGTTCAGAACGAAGCGCATTCTGGTTATGCAGTGGCTGACTGCTGCGATGTTTTCCTTGCCACCAACCAGCTCCAGCAGCTTGGCGGCATCCTGGGTGTACTTGCCCATGATTGTGGTTCCTCCTGTATATTTTTATTTTGAACTTGTTTGAACAAGCTCCTTCTGGCATCTTTATATCACGCTTGTTTGAACAAGTCAGCGAAGAAATAGTAAGTTATTTCCCATCAATACATAATTTGTAACAACATACAAAGCCGATATTTACGTTTTGTTCATTATTACTATCACAGATTATTTAGACGATTCATACTGAACTCCAATTAAAATCTTTAAAAAGATTTTAATTGCCTGAAGGGCATGGAGTTCATATGAGACTTGTTTTGTGATTTCTTTCCTTATCAATCACAAAACAGGCAGTGCCTTCAGGCGATGCCTTCCTGATTAAAATTAAGATTTTAATCAGAAAATAGTATCACATCTGCTTGTAATTGTTTCCTTTATTCGCTGATTTGTACACTTGATTTTTACGGATACTTCCGATATACTATTCGATGTTCAAACAAGTTTAAGAAGGTGTTGTCTTTGACGAAGTCCAAATTTGAAGAAATCTACAGAGATTTAAAGTATCATGTGGAGCAGGGAGATTATCTGTATAGCGAACTGCTTCCCTCTGAAAATAATCTGATTGGAATTTATGACTGCTCCCGCAATACTATCCGCCGGGCCATTGCCGGACTAGTGAGGGACGGTTATGTTCAGGCTGTCCACGGTAAGGGTGTGCAGGTAATTTTTCAGCCCTCGGAAAAAACCAATTTTACCGTCGGCCGCATTGAATCCTTCCAGGAAACCGCTGCCAGAAACCGGATGACCTATTGCACAAAAGTAGTTGTTTACGAAACAATTACCGTTGATGAGTCCCTGTCCCGGGAAAGCAGCTTTCCTGTAGGCAGTGAGGTACTTCATATCTGCCGTGTCCGCAGAGTGGATGACAAGCCCCTGATTTTGGACGTTAACTATTTCCTGAAATCCGCTGTTCCCGGTTTGACAAAAGAAATCGCAGAAAACTCCATCTACGCTTACCTGGAACAGGAATTAAAGATGCAGATTGTCACCAGTAAGCGAAAAATTACGGTAGAAAAGGCCACACCCCAGGACCAGGAACTGATCTTTATGGACAGTTATAACTGCCTGGCTGTGGTGACCAGCAATACCTTTAATTCTGACGGTGTGATGTTCGAATATACCCAGTCCCGGCATCAGCCGGAATACTTTTCCTTCCACGATACTGCTACCCGAAAGAAAGCAGCAACTTAACAAATAAACGCCTCTGGCTTTTCTTCGCCAGAGGCGTTTTTTGTGTCAATATTTCACCAAATTATTCCAGATGTACAAACTGCAGGCATGGCTTGGTCACAGCACAATCGGAACGACAGCGAATATCTACACCCATTTGGACGAAAACAACAAGCTGTCTTCTGCCAATGCCATCATCGCAATCCTGCCCGAAATGTAAAAATCTCAGAGCAGAAAACTGCTCTGAGATCAAGAAAATGGTGCCGCTAACCGGACTCGAACCGGTACTGAATCGCTTCAGGTGGATT
>ERZ857922.4308-NODE-4308-length-10896-cov-6.383544_pt1 | contig 10896 bp, 7 predicted proteins | sample MGYA00519579_ERZ857922 | MGnify/ENA primary metagenome ERZ857922 (study PRJEB31778, sample SAMEA3449375) | human gut metagenome | biome: human gut; feature: human-associated habitat; material: faeces | place: United Kingdom | collected 2010/2012 ... | reverse complement strand
CTAAAGAAAAACTTTATCCTAAAGTGCTTGACAACTACCGGGGTTCCAGAGATTTGAATTTAAGAAATTTCCTAATGTTTAGGCCGAGGCAGGTTAATGCAAATTCAAGCCTAACTTTTGCGAGCTTGCGTCTGCGGAACCTCGTATAAGCCATATTTTGCTTCAAGACGCCGAAGGTTCCCTCTACTTGGCAGCTCCGGTTCACTCTCATTTCAATTCCTTCAGGCCTTAACAACCGATCTCTAGCTCCTTGTTTTAAGGTCACGTATTCAGGCATGACTTCGAAGATCCTCTCGTTGCCTTCTTTTTCCTTCATAAACCTCCTGCAGTAGGCCATGAACTGGCAATTCGTACAGTTCTCAACTTTATAGAAAGCAGATTGTTGAGTTTTGGGGTGACGGTTTGGGATTTCAACTCTGTTACCCGTCCTTCCTCCTAAGCAGGATACGGTTCCGTCCTCTAAATACTCATAGACGGCCGGATACCTTCCGGTACGTTCTCCATTCCAGGAAGGGTATTTAATAAAAGCCTCTATTCCCTTTGTGTTGCAATATTTGTAATTTGCAAAGCTGCCATACCCCGCATCTGCGCATATTCTCTTTGGATAACAACCGTACATGGACTTAAACCCCTCTAATGTCGGGATCAGGGTTCGGGTGTCAGAACGGTCTTGAGATAGATAATAAAAAACTATGATGCCTCTGCAAACCACTATCTGAGTGTTATAGGCCGCATGCATCTGACTGCCGAGCCCACTGTAGTAGTCCTCTTTCAAACACATTGCGGTAGCATCGTGATCCGTTTTGTAATAAGAGTTTCTGTCGGGGCCGCAAATTGCTTCTTTTTCTTCATATTCCACCGACTGGATCAAATATTCATAGAGCTGAGAACGCATTTTCTTTAATGCTGTTTCTCCTCCCTCGATTAGCTCGGGATCAATTTTCTGGCTCTCGGTCAATTTTTCCGTGAGCAATTTCGAGGAGATTATTCCATCCTTAGGAACATCGTCGCTCAAATGCATCAGTCGTAATAAATTCAAAGCCTTTTCACTGAGCCTAAGATGGAATGTGGTCGGCTTCCAAACGAACTTATATTTGTTGGAATTGGCTTCAAACTTACTACCGTCTAAGAAAACAGTATCGAGACCGATAGCAAACTCTTCCACGATTGCCTGGACAATGCTGATAAAAATCGGGGTTATGCAGTTCTCCAATAAAGAAATAAATCTAGATATTGTTGAACTACTGGGACGATCCTCCCCAATTAAGTAAACAACTCGCAAGTCGTAATAGCATGCGGCTTCGATTTCTCGTAAGGAAGATTTACCCAATGCAAAGCAATATACGATTGCGGAAAATAGACGGAATTTGTTGATTTGCGGTCGTCCTAACTCGGAGTCCAGTCGGACTTCATTTAGGTATTTCCACGCACCTGACTTCTCCAAAAGTAACAAGAAGGCGTCTAGTTTTTCCTGTTCCTTCGCCTCGAGTGGGAAGGTATAGAGAAGGAGAGGCTCAGAAATTGTAAAATGAGTCATGGTATGTGATTCTTGGCGGAACACATCACCATAGCACAGCAGGGGGTTCGATTCCCTCTGCTTGCTTTTAAATCAACGAGTTATCGTTTTTTCTAATTTAAAATCCTCAGATACAAAAAGAGCTGTTGAAAGTCTGCTTTCGACAGACTTTTGCAACAGCCCCTTTCCTAAGTATCAATGGAAATTACTTAGATGATTTTTTCTTAGCCGGAGCGGCTTCAGCGATCTTAGCGTTCTTCATCAGATCAGCCATGTACTGCTGGGCCTGACGTTGAGCAGCCAGATTCTGAATCTGAGGTTTTAGAGCGTCAAAAGAGGGCAGAGGTACTTCTCGCTTGTCCTGAAGCTGGATAACGTGATAACCGAGTGCGCTGTGGAAAGGAACGGGAAGAAGAGCACCTTTGTTCAGAGCCATTGCAGTTTCTGCAAATCCGGGGATAGCGATTCTGCGGATGTTGGTGAACGGGATTTCTCCGCCCTGAGCGGCTGTGCCCTGATCCAAAGATGCGATCGCGGCAAAGTCACCGCCTGCATTTAAAGACTTAATGATGTCTTTGGCTTCCTGCTCGGTTTTAACCAGGATGTGACGAACTTTGATTTCATTCGGATCGTATTGCTTTTTGACTTCTTCGTAAGTCTTCTTGAGGTCGGCGTCTGTCAGCGGGTGAGCAGCTGCATTCTTACGAACCAGTTCAGCAGAGTAAATCTCGGTCTTGCGTTCTGCAATCAGTGCCTTAACGGCAGGGTCCTGAGCGATATTGGCTTTCTTAGCAGCTTCTTCGATGAGTTTTTCCTGAGCGAGGATGCTGCGGGCAGCCTCGAGCTGCTGTTTCTGGTCTTTGACTCCACGGTCGGCAAGAACTTTCATAAGTTCTTTCTGTTCAGCCACAGAAACTGTCTGACCGTTAACGGTGAAGGCGGTCTGGGCGAAGACGGGAGCGGTAAGGGCTGCCAGAGCTGTTGCGAGAAGGAGTTTTTTCATAATTAAATTTAATTCATCCAAAAAATGCGAGGAAGGCCGCTTATTTAACTTCTTTAAGACGCTTTCTTCGCCTGAGTTAACCGCCACATTCTACTCAATTTTGGAGGAGCGGGTAATTCAAAATCGTACTCGGGAAACTTCTAATAACTTCTTGAATTTTTTGAATTAGACGAAAGAAAAATCACCTACAAGAGGGATGGAGGATTAAGCAGGCTAATAATGCGGTGAATCGTCATCAATTGATGAAGAAAAGTCCGAAAAGAAAAGCGAGGAACGGCCGCGTCCTACTTTTGGAGTCACATGAATGAGATTTCTTTCCTTTAAATAACTTATTGGCCACGCAGATGAATGAAGACTCAATCTAAATTAATTCTTCGCGCTTCAAGCTAAAACTATATTGAAAAGAAGAATATTTCTCATTTCTATACAAAAAGTCTTACAAATTAGACAAAGTTTTATTGGTTTCCGGGAGCTGATTGAACGTTGTCTTAAGACAAGCGGATTATCCTTAGCAAACAATTTGTTAGAACAGACAATTATTTTCTATGAAAATTGCGAAGAAACTTGCTGTAGCGGCCTGTGTCGCTTCAGCCTTTACGATGATGAATACACAAGCAGAAGAAACAAAAGCACCGGTCAGCGTCTCTCAAGCCGGTACTGCACTTCCGGCCGGTGTGACCCAAGGGCCGAGTATTGAAGGCGTAACGGAATACCGTCTTGCCAACGGATTACGCGTGGTTCTTTTCCCGGATGCCTCTAAAGATACGGCGACCGTTAACATGACTTACTTGGTCGGCTCTCGTCAGGAAAACTACGGCGAAACCGGTATGGCTCATTTGCTCGAGCATCTGATTTTTAAAGGAAGCAAAAACTTCCCGAATCCGACCAAAGAATTTACGAACCGCGGTTTCCGCATGAACGGTTCCACTTGGCTGGATCGCACAAATTACTATGTGTCTTTTACCGCTACTGAAGACAACCTCAAGTTCGCTTTAGCTTGGAGTGCAGATGCTATGCGCAACTCCTTTATCGCTAAAAAAGACTTGGACAGCGAAATGAGCGTTGTGCGCAATGAATACGAGATGGGCGAGAACCGTCCGTCCAGCGTATTGATGAAGCGTATGCAGTCCATGATGTACGACTGGCATAACTACGGCAAGAGCACTATTGGCAACAGAAGCGATATTGAGCACGTTCGTATCGAAAACCTTCAGGCTTTCTATCATCGCTATTACCGTCCGGACAACGCTGTTTTAACCGTTAGCGGTAAGTTCGACGTGCAGAAGACGCTGGAATGGATCGTTAAGGATTTCTCTTTAATTCAGAATCCGAAAGAAGCGCTTCCTGCTGAATGGACAGTGGAACCGACTGCGGACGGTGAGCGCGTTTTTGAGATCCGCCGCAAGGGTGAAACTCAGATGGTGGCTGTCGGCTATCGCATTCCGAGCGCTCTGCATCCTGATGCTTTAGGCGTAGAAGTTGCGACTGAAGTACTGGCTGACTCTCCTAACGGTCGTTTGTATGACGCCTTAGTTAAAACCGGTTTGGCTGCCAATGTCTTCGGCTATGCCGTCGGCGCTAAGGAACCGGGCTTTGTGATTTTCGGAGCCTCGGTTAAGAAGGGCGAATCACTAGAAAAAGTTAAAGATAAGCTCATCGAGACGATTGAAGGTTCTCTGAAGCAGAAGCCTGTGACTTCTAAAGAGCTGACTAGAACCAAGGCTCAGATGGAAACGATGTACGAACGCGCCTTTGCCGATCCGGAAGGATTCGGTGTCGGTTTGTCCGAGTACATTGCACTTGGTGACTGGAGACTTTTCTTCTACGGACGCGATAAGACCAAAGACGTCACTGCTCAGCAGGCTGATAGTGCGGCTGATAAGTATTTCGTGCGAGACAACCGCGTCGTCGGACTTTTCATTCCTGATGACAATCCTCAGCGCGCAGAGATCACAAAGGCCCCGAGCGCAGAAGAACTGCTGGCGAACTACAAGCCGCAGGGAGCCGCTCAGAAGATTGAAGCTTTTGACTCTTCTTTCGATAACCTCGACAAGAGAACACAGCGTATCGATATCGGTGATCTGAATATTGCTCTGCTGCCGAAACAGACACGCGGTGAAACCGTGACTGTCTGCATGAAGTTCAAGTCCGGTGACGAGAAGAATCTTTTCGGTAAGTCCAGTCTTCAACCTGTTGCCGCAGCGATGCTGACCCGCGGAACAAAGACGATGACGCGTTCTGAGATTGAAGATCGTATGACCGAACTGAAGATGGCCGGTTCCATTACGAACTTCACGACGACGAGAAAGAATCTTCCGGCCGCTCTTGAGTTGGTGTTCGATGTTATGCACAACTCGATCATGCCTCAGGATGAATTTGATCAGTTCAAGAAGCAGATGCAGGTCATGATTGAAAGCATGCGTGATAAGCCGGATGCGCTGGCACAGAATGCGATTACGCAGCATTTCAATACTTATCCGAAAGGCGACCCTCGTCATGAATACTCTTTAGATGAGTCGCTGGAACAGTTAAATAGATTGACAGTTGATCAGGTCAGAGCTTTCTATAAAGAATTCGGCGGCACGTCCAGAGGTGAGATTTCTATCGTCGGTGACTTTGATCCGAAGGCCGTTGAAAAGATCATTCGCGATGACTACGCCAAGTACGTTTCTAAAGCTCATTACGCTCCGATCGTAACGGAATACCGTCCTGTTCAGGCCACTCGCGTCGTGATTGATACGCCTGACAAGGAAAACGCAACTATCGTTGCTCGCTCCGTGTTCCCGATCAACGACACATCGCCGGATGCTCCGGCACTGACGGTGGCCAACTGGATTCTGGGCGGCGGCACAGGACTTTCTAATCGCTTGATTGAAAGACTGCGTCAGAAAGAAGGCCTCTCTTACGGTGCCGGTTCTCACGTCCGTATTCCTGCGAAGGGCAATAACGGTATCTTTGTTTTCCGTGCGATTGTGGCTCCTCAGAACATGCTTCAGGCAGAAGCCAGTGCCCGCGACGTGATTGCTAAAGCGACTATAGACGGCTTTACAGACCAAGAGGTAGAGGAAGCCAAGAAAGGTCTGCTGCAGGCAATGCAGGTCTCTCGTTCTCAGGACGATGTGGTTGCCCGCTCTTGGAACGACAAGATGGAAAATCAACGTACATGGGCATTCAGTAAGAAACAGGCAGAAGCCATTTCTAAGCTGACGACAGCTGATGTCAGCGCTGCACTGCGTAAATACATCAAACCTGATGAAATTACTTTTGTGCTGGCCGGAGACCAGAAGAAAGCGGCACAGAAGAAACAAGAATAAATTCAAAAGACCAAAAGACGGCAGTGAGGTTTGACTGCCATTAATTAAGACTTTGAGAGCTGAGCCTAAAAACTCGGCTCTTATTTTTCAGCTGGCGAGAGAGAAGCTTCAAATAAAGGAAATTTTTATGATTTGATTTTGTTATTTATTTGATTGGTTATAGCACTTTCCTTTTCTTGTCAGTTGTTGTAGGAGCATCGGAACTTTACGAGAAACGAATGGACGAAAAGATGAAAGGAACACTCCGTCATGATTTTTATATTCCCATCAGTATAATTGTTCCTGCACACAACGAAGAAATGACAGTTGTAGATACGGTTTTTTCGCTTTTGGAACAGGATTATAAACTTTATGAAATTATCGTTGTAGATGATGGATCAACAGATAGAACAGTAGAATATCTGGTGGATTCTTTCCACATGAAAAGAATAAATAGGCCCATCAGAAAAAGAGTTCACTGCAAGAAGGAGCAGGCAATTTATGAAACAGTCTATAATGGGATTTTCATTACTTTGGTTCAAAAAGAAAATGGAGGTAAGGCAGACAGCCTGAATATGGGAATTAATATATCAAATTATCCCTATTTTATTTGTATGGATGCGGATTCGATGTTGCAACGTAATTCTCTTTATGAAATCGCAAAACCGATACTGGAAGATGATAAAGTAGTAGCCTGTGGCGGGCAGATTGCTGTATCTAATGGTATCCGATTAGTAAAAGGCGAAGTAAGTGACTATAGTATGCCTAAAAAGTTGATCGTAGCAATGCAGATGCTTGAATATGAGCGTTCGTTTCTTGCTTCCAGAATCTTTATGAACCGCTATAACGGAAACCTGATTATATCAGGGGCATTTGGCATATTTAAAAAAGAAACAGTTCAGCCAAAAGCCACCATACCATTAGGCCCAATAGCCTGCGAGCAGTCTTTGAACCTAATGGTATAGTGGCGCTTGGCTGAACTGTTGATAAAATCTGCTTTTATTTTTTTAGAAAAGAATGTATAATATAGTAAGCTATGTATAAAAATGATTTTGAGATATACAGGAGGTATATATATGAAAGGAAAGATGAATACTGATTTAGGTCAGGTTTTAATTAGCCCGGAAGTAATCGCTAAATATGCCGGAACAACAGCATGTGAATGTTTTGGTATTGTTGGTATGGCAATGGTAAGTGTAAAGGATGGTCTTGTTAAATTATTAAAGAGAGACAGCTTATCAAAAGGAATAAATGTTACAATTGATGAAAATAATGAGATTTCAATAGAATTCCATGTTATTATCGCTTATGGTGTTAATATTTCTACAATAGCTGAGAATATTATTTCTAGTGTTAAGTATAAAGTAGAAGCTTATACAGGAATGACAGTTAAGAAAATTAATATATATGTTGAAGGAGTTAGAGTAATAGACTAACTAATTACTCAAGGAGGAAATTATTTTGGTTAATAAGATTGATGCTAGTATGTTTCAAAAAATGTTCTTAGCAGGAGCAAAAAATCTTGAAGCAAAGAAAGAATGGATTAATGAATTAAATGTATTCCCTGTACCGGATGGAGATACAGGTACAAATATGACATTAACAATTATGTCAGCAGCTAAAGAAGTAGGCGGAATTGAAAATCCTGATATGAAAGTAATTGCTAAAGCAATATCATCAGGTTCCTTAAGAGGAGCCAGAGGTAATTCGGGTGTTATTCTTTCCCAGTTATTCAGAGGATTCACGAAGGAAATTAAGACATGTGAAGAAATCGATGTGATGGTTTTGGCAAAAGCCTGCAACAGAGCAGTTGAAACAGCGTACAAAGCAGTTATGAAACCTAAAGAAGGTACAATCCTTACAGTTGCAAAAGGAATGGCAGATAAAGCGGCAGAAATTGCTGAGACAGAAGAAGATTTAACAGTGATGATTGATGAAATCATTAAACATGGTGACGAAGTTCTTAATAAGACACCGGAGATGCTTCCTGTTTTAAAACAGGCCGGAGTTGTTGACTCAGGCGGACAGGGATTAATGCAGGTTGTTAAGGGTGCTTATGATGCTTTTCTTGGAAAAGAAATAGATCTTACAATAGAAGGCGCAACTAAACCGATTGATAAATCTAAAGTAGAAGTTACAGATAATTTTGATATTAAATATGGATACTGCACTGAATTTATAATCAATTTAGAGAAAGAGATGCCTGTCGAAACAGAAAAAGAATTTAAAGCTTATCTTGAATCTATAGGTGATTCTATTGTAGTAGTTGCTGATGATGAAGTAGTAAAGGTTCATGTTCATACTAATGATCCGGGGCTTGCTATTCAGAAGGCTCTTACATTTGGTTCTCTTTCAAAGATGAAGATTGATAATATGAGAGAAGAACATCAGGAAAGATTAGTTAAAGATGCTGAAAAAATAGCAGCTCAACAAGAGGAAGAAAAGAAAAATGAGCCAAGAAAAGACTATGGATTTGTAGCAATTTCTGTAGGTGAAGGCTTAGATGAAATATTTAAGGGATTAGGAGTTGACTATATTATTTCTGGTGGTCAGACAATGAATCCAAGTACAGAAGATATTTTAGATGCGGTCGATAAGATAAATGCCGATACAATATTTGTTCTTCCTAACAATAAGAATATCATTCTTGCAGCACAGCAGGCTGAAAGCTTAGTCGAAGATAAAAAACTTGTTGTAATTCCATCAAAGACAGTTCCTCAGGGAATTGCAGCTATGATTGGATTTGTACAGGAATCTTCAGTAGAAGAAAACAAGGAATCAATGATTGAAAACATGTCATATATAAAGACAGGGCAGTCAACTTACGCAGTAAGAGACACAGTTATTGATGATAAGGAAATTCGTGAAGGAAATATTATGGGTATAGGCGATGACGGAATTCTTTCAGTAGGTGAAGATATTGCCGATACAACAGTTGATATGATTCGTGAAATGGTTGATGAAGAATCAGAAATTGTCAGCCTTTACTATGGTAGCGATGTGACAGAAGACGATGCAAATGAATTAGCAAAAAAAGTTGAAGAAGCACTTCCGGACGTAGAAGTAGAAGTTTATCCGGGCGGACAGCCAATTTACTATTATATAGCATCAGTGGAATAGGCTTGGAGGAATATGTATGGAAGAAACATTTGTAGAATATATTGTTAAAACAAAAACATCATTTTCAGCAATTGGAATCAGAATAGGATGCATATTTATTGTTATATGTTGTTTTTTACTTACAGCAGTTCTTGGGATTTTAGGTGTAACATTAGGTGCACTGGCCATTTATCTCACATATATGGCTTTTCAGATGACAAGTGTAGAATATGAATATTCAATACTTAACAGTGAGATTTCTGTTGATAAAATAATGGGCCAGAGAAAAAGAAAAAAAGTTGCTGAGTTTGATATGAAAAATGCAGAAATAATGGCAGATGCAGACAGTGAAGAAATTCTTCGCCGTGTTAATAATGAAATGAAGGTTCTTGATTATTCATCAAGAGAAGCCGGAAAATTAAAATATGCTGTTATTTTCAACGAAGCAAATGGGATTACGGAAATGATTTTTGAACCAAATGAAAAAATGGTTGAAGCATTACACAAAATAAGACCAAGCATAGTTAGAATTGCAAACAGATAGTTAAATATTTACATTCCTTTATGGAAAGTAATTTATTGACAATAAAAAGAAAGTTTGTTAGTGTTAGTTCTAATAACTAAAAACAAAAAAGATAAAGAGAAAGAGAGGAATATTCCAATGGGAAAAATTATTGGTGAAGGAATTACTTTTGATGACGTTTTGTTAGTACCACAGTACTCACAGGTTACACCTAATATGGTTAACTTAACAACACACTTAACAAAGTCTATCAAGTTAAACATTCCAATGATGAGTGCCGGAATGGACACAGTAACAGAACACAGAATGGCTATCGCCATGGCAAGACAGGGTGGTATAGGTATTATCCACAAAAATATGTCAATCCAGGAGCAGGCGGATGAAGTAGACAAAGTAAAACGTTCTGAAAACGGTGTTATTACAGATCCTTTCTATTTAACTCCAGAACATACATTAAAAGATGCTAACGATTTAATGGCAAAATTCAGAATTTCAGGTGTTCCTATTGTTGTAGGAAAGAAATTAGTTGGTATTATTACTAACCGTGATTTAAAATTTGAAACAGATGGTTCTAAGTTGATTAAAGATTCAATGACATCTGAAGGATTGATTACAGCTAAAGAGGGAATTACACTTGAAGAAGCTAAAGCAATTTTAGCTAAGGCAAGAAAAGAAAAACTTCCAATCGTAGATGACGATTTCAATTTAAAGGGATTAATTACAATAAAGGATATTGAAAAACAGATTAAATACCCATTATCAGCAAAGGATGAACAGGGAAGACTTCTTTGTGGTGCTGCAGTTGGTATTACAACAAATGTACTTGAAAGAGTAGATGCTTTAGTAAAGGCTAAAGTTGACGTTATTGTAATTGATTCAGCTCATGGTCATTCACAGAACATTTTTAATACTTTAAAATTAATTAAAGATAAATATCCTGATTTACAGGTAATAGCAGGTAATGTTGCAACAGGAGCTGCTACAAAGGATTTAATCGAAGCAGGAGCAGATGCAGTAAAGGTTGGTATTGGACCTGGATCAATTTGTACAACAAGAGTTGTTGCAGGTATTGGTGTACCGCAGATTACAGCTATTATGGATTGTTACGAAGTAGCTAAAGAATATGGAGTACCTATTATTGCAGATGGTGGAATCAAGTTTTCAGGTGACATTGTAAAAGCAATCGCTGCAGGTGGAAATGTTTGTATGATGGGTTCAATGTTTGCAGGTTGTGATGAAGCACCTGGTACATTTGAATTATTCCAGGGAAGAAAATACAAAGTATACAGAGGTATGGGTTCAATTGCTGCTATGGAAAATGGTAGTAAAGACAGATACTTCCAGACAGATGCTAAGAAACTTGTTCCAGAAGGTGTTGAAGGACGTGTTGCTTACAGAGGAACATTGGAAGATACAGTATTCCAGTTAATGGGTGGTCTTAGATCAGGTATGGGATATTGTG
>ERZ857922.4294-NODE-4294-length-10935-cov-2.649724_pt1 | contig 10935 bp, 9 predicted proteins | sample MGYA00519579_ERZ857922 | MGnify/ENA primary metagenome ERZ857922 (study PRJEB31778, sample SAMEA3449375) | human gut metagenome | biome: human gut; feature: human-associated habitat; material: faeces | place: United Kingdom | collected 2010/2012 ... | reverse complement strand
CTTCATAATCAATTCCGTTCACAATTCCAGACAGGCAGTTTGCTCTTGCATTCATAAGACCGTCCAGTTTCTCGCCATAGAATGGTGTCTTAATTTCCTCTGCATAAGAGTTGCTTACCGTCGTTACTCTGTCCGCATATACGATTCCACCCTTCAGGTAGTTTGCATCCTTGTATGCTTCCAGCTTATCCGGTGCGAAATAATACTGTGGTAATCCGGTAATGTCTCTGACACGCTTCGGATCCCATGTCCCCTGGAACTTCAGGTTATGTATAGTCATCACCGTCTTGATTCCACGGTAAAATTCATTGCCATATCTGAAATTATCCAGATAGATTGGAACCAGCCCTGTCTGCCAGTCGTGACAGTGAATGATATCTGGTCTGAAATCAATCAATGGAAGTGCGCTTAATACAGCTTTTGAGAAGAATGCGAATTTCTCAATATCCGCATACATATCACCGTATGGTGCATATCCGTTAAAGTAATATTCGTTATCTATAAAATAAAACTTAATTCCGTCGTATTCCATTTCAAGAACGCCAACATACTGTTTTCCCCAGTTCAAGTCCATATAAAAATGAGTATGATACTGAAGTTTTTCTTTCCATTCGTCTTTCATGCACATATACTTTGGAAGCATAACACGTACATCGTATTTGTTCTTATCAAAATATTTTGGTAGTGATCCCACTACATCGGCTAATCCTCCTGTTTTGATAAACGGAACTGATTCAGATGACACAAATAATACTTTTTTCATTTAACACCCTCCTTACTCTCGCGGCTTATTTATAATTATACCGCAATTTCATCCGTTTGAAAAGAATTATCTGCGCTTTGATTTCAGTCTGATCGTGTCTGCGACCAGAGCAATAAATTCAGAATTGGTCGGTTTTCCTTTCCCGTTACTTACTGTGTAACCGAAAAGAGCTTCTAAGGTATCCAGCTTTCCCCTGCTCCATGCAACCTCGATCGCATGGCGGATCGCCCGTTCAACACGGCTCGATGTGGTCTGGTTCTTTTTCGCGACTGTCGGATACAGGATCTTTGTGATCGCATTTAAAACTTCCATATCGTCAACCGCCATCAGAATGGAATCCCTCAAATAATGATACCCTTTTATATGTGCCGGGATTCCGATTTCATGGAGCAGTTCTGTCACCTGTGTTTCCAGGTCCTCCTCAGAAGGTTCCGCATATACGGTATAATCTGTGTAAGGCGCTACACTCTTTTCCGCATGTCCGGAGCTTTTGATCCGCTGAAGGATTGTTTCATTGCGAAATGGTTTCAGGATGTAGTAGGCTGCTCCTTTTTCGAAGGCATCTTCCGTGATCCTCTCCTGTCCAATCGCAGTTACAATAATAAAATTCGGCTGTTTCTTTACTGTTTTATCTGCGCCTATCATTTCCATCACACTGATTCCATCCATTTTCGGCATAATTAGGTCAAGAAGTACAACGTCAGGCTGTTTATCTCTTATAATGTGATAAATATCTTCTCCGTTCCTGGCTTTTCCCACCAGTTTGAGATCTTTATCACTTTCTACAATTTCTCCTAGTAAATTCAACATTCTTTCGTTATCGTCAGCAATCGCTACATTCAGTTTTTCCATAAAGCCTTTCCCCTCCTTAAAGTGACAATTTGCACTGGAATGTAACCTATTATAACCTTCTGTATTCTGCGAATACAAGCAAATGGTGTCGCAGAAATCTGACAAGGTTCGCATATTTCAATCTTTTTTCAGATTTTCCAGCATGTTTTCGATAAATATTCCGTATCCTTTTGTCGCATCCTGTACGAAAACATGTGTTACTGCGCCTATAATCTTTCCATTCTGCATAATGGGGCTTCCACTCATTCCCTGCACAATCCCACCGGTCAGTTTAAGTAACCGTTTGTCAGTAACCTGAATTTCAATCCCCTTGTTCACCTCCCTGGCATCCAGGTCAACTTTTGTGATTCTGACTGTATAATCTTCTGTCTTTCCGCTTACCGCACAGCGGATATACGCCTTTCCGACCTGAATTTCTTCCTTTGCCACAGCCGGATAAGCTTCTTTGCTGTCAAATATTCTCTCAATCCTGTCTAATTTCCCATAAATCCCTGTCTCTGTGTTTGTAGTAATCGAACCTAAAATATTGTAATGATTGTAGACAATGATCCCTTCCATCCCTCCGGGATTTCCGTTCTCACCTTTTTTAATATTCTGAATGCTGGTATCATATAATCTTCCCGTTGACATTTCGATCAGTTTGCCGGTATCTACATCATGTATTCCATGTCCCAACGCACCGTATTCACTATCTGCATTCAGAAAAGTGATTGTGCCGAGTCCCTGCGCGTTATCACGCACCCAGATTCCAAGTTTATATGCCCCGCCTTCATCTTTTGTCGGATGAAGTTGTACATCAATATACACTTTTTTTCGACGAATGTGTAAGACAACGGACTTATTCGATAATTTTTTAACCCGTTCGATAAGCTCAGATTTATTATAAATACTGTCAGAATCAACTCCGACAATATAATCTCCCTCCTTCACCAGATGCTTCGCCGGATTCACACCGATCCCATCTTTTCCCTTAATTTCCTGCGTCCCCAGCACCATCACGCCATCCGTCTCCATATAGATCCCAACCGGCATCCCTCCCGGAATCAGAAGGTTTCCCGAAAGTTCACTGACCGAAGCCTCCCTCTCCGCTTTCTCAGCCCGCCATTCCCTGTAGCAATAGCTGCCTCCTATAGCCACGATTACCGCTAATAACACACTTAACATTTTCCGATAACTTCTAACCGACATTGCACACCCCTTTTTCCTCCCTAAAATTCCGCAAAAAATAAGGCAGGATTTTTTCTCCTGCCTCTAGTATGTGCTCAATCTTATTTTTTCAAACCGGATGCCAGAATTTTCATCTCCCGTGCGTTTTTCAGCACCGCATCCGTAATCTTTGCGCCTCCAAGGATCCTTCCCAGCTCCTGCACAGATTCTTCCCCGTCAAGCTGCCGGATCTTGGTCTTTGTCATCTGATCTTCCACCCGTTTTTCAATCAGGTAATGAGTATCTGCCATTGCAGCGATCTGTGCCAGATGCGTAATGCAGATCACCTGATGTTTCCTGCCGATCAGGCACATCTTCTCGGAAACCTTCTGTGCGGTACGACCGCTGATCCCCACATCGATCTCATCAAAGATCAGTGTCTCGATCTCATCTTTATCCGCCATGACTGCCTTGATTGCAAGCATGATGCGGGAAAGTTCACCGCCGGATGCCACAGTTGCAAGCGGTCTTGTCGGTTCACCCGGATTCATGGAGATCATAAATTCCACCTCATCCGTTCCTTCTACTGTGTACCCGGAGGTTTTTGAAAACCGAATTTCAAAGCAGACATCCAGGAAATTCAGATCCTGAAGTCCTTCTGCGATCTTTGCCTGCAAAAGCTTTGCCTCTTTTTTACGGATCTTCGACAGACCCTCGCATTCTTTTTGCAGACGTTCCTCTGATTTTTTCAGTTTTCCCTTTAATTCATTTAAATATTCATCATAATTTTTTAAAATCAGGAGGCGCTCCTCGTCATCCGCCTTATGCTGCAGGATTGCCTCTGCCGAATCTCCGTATTTGACCTTCAGATGATTGATCTGGTTCAGCCGGCTCTCCGTCTCATAGAACTGTTCCGGTTCAAAGGAAAGACTGTCCAGATAACAGCGAAGCTCGCGCCCGGAATCCCCGATCAGATTCTCCACTTCGACCAGCTGTTCATACAGTTCTCTCGATTTGTCATCATGTTCTGCCGCCACAGTTGCCGCACGTACTGCCCGTCCGATCGCTTCTGCCGCACTTATACCGCCTTCTCCTGCTGTATACAGATACGCCTCTTCCAGATTCTCTGCGATTCTTTTTCCCTGCATCATCCGCCGGTAATCTTCTTCTACCGACTGGCATTCTGCCGCAGTGATTCCTGCATTTTCAATCTCATCAATCTCAAATTCAAGAAAAGAAATCTCTTTGGCTCTCTCAGCCTCGTCTTTATCGGCTTCCTTAAGTTCTTTTTCCAGCCGGCGGTATTCCCTGTATGAATCCGCCACTTTTTTCTTCCATTCTCCGGCTTCTTTTGCAAATGCATCCAGAATTGCCAGATGATTTTTTTTATATAACAGTGACTGATGCTCATGCTGCCCGTGAATATCGATCAGAACCTGGGCTGCTTCCTTTAGCCGCCCCAGTGTCACAGTCTCTCCATTGATCCGGCTCACACTTCGGTTTCCGTTAAACCGTCTGGTGATAATGATCTGCCCTCCGTCCGGCGAAAGATCCATCTCTTCCAGCTTCCGTACCGTTTCCGGATTTTCCACATAAAAGGTCAGTTCTACAAGTCCCTTATCGGCTCCCTTACGAAGCATATCTGCTGAATATCTTCCGCCCAGGGCAAGACTGACACTCCCCAGGATAATTGATTTTCCGGCACCGGTTTCCCCTGTCAGGATATTAAGTCCACCAGAGAAATCCACTTCCGCCTCATCGATTAGCGCCAGATTTTTTACATGCAAATTTTGTAACATTCTTTCTCCTGTCTATTGTTCCAGTAGTTTCTTGATCTTTTCCATCAGTAGAATCGTATCATCCACGGTCCGCACAGCGCACATGATCGTATCATCCCCGGCAATACAGCCAACGATCTCATTCCAGTTCATCGCATCCAGTGCCGCAGCCACCGCCATCGCCATACCGGATACCGTTTTCAGTACCAGAATATTCTGAGCCATATCCATAGAGCTGAATCCATCCCGCAAAATGCGCACATATTTTTCAGTCATTCCATTCTGTGCACTCTGGAGTACCGCATATTTCTGCCTGCCGTTTTCTGCCGGAACCTTGGTGAGCTTTAAGTCGCGGATGTCTCTGGATACCGTTGCCTGCGTCACTTTAAATCCCGCTTCATTCAGATACTCGGCAAGCTCATCCTGTGTCTCAATCTGATATTTGTTGATCAATTCTACAATTTTGGCATGTCGGTTTACTTTCATCTTCTAGTTTCCTTTCATCTTTTCACGTAATGTTTCCAGAAAGCTCACTTTGCTGAGTTTTACGATTTTCGCTGTCTCCCACGCCTTTTTGATCCGGATCCGGTCACCGGTATGAAGCGGGACTTCATCCGCACCATCATATGCAATCACTGCTTCCTCGATCTGATTTTCCCGTTTTGCACCAATCTCGATCACGATCTCATCTTTGTCCGAGAAAACGATACTGCGGGAATTGAGTGCATGCGAGCAGATCGGTGTCACAACGATCAATGACGCTGTCGGCTCCACGATCGGTCCTCCTGCAGACAGATTGTACGCAGTAGAACCCGTCGGTGTGGACACAATCAGTCCGTCCGCATCATAGGAGTTCAAAAACTCTCCGTTAACATAGAGATTAAAATGAACGATCTTCATGCTGCCGGATCTCGTCATGACAATATCATTAAGTGCCACATCCCTTACATTGCGGTATGCAGCGGATCCATACAGCATCATCCGCTCTTCAATCGTATAATTGCCCTCTACGAGCTGTTTTACAGCCTCTTCTACATTCTGCACCTCTACCTCGGTCAGATAGCCAAGGGTGCCCATATTGATTCCAAGCATCGGAAGATCCCGTCCGAACAGACGTCTGGATGCCTGGATAAAGGTTCCGTCTCCGCCTACCGTCAACACACAATCAATATCCTTTGGAATCTTGATCTTTGAAAAATTTCCTTCTTCCGGCTGCTCTTCCAGATAACATTTCTTCCCGTAGGATTCAATGCATTTTTTTATTTTCACGGTGATCTTCCGATTTGCATCCTTCATATCATTCGTGATAATGTAAAACTTTTCCATGTCTTTTTATTTCTTCTCCTCAGCCGGATCCTTTTTCGCAAGTGTGTCAAAAGCAGCATCGACAGTCCCCCGAATGTCTACGCTCTCCACAATCCTTGCCTCTTCCTCCGGCCTTTTTTTCAGATGTACCAGATACTCGATATTCCCTTCCGGTCCTTTGATCGGTGAAAATTCAAGTGCTGCTACTTCAAAGCCGATCGCTACTGCATAATCGGTTACTTTTTCGATGACCTCGATATGGGTACTCTTTTCCCTTACCACACCTTTTTTCCCAACCTTCTCACGTCCGGCTTCAAACTGCGGCTTGATCAATGCAACGATCTCTCCGTTCTCTTTCAGGTAATTGCGGATTGGGAGAAGTACCTTCGTCAGCGAAATAAAAGAAACATCAATCGATGAAAAATCAATCGGTTCTCCCAGATCTTCCGGCTGTACATAACGGATGTTGGTCTTTTCCATGCAGACCACTCTTTCATCCTGACGTAATTTCCAGTCCAGCTGACCATGTCCCACATCGATGGCAAACACCTTGACTGCTCCATTTTGCAGCATGCAGTCTGTAAATCCTCCTGTCGAAGATCCCACATCGGTACATACCTTTCCTTCCATGGATACATCAAAATTCTTCATCGCCTTTTCCAGCTTAAGTCCTCCGCGGCTGACATACGGAAGTGCATGTCCACGGACTTCGATCTGAACCTCTTCCGAAAAGGAAGTTCCCGCTTTATCCTCTCTCTGCCCGTCCACAAATACATTGCCGGACATGATGATCGCTTTTGCCTTTTCTCTGGAGGATGCCAGATTTCTCTTTACAAGTAATACATCCAACCGTTCTTTCATTCTCTATCAATCCCTCCTGCTCTCTTCTGCTATATATGCAGTGATAATCCTGGCCACGCAGGATTCAATATCCAGCATCACCTCACTGCGAAGTAGGTCTACACTTCCGTGTTCGATATAGTCATCCGGCAGTGCCAGATTCAGAACCTCTGCGTCTGTCTCAAGACCTGCCAGATAAGCAGTCACAAATTCTCCGAATCCGCCTCTGCGGATATTCTCTTCCAGTGTCACGATCAGCCGGTGTTCCACCGTCAGTTTCCGGAGCATCTCCTCATCCACCGGCTTTACAAACCGGGCATTGATCAGGGTACAGTTATATCCAATCTCTTTCAAACGCTTCCGAACCTGAACTGCCTGCTCAAACATATGTCCGACACTGATGATCGCAATATCCTCTTCTTCATAGACCGGCTCACTCTTTCCATACTCGATCGGTGCTCTGTATTCACGGAATCCGTCAAATGCGCTGCCTCTTGGATAGCGCACTGCTGCCGGTGCTCCAAGTCTCACCGCAAACCGCACCATGTCCGCCAGTTCCCATTTATTTTTCGGAGAAAGGACGGTCATATTCGGAATCATTGACAGATAAGAAAGATCAAAGATCCCCTGATGGGTCTCCCCGTCGCTTCCCACAAGTCCTGCCCTGTCCACGGCAAATACGACCGGAAGCTTCTGCAGACAGACATCATGGATCATCTGGTCAAATCCTCTCTGTAAAAACGAAGAATATACAGCAAATACCGGATGCAGTCCTGCCGCAGCAAGTCCTGCCGCAAAGGTCACGCCATGTCCCTCTGCGATCCCCACATCAAAAAAGCGGTCCGGATAGTATCTGTGAAATGCTGCCAGGCCGGTACCGTCTTCCATTGCCGCCGTGATCGCTACCAGTCTGTCATCTTTTTTTGCCAGATCCAGCATAACCTTGGAAAACACATCTGTACAGGAATCCTTTCCACTTTTGAAAATCGGCTCTCCTGTCTGGATATCAAACGGACCTGTTCCATGGAAACGGGAAGGGTTTTCTTCTGCCGGGAGATACCCTTTCCCCTTTTTCGTCAGTACATGGACAAGCACCGGTCCTTTTACCCTTTTTGCCTCGGTAAACGCACGGCACAGTGCCTTCAGGTCATGCCCGTCCACCGGTCCTAAATACTTGATTCCCATATCTGAATCGTCTTCCAGTCCGATGTAATAAGCGATTTGCAGGAAGAAGTTGTGCGAGGCGATAGGTTGAATTCCGAAAGGCACTCCCGTTAGTCCCAGTTGCATTTGGCTTTTGTCGTTGAACTGGTAGCCGATCCACCCGTATTTCAGCATGGGACCTCCGAAATCTTTACTGTAAAAGCGGTAGTCCGCGCTTAGAATGATATTTCGGTAGGAGCCTGACAATTTGAAGTATAACACGTCAAAACCAAAATCTCCACCCCGGTCACGATGTCCGGGTTTCCAATCGCAAAAATTGTAATTAAAACGGAGTGCTCCCCCGAGTTTGAACTTCGGTAACACCCGTTCTTGTGCCTGACTTATCACCACCAGTAACGTTAGGCATATTCCTAGAGACAGTCTTTTATATATCATACCCATTTTTATCTTTCAAGGTATAACGGGAATGTTAAAGAATAGTTTCCTTAAATTTATCGTTTGTTAGTAAAATCAACTTTAAAGTAACCAGACCGTGGAAAAGTAGAACCTTTTTAACTTTTTGGCGTTAGAGAAAAAAAGAACAAAATAAAAAATAATAAGATGAACAAGAAATTTTTAAATTATACGGATTGGCAAGGAACTGCCGACACGCTGCACATGTATCTTCAGATGCTGGGAAAAGTGAAATTAATGCGTTGTCACCAGCGTCCCGAGTGGGCACACGTGCGTCTCTACTTAACCGTGGAAGGAGTATCCACGGGGATTATACCCGGTGATGATTCCCCTTTCGAGATTCAGGCAAACTTTATGAAACATCTGGTCATTTTCCGTAACGGAAACGGGAAAGTGGTTACGTTTACTTTACAGGACTTTCCGTGATGGGATTCTATAAACAGTTCATGAAGGGACTGGAAGAGATCGGTTCCCCGACAGCGATCAATGTCCGTGCGCAGGAGTTCTACGATCCGATTGATTTTGACAAGGACACTAAACATCATCATTACGATAAGGAGGCCGTGCAACTTTGGCATCAGAACCATCTTTTTGCGCACGAGGCATTACGGGGATTCCTTTCCGGTTTCCGGGGAAAAGTGGATGGGCCGGCTTACTATTTCGGTACGATGGACCTCACGGGAATTGTGTATAGCGGTGAATCGGCTCCGTTTGGCATGAATAAACCGATTTCAGATCATGCTTTCGATGAACGTTATTTCGAGTGCGGTTTCTGGCCCGGAGACGTGAATTATCCTCGTCCTGCTTTCTACGGGTTGCCTTATCCTTTCATAAGTGATATAAAAGGTCATGATCGTTTGATTCATCCTGCAATGGCAATATTCAAGCCCGAGAAGAAAGAGTTTTTTCTAACACTGGAAGATGTTTTGGCCTATGATGATCCGTTTGATGCCGTACATCAATTCCTGCAATCCAGTTTTGATATTGTGCAGAAAGTACGTCCGTGGCAGCATCTGGACTGGATCACGACTCCATTGACTTACACGAAATAGCCGGGAGTTCCCAAAATTGGGACAGCCCCCTGACCCTAGTGGGCGCCTTGTCTACGGCCAATAGTCATATTGTACTATCGGGTTTTAACTATGAAGCAATATTTGTACAATACTTGATTTTTATAATTATTTTTCATATATTTATGGTACGATATTACTAACTAAATTTATGAACGCCATGGGAGGTGAAGGACATGTATTTGATATGATTCAACGTGCGAAACAGAATCGAAAAATGATTCAAGATCGTCGTGACCGGATGAAAGATCTCGTTGAGAAAATGAACGAGAAATCTTTAACAGGTTATCCGAACAAGTTGGCGGAAGGGGAAATGGAACAAATCGAAAGAGACATAAAATCGAGAGAACATGACGAAAAGGTGTACTACACCCGTTTCATGTTCACTTTTCTGGGTATTTTACTACTAGTCATACTCGTGGGGTGGGGAATGTGGAAAATACTGGGGACGTGAAGTGCTATAAATAGTTAAACAGGATAATTGACCATGTAATTAAGGTGTTGATTAAAAATGACTTGATGTTCATTCGGTGTTTTCCAAAAAGAACAGATGTAACTATTCCGGTTATAGCGAGTATCGTATTTGTCCATAGAAACCAATCCGGGTATTTGAAGAGGAATAGAGTATGCGAGAAATGATAGCGGTAAAACAGGTGAATGTTATCAAGTAGAATCAACATGTTTATGCAGATTATCACTACTTGTAAGAACTTGTTGTTCGCCGTTTTATGCATTTTGTTTGTAATTTAATTGGTATAAATCCATTTTCGAGAAAAAGGCACAGGAGGTACGAATAAATGCAATTTGCTCCTCGATTAGATATAAGTTTATTTATTGCAAGCATATTACAAAACCCTTATTTGATGTAAAAATAGCGTTTTATTCGTAAAAAGCATTGTCTTGATGGCAGAAATATTGCATTGTTCCTGTTCACGATCTGTATACAATCATGCTAGTTGCGCCGGTGTTTCACTGGTAAGTTACCGATTACTATTCGATAAGTTACCGATAAGTGTTCGATGCGTACCGTCAATTTCTCTCAGACTTCTTCTTGAACTTTAATCACAATACCGACGAGAGTGTAGTGGGACACCGATGGTATAAGGGTTAAATGAGTTCGGGGCTACTCAATGTGAATTGGCAGCCCCGAACTGTTATTTGCTAGAAAAGTGTTTGTGTCACATGGTTGTACCGATCAATCCTTTCGTGGATTGTTCGATGAAATCGATGATGCATTGAATTTCCGGTCCGATGGTAATCGTTTCCCTGATTCTCAGTAAGGCGTTTTCAACGCTAGTCCCACATTGATACACTTGGCGATAGGCTTTGGCTATATCGTCTATGATTTCTTCCGTGAGTTTTTGCTCTTTACGCAGAATGTAAGCGTTGATCCCGTAGTAAGCGATCGGGTTATGGGCAGCAACGATGTAAGGGGGGACGTCCTTGTTGGCCCGACACCCGTCCTTTACTAGGGCCCAGGTGCCGATGCGACACCCGTGTTTCACGATCACGCCACTACCCAGTATCACGTTGTCATCGACAATACAGTACCCTGCCGTCTTGG
>ERZ857922.4293-NODE-4293-length-10935-cov-4.275368_pt1 | contig 10935 bp, 9 predicted proteins | sample MGYA00519579_ERZ857922 | MGnify/ENA primary metagenome ERZ857922 (study PRJEB31778, sample SAMEA3449375) | human gut metagenome | biome: human gut; feature: human-associated habitat; material: faeces | place: United Kingdom | collected 2010/2012 ... | reverse complement strand
ATTTCACACTCTGATGGGCTGGATTAAGATGCATTATTTTAGAGGATTGCTATAAATATAGTAAAAAACGCCCTGGGCTTGTTTGCCCAGGGCGAAAATGTTTCCGCGGTACCACCTGTATTCAGAGTCTAGCTCTGCACTTTGTCAGTACTGATATACTGTGTTCCTGTAACGTGGAACTGACGTTGAAGCCTACTTGGCATGTCCGTTCAGGTTTTGTGGATCAGACGGGATATACGGTTTGGTTCACTGCTCGGGGGCTACTTCCACAATTCGTTCACGAAAGCTCGCACCGACCGCTTTCTCTCTGTGCTTCCCGGGGTTGTGTACTCCTCCCTGTCATGGCATTTGGCTGATATAGGGATATTCATTGTCCGAATAGGGTGGACAAATGTTTTCTTGGGTTACATTATACATTTATAGAGAGGAAATTGTCAACCGGGTTTTGGATAATTGCTGTAAAATTTATGTTCCTGGTTACTGTTCAGACCCTTGCAGGGGGCATTAGTAAAAATGACGAATTTTAATTTTTTCATTGATGTCTCAAAAGCTCTTTTGTGGATAATGCGAAAGAGCTTTTTTCTATGGTGGATAACCTTCCACCCGAAACGCTTATACAGATAGCGCAGGAATACTTTTCCTGTTTCAGTCATATGGAGATCCTTTTTATCCACAAAATATGTACTGTTTTTTATCCGTCATTTTCACTTTATCCACATTCACTCGGATTCGCTTTTTTGCGGCTTTTCCCTTATAATGTGTGTATAGATTTCAACGATTTCAGGAGTAAGATAATGAACCAATACGAAAAAGAGATCCAGGCATTAAAATACAGATGCCGGAAATTAGAACAGCAGTGCAGTATGTTTGATGATACATTCCAAAAGCAGAACCAGCTTGTAAAAAGCCAGGACGATATGATCCAGATATTAAAAGAAAGAAACCATTACTTAGAAGAACATATTGCAACACTGACAAAAGCATACCGAGTCCAGGAAGAACTCTGCCAGACACAGGAAGAGATCATCCGGCAGATGAGAAAAGACCAGACCAGATAATACAGTGCGCACAGGAGAAGGCCAGATGAGAGTCAATTTTGAGTATGATATGCATCTTCAATATGAAAACAGAGCTTTGAAAGCAAGGATCAGGGAACTTGAATCTGGTGCTGCTTATGTCCGCATGCAGGAAGAATGTGAAAAAAGATGCAGGGAAATGGAACGTGAAGTCCGAAAACTCAAAACGGAACTTGAAAATGCTGTCCGCCAGCTCCGTCAGAACAGGGAACATTGGTTTCAGGTTTACGGGGACATGGAAAAAGAACATAAAAAAGTTGTGGAAAGAAAGCAGGGAGAGATCCGGAGACTGCAGAAGCTTTGTGAAAAAACTGCTATTGCCTATGAGCAGATGCATGAAAAATATCTGGGGCAGCTCCATCTGAGGTACGCGGCAGAATCTGCACTGGAAGAGGAAAAAGGAAAAAACCAGAAACTGAGGGCCCAGCTTAACCGTGATCATGAGAACTCTTCCATACCATCCTCGAAATTACTGCGCCCTAAAAAGGTTGCAAACAGCAGGGAAAAAACAGGTAGAAAACCCGGAGCCCAGCCCGGGCATAAGGGTCACTGCCGTAAAAAACAGGAACCAACAGTTCCCACGGTCTTTCTGCCGCCACCGGAAGCAGTCCTTGAAGACCCGGATTTTAAAAAGACTGCCAAAACGATCATAAAACAGCTTGTAAGTATCCGTATGGTGCTGGATGTGACAGAATATCATGCGGATGTCTATTATAATGCCAAAACAGGGGAACGTGTACATGCTGCATTTCCAGACGGGGTTATCAATGATGTGAATTATGACGGCAGCATCCGGGCATTCCTGTTCCTGTTAAATAATGACTGTTGTGCCTCTATTGATAAAAGCAGAAAGTTCCTGTCGGACCTGACAGGTGGAAAGCTGAACATTTCCAAAGGTATGATCAGCAGACTCAGCAGGGAGTTTGCCTTAAAAACCGAGCCTGAACGCAGGGCTGCTTATGCAGACATGCTGTTTTCTCCGGTCATGCATACAGACTGTACGAACGCCAGGGAAAACGGAAAAGGCTGTTATGTATATATATGTGCGACACCAGACGGAAAAGCCCTGTACTTTGCCCGTGCGAAAAAAGGGCATGAAGGAGTAAAGGGTACTGTTGCGGAGGATTACCAGGGTATCCTTGTCCATGACCATGATATCACTTTTTATAGTTATGGGACAGACCATCAGGAATGTCTTGCCCATGTACTACGGTACCTCAAAGACAGCATGGATAATGAACCGGGCCGTGCATGGAATAAAGAAATGCATGGTCTGATACAGGAAATGATCCACTTCCGGAATGAGACCCTGCTGTCTTGTAACTTAGACCCGGAAAAGATCTCCGGATTTGAAGAACGGTATCTGAAGATACTCGAAACGGCCCGGAAAGAATATGAGGACATTCCGGCAAATGCTTATTACAAAGACGGGTATAACCTGTTCCTGAGAATGGAAAAATATATGCAGAACCATTTGCTGTTCCTGCACGATCTCAGGGTGCCTGCCACGAATAATGAAGCAGAAAGGCTTCTAAGGAATTATAAGCGGAAACAGGCGCAGGCCGTGACATTCAGGAGTTTCGAAAGCATCGAGAATCTCTGCCAATGCATGAGCATGCTTGTTTTGATGCGCCTTGAAGATCCGGCAAATATATATGACAGAGTATCCAGGATATTTGGATAAAGAGAATCGATGGCTTTGACTGTTATCAGTCTACACCATCGGTTCTCTCAAGTCCAGCTAACCCCTGAACAGTAACTGTTCCTGACTGAATTTTGGCTACGTTCCTGAGAACGGAGTGAACAGTAATGTAATTGACAGATTTCTATATTGCTGATATAAAAAATAAATAATACAGCTGTTTGGAAGGAGGGGACATATGGATTATTTATCGAATAATGTGGCGGTGAATCTGAAGAGGATTCGGAAATCCAAGAGTATGAGTCTGGATCAGGTGTCTGAGCAGACGGGGGTGAGTAAGAGTATGCTGGCTCAGATTGAGAGAGGGACTGCCAATCCTTCTCTGGGTGTGCTGGGGAAGATTACAAGTGGTCTGAGGATAGAGTTTCAGGAGCTGATACAGCCGCCGAGAGTGGACTGTTGTCTGGTGACACCGGCAGAACTGGTTCCTACCAAGGAGATAGCAGGACAGTACAAGGTATGGACCTGTCTGCCTTATGAGGATACCCGTCTGGTGGAGGTGTACCGGATCGAGGTGGAACCGGGTGGTGTTTATATCAGTGGCAGCCATGGGGAGAAGACAAGAGAATATCTGGCTGTTATGGAGGGTGTGCTTACTCTGGAATGTCATGGTGAGAAGTATGAAATCCACAGAGATCAGGTGTTTAAGTTTGAAACGGATCAGGAGCATGTCTATCGGAACACAGGGAAGGAGAAAGCCTGCTGTACCTGTTTTTTTCTGGATTATCATTGATGCAGTTGTATCAGGAATTTTGTTGCTGAAGCGGTCTGCCGCAGGCGGAGAATCCTGTTTGCAGGATTCTCCCTTGTATGATTGGTGGATTACCATAGTGTAGAACTGAGTAGTGAAGCAGGTGATTTTATCCGAAGTATGAGTGTAAAATGTACAATATAATGCACAAAATAATGAAAAAGATACACCAGAAAATGAATATCTGAAAAGAAAGGATGTATGTAATGGTTTGTCAGTCTGCCATTTCATGAAGAGGCTGTGTTGTTATGAATTGTTGAGAAACCTTTATTATCGCACGAATATGCAGGAAATATTGGATATATAATAAGGAGAACACAGAGCTTTCGTTACTGTTCACTCCGTTCTCAGTAACGATCTTTCTGTAAAAAATGTAAATGTTCAAAAAAACATGTTGACAAATCATAAGGGCAGTGATATTGTAAGGATGTACAAAATAATACACAGAAAAAGTTAAGCAAAGGCGCTTACCCATACGGGTCAGTTTGTCTTTGCTTTTTTTATTATCTTAAGGATGCAGGAGGGCACAGCTATGAAATTAAAAGACACAGGATTAACTTTTCAGGACATTAAGGACAAAGTAAACAAGTACATGATCGAGACTTATGAGAGATTTGATTTCCTTGCAGAGACAGCAGAGGGCATGTACATTTATGATGAGAATAAAACCCCATATCTTGATTTTTATGCTGGTATTGCAGTAAACAGCGCAGGAAACTGTAACCCTAAGGTTGTAGCTGCTGCAAAGGATCAGTTAGATGATATTATGCATACATTCAACTATCCATACACAATCCCGCAGGCGCTGCTTGCTGAGAAGGTCTGTGAAACAATCGGAATGGACAAGATTTTCTATCAGAACTCTGGTACAGAGGCTAACGAGGCAATGATCAAAATGGCCCGTAAATATGGTATTGAAAAGTATGGTCCAAACCGTTATCATATCGTAACTGCAAAGATGGGATTCCATGGAAGAACCTTTGGTGCCATGTCTGCAACAGGTCAGCCGGGTAATGGATGCCAGGTTGGATTCGGACCTATGACTTATGGTTTCTCCTATGCACCGTACAATGACCTTCAGGCTTTCAAGGATGCATGTACAGAGAACACAATTGCCATTATGGTTGAGCCTGTACAGGGCGAGGGTGGCGTACATCCTGCAACAATGGAATTTATGCAGGGACTTCGTAAATTCTGTGATGAAAACGATATGCTCCTTCTGATCGATGAAGTACAGACAGGATGGTGCAGAACAGGTGCTGTAATGTCTTATATGAATTATGGCATCAAACCGGATATTGTTTCCATGGCTAAAGCACTTGGCGGCGGAATGCCGATCGGTGCAATCTGTGCAACAGCAGAAGTTGCCAAAGCATTTACCGCAGGTTCTCACGGAACAACCTTTGGTGGACATCCGGTAAGCTGTGCAGCAGCACTTGCAGAAGTGAATGAACTTCTTGACAGAGATCTTGCAGGAAATGCAAAGAAAGTCGGCGATTACTTCGCATCCAAACTGGAAAAACTTCCGCATGTAAAAGAAGTAAGACATCAGGGTCTTCTGGTAGGTGTGGAATTTGATGATACCATTGGCGGGGTAGATGTGAAACATGGCTGTCTGGATCGAAAGCTTCTGATCACTGCGATCGGAGCACACATTATCCGTATGATCCCACCGCTTATCGTAACAGAAGAAGAGTGCGATAAAGCAGTTGCTATCATTGAAGATACGATCAAATCTCTGGAAAAATAAATACAGACAAAAGTGACAAGGGCGTCGCGGATCATCAGGGTATGGTTCGCACGCCTTTTTTGTTACAGAATAAAAGTGTGATTAAGAAAAACGGTAACAAAAATTCGTGTGAGAGGAAATCGATATGAGACATCTGGTTATAACGATTGGCTGTGAATATGGAGCTAAAGGAAATGCCATTGGCAGAAAAATAGCGGAAGACCTCAATATCAAATTTTACAATCGTGATCTTGTCGATGAGATCATTGAAGAGGTCGGAATTCCGAAAGAAATCATGGAAAAAGTAGAGGAGGGCGGAACGATTGCCGGTAAAGGTGCAGAAGGCGATGTACGTGGCTCGTTTTCCAAGTATGCGGATCTGACTGACCGTGCGATCCATGTGCAGAAGCAGATCATACGAAAACTTGCAGAGAAAGAATCCTGCGTGATCATTGGCCGTTCCGCAGATTATATCCTGAAGGATACAAAAGATATTGATCTTTTAAGAGCATTTATTTATGCTCCGGATGAGGTACGTATCCATAATATTATGGAGAGTCACAACCTTTCTGAAAAAGATGCAAAGATCTTATTACGGGAAAAAGATAAAAGATACCATAAACGTCATCTGGCGCTGACAGGCAGCAACCGAGGCGACCGTCATAACCGGGATATTCTTATGAACAGCTCATATCTTGGAATAGAAGGAACTGCAGAATACCTGGAAGAACTGATCAGAAGAAAATTTGGAAGCGAGGAGGAATAAGACTATGGGACAGAAAAAATCAGAATTTGATAAAGTATTCAGTGCATGGGACATTCTTGTAATCGCTTTTGGCGCAATGATCGGCTGGGGCTGGGTTGTATCTTCCGGAACATGGATCGATGCCGGTGGTGTTGTCGGAGCAGCACTTGCCTTTGCAATCGGTGGTGTCATGATCTTCTTTGTTGGTCTTACCTATGCAGAACTTACCGCAGCCATGCCACAGTGTGGTGGTGAGCACGTATTCAGCTATAAGGCAATGGGACCTACCGGTTCCTTTATCTGTACCTGGGCGATCATTCTTGGATATGTAGGAGTTACCTGTTTTGAAGCCTGTGCGTTTCCAACGATCATCACCTATCTGTGGCCGGGATTTCTGAAAGGCTATCTTTATACAGTTGCCGGATTTGATATCTATGCTTCCTGGCTGATCGTTGCAATTCTTGTTGCCTTCTTAATCATGGTGATCAACATTATGGGAGCAAAAACAGCTGCTGTTCTTCAGACAGTTCTTACATGTATAATCGGTGGTGCAGGAATTCTTCTGATCGTAGCTTCTGTTATAAATGGTAATGTGGATAATCTTCAGGGACAGATGTTTATGGGTGAGACAACTGGTACCATGGCAAAAAATGTCCTGAAAGTCGCAGTTATCACACCATTTTTCTTTATTGGTTTTGATGTTATCCCACAGGCAGCAGAGGAGATTAATGTTCCGCTGAAAAAAATCGGTAAAATGATGATCCTCTCTGTTGTGCTGGCTGTTGTATTTTACTCACTGGTTATTCTTGCAGTAGGTTATATCCTGAATCCGGCAGAGATTATTGAGTCTCAGCAGGGAACAGGACTTGTAACAGCAGATGCCATGGCCAAGGCTTTCGGGACAAAGATTATGGCCAAGGTTATCATTGTAGGTGGAATGTGTGGTATTATTACATCATGGAACTCCTTCCTCCTTGGCGGTTCCCGTGCCATGTACTCTATGGCAGAATCCTACATGATTCCTCCGTTTTTTGCAAAGCTTCATCCGAAGCACAAAACTCCGGTTAATTCTCTGTATCTGATCGGTGCCCTGACTATGCTGGCTCCTTTTGCAGGAAGAACAATGATGGTCTGGATCTGTGATGCAGGTAACTTCGGATGCTGCCTTGCATACTGTATGGTCTCTGTCTCTTTCCTGATCCTTCGTAAAAAGGAACCGGATATGGCAAGACCTTACAAAGTAGGCCACTACAAATTTGTAGGTTTTATGGCAGTAGTCATGTCAGGGCTGATGCTTCTGGTTTACTGTATTCCGGGTTCCGGTGGAAGTCTGGTATTTCAGGAATGGCTTATGGTAGGTAGCTGGAGTTTACTTGGAGTTGTATTTTATGCGATCTGTAAACGTAAATATAAAGAAGACTTTGGTAAACTTATTGAACTGATCTCTGATGAGGATGCAGCAAGTCTTATGCCGGAGGCTGATGATGAAGAGCTTGATGTGGTAATCGATGCGGCTATTGACAGGGTGCTTTCCTCTATGGCATAACGCTATAAATGACATGACAATTATTGCTAGTACATCGTTTTCGAAATAACTATACCACTCACTTGTCTGCGAATCCGATTGCACAGGTCTAAAAGCCTCAGCGTAGCCCGCTACGCCTGCGTTTTTATACCAGCACACTCGAATCCGCATCCTACGCGATTGGTATAGTTATTTACGAAACGCTGTACTAGGAATTATTTTGGGTAACAGAGTTTTGAATTTGTGCAGGGTAGATGCTCTGCGCATTGCAATATTGAAAAAATACAGGAAAAGAGGCAGAAATTAATGAATCCATTTGAATTTTTTATTCCTCAGAATATTACAGTCGGTGCAGGTACTCTGGCGAAGCTTCCGGAATGTGCCAAAAAGCTTGGAGGTTCTCATGCAATGCTGATCTCAGGACCAACTCTCCGGAAAATGGGAGTTGTGGATAAGGCGGCGGATTATCTGAAAGACGCCGGAATGGCAGTGGATATTTTTACAGATGTAGAAGCCAATCCGTCTGTCACCACAGTGGAAAAAGCGACAGAAGCGTATAAGGATTCCGGCGCAGATTTTATTGTTGCGCTGGGCGGTGGTTCTCCTATGGATGTGGCAAAAGCAGTGGGAGTTACGGCTAAATATGGCGGCAGTATTACAGAATATGAGGGGGCACATAAGGTTCCCGGAAAAATTGTTCCGCTGATCGCAATCCCGACTACTGCGGGAACCGGCTCAGAGGTTACGGCATTTTCTGTTATCACTGACCACAGCAGAGATTATAAGCTGACAGTATTCAGTTATGAACTTCTTCCTGCATATGCGATCCTGGATCCTGAGCTTCTCACCTCTGCTCCGGCATCTGTGGCAGCAGCATGCGGAATCGATGCATTTATCCATGCGGAGGAGGCTTATGTTTCCACAGCAGCATCTCCGTTTTCTGACGCAATGGCAGAGAAAGCAATGGAGCTGATCGGTGGAAATATCCGCCGTTTTGTGGCAAGACGTACAGATCTTGAGGCTGCAGAGGCAATGCTTACGGGATCTCTTTTTGCAGGAATCGCCTTTTCCTTTGCAAGACTTGGAAATGTCCATGCCATGAGTCATCCGGTAAGTGCTTTCTTTAATGTGGCACATGGAGTGGCAAATGCAGTTCTTCTCCCTGTGATTGCAGAATATAATGCGCTGGCAGATCATGGCAGATATTTGAAGATTTATAATTATATCAGTCCGATCCCTGCATATGAGGATGAATTCGAACCACTGATGCTGGTGGATGCCATCAGGGAATTAAACGAAGATATCGGAATCCCGGAAGACCTGACCATAGCCATCCGCCAGGCAAAGAAGGGAGAAGAGATTTCGGATGAGGAGATTGAAAGCAAGATTGATGCCATGGCAGATGATGCTATGAAGAGCGGAAATATTGCAGTAAATCCAAGATCCTCCAGAAAGCAGGATATTGTGAAACTGTATTATAAAGCTTTATAAGATAAAGAATAATGCAGTATTTTATGTGATTGCTACAGGTAGGATATTGATTAAAAATATCTGTTCTTATAAAAAACGTGCAGAAACATCGAAGTCGACAGATAACTTCAGGCTTGAAGGTTTATCTCGATTTCAAAATGTATCTGCACGTTATTTTTTTGAGAAATTTCCATTGTATAACTTGCCTGATAGAAAGAAAGATTATATAGTATTAACCAAAATATAGTAAAGTAATGTGAGTCAAAATATTGATTATTCAGGAGGATTTTATGGCAAAGAAGAAAATATATGCAGTACGCAAGGGACATAAAACAGGACTTTTTGCTACATGGGCGGAGTGCCAGAAGGCAGTAAGCGGATATTCAGGAGCTGAGTTTCGGGGATTTACAGAGAAAGAGGAAGCATTGGCTTTTCTGAACATGGAGACAACAGGAAATGTATCTGGTGATAAAGCAAAAGAGGCGGCAGGAATCGTGGAAGTACCTGAAAATATGGTCATTGCTTATGTAGATGGAAGTTTCGAGAAAAGTATTGGCAGATATGCCTTTGGTTGTGTGATCCTTACACCGGACGGACAGGAAATCCGTAAATCCGGCAGCGGCAGTGATTCTGCAGGAGTCGCGATCCGAAATGTGGCAGGAGAGATGCTTGGTTCCATGACTGCAGTAAACTGGGCCATAGAAAACAAATATCCAGCTGTGGAAATCCGCTATGATTACGAAGGTGTAGAGAAGTGGGTAACAGGTGTGTGGAGAGCCAAAACACCTCTGACCAGCAAATATGCTGCTCATATGCAGGAAGCAGGAAAGAAAGTAAAGATTTCTTTTTGTAAAATAGCAGCTCATACGGGCAATCACTACAATGAAGAGGCAGATCATCTGGCTAAGAGTGCATTGCTTAAAATGGATGAAGAAGTACGAATATAAAAATCTTATCACTGAAAGGCGATTTCCAAAGGGATGAAAAATTTATGTGGATGACAATTTGAGTGATCCTCAGGGAAATCAATATACGGAAGTGGAAAAATAAAAAGCAGCTGTGTTACCATTGAAACTGTTAGCTGAAATTTTTATCAAGTAACAGTTTCAATTGACAGGTAACGCAGCTGTTTTTGCTTATGAAAGTGTCATATCCCCGTCTTTCACCCATCCAAGCTTACGGATAAACATGTTGATGAGCGGACACAGGATTGCAGGCAGGATAAAGGAAATCAGCAAAAGTCCGGCCCAGTCCCAGCCTGTGACAGCTGTTTTTGTTCCTGCGGCAATATCATTCATCCATCCGGTGTAGACACCAATCTGTCCTACGAAACCACAGGTACCCATACCGGAAGAAACCGGAGTACCGTTCATCTGAAGTTTGAACAGACAGGTTGCAAGAGGTCCGGTGATGGCAGAAGTAAGGATCGGTGCAATCCAGATGCGTGGATTTTTTACGATATTTCCCATCTGGAGCATGGATGTTCCGATTCCCTGAGAAACAAGACCACCCCATTTATTTTCGCGGAAGGACATTACTGCGAAACCTACCATCTGTGCACAGCAGCCTGCTACAGCAGCTCCTCCGGCAAGTCCGGTAAGGCCAAGCGCAGCACAGATTGCGGCAGATGAGATAGGAAGTGTCAGTGCAATACCCACAAATACAGAAACAAGGATTCCCATCAGGAACGGCTGCAGGTTGGTTGCCCACATAATAATATTTCCCACTTTCATCGCTGCACTTCCAAGTGCCGGAGCCCACCATGCAGAAAGTGCAACGCCTACGCCGATCGTGACAAGTGGAGTAATCAGAATATCAATTTTGGTTTCCTTAGATACTGCTTTTCCGATTTCGGAAGCGAAGATGGCAACAAATAATACAGCCAATGGTCCGCCTGCACCGCCTAATGCGTTAGATGCAAAGCCAACAGTGATCAA
>ERZ857922.4287-NODE-4287-length-10945-cov-4.211846_pt1 | contig 10945 bp, 7 predicted proteins | sample MGYA00519579_ERZ857922 | MGnify/ENA primary metagenome ERZ857922 (study PRJEB31778, sample SAMEA3449375) | human gut metagenome | biome: human gut; feature: human-associated habitat; material: faeces | place: United Kingdom | collected 2010/2012 ... | reverse complement strand
TCGAAGATGCTGCTTCCAAATAATTTTTTAACAACAGTTATTTACATTGTTCAAAGGGCGTGTGAAAAAACGAAAGTTTTTTCATGCGTCCTTTTTCTTATAAATACAACAGTAATTATATTTCACAAAAAAGCGTATAATCCCCCTTCCCCCATGAGAATGCCATTATGAATCCTATGCGGCAGTTGCAACTTTTTTCTGCTTGTTGTGATATTTATAAAGATTGTGTCCGATAGAAACGAGAAATACTTCAAGCAATACAGATTTTATTCCTCTTCGGACAATTCTTTTGTACCACCGGTCGTTTTTCATGATACCAAAGGTACCTTCTGCCTGAATGGATCTGTTCATCCTTAGAAGCGCTCCCTGGATACTTTCGAGATTTTCTATCACTTCCTGATGCATCGCTGTAAGTTCGCGGTTGATCCGAACAGTACGGTTTTTGTCTGTCTTTTTACATTGTTCTGCGTATGGACAGCCGGAGCAGTCTTCACACTGATACACTTCTTCCTGACGCCCATACTTGTTCCCTTTTACGTTTTTTCGATACTGAAGATAAAAGTTTTTCCCGTTTGGGCAACGCATGATTCCGTCTTCCCCGATTGGAAAATTTACTGCTCGGAATGGATCTTTATGATACTTCATGTCAGTAGTCTCTTTCTTGAACATGGTGAATTTCATATACTTTTCTATTCCATGCTGCTCACAAAAAATATAATTGTTGTAAGAACCATATCCGGCATCTGCCACTGGATACTTCGGATAAAAGCCATATGTAGTATAAAACTTGTTCATCAACGGAACAAAACAATCCATATCTGAGCGATACTGATTTACATCAACAACAGCAATGTATTCATCTGCAACACCAACCTGTACATTATAAGCCGGAAGCAGCTGGTCATTTCCCATGTAATCTGTCTTGATTCGCATAAAAGTAGCCGAATGATCTGTTTTCGAGTAGCTGTTGCGATCCTCCCCACAGATTTTGATTTTTTTCACGTATTCTTCTAACTTAGCAGCATACTCCCTGAGTTTCTCATAATGCCGTTGCTGTGTAGTTTTGCGATGTCCCCTGCCATGAACAAACGCGGTTTCATCAATCTGCCAGGCTTCTGCATACTGTTCGGCAGCTTCTTTCAGATACTCTGGCGCATACTCACTATTGATACAAAGCTTTATCCCTGTACATGTCAGTTCTTCATTGATTTCCGCAAAAAGTGTAGTAATTTTATCGAAGACACGGTATCTGGATTTTTCTGTTGATTTTTTCCATACCCAGGAATATTTATTCGCATTTGCTTCAAACTTGGATCCATCGATGTATAGGTGTTGGAGATCCACATGTTCTGTCTCGAAAATTTTTTTGTTTATGTCTTGAAATATCTCTTCAATGGAATCAGCAAGTACCTCGTTAATGAAGTAACCGAAGGTACGATAAGAAGGTGTTTGATGATCCATGAGATACATGAAGCGGAGATTGACTTTACACTGATCCTCCAGTTCACGTAATGATATATAGCCATTCTCCATAAATCCAAACAAAACTGTCTTCAGCATGCTGACCGGGTCATATCTGAGTCTTCCTGTATAATGTTGCGGAATATTTTTCAGATATTTCTCCAGTTCGATTCCTCCCATAAATCTGTCAAAAGTCAGCACTGGATCACAGATGTCCAGATAATCTTGAATTAGCATTGGCAAAATTGCCTGTTTTGGGTTAGAATAGATTATGTTATTATTTTTTGTCACAAATTAATTATAACAGAAAGAAAGACCTTGAGTTCAATATAAACTCTTGGTCTTTCTTTTTTTCGGGACTATTCTTTTTTCACAGCCCCTTGGACCTGGTTCTGGGTAAATTCAGATATATGTTCCGTTTCTTATACGTGGGTAATGATTGCTGTCAGTAATTCCTGGAATTGCTCAGCCACCCGGTCGGCGGTTTGTTGGACTTCCTGGTGGTTCAGATGTTGTGATGTCATGCCGGCGGCGAGGTTGGTGATACAGGAGATGCCACAGACTTCGATTCCCATGTGGCGGGCAGCGATCGTCTCACAGGCGGTGCTCATGCCTACGGCATCAGCACCACAGGTGCGGTACATACGGATTTCTGCCGGAGTTTCATAAGATGGACCGGTAAGCTGAAGGTATACACCTTCTTTCAGAGGAATGCCGAGTTTTTGGGCTTCTTTCTTTATGATCTGCTGCATCCGTTCACTATAGGCTTCACTCATATCCGGAAAACGGGTTCCAAGTTCTTCAACATTGGCACCGATCAGTGGATTAGGGATTCCACTCATAATCTGGTCTGTGATGAGCATGAGATCGCCCGGATGGAATCCGGTATTGATTCCGCCTGATGCATTGGTAAGAATCAGCTTCTTTGCGCCTAACATTCCCATCAGCCGCACCGGAAGCACCACATCTGTTACCGGATACCCTTCATAATAATGCACACGTCCCTGCATGATCACAACCGGAACTTCTTTTACATAACCAAATACAAATTGTCCTTTATGTCCCACAACTGTCGACACCGGAAAACCTTCAATTTCTGTGTATGGAATGATCTGTTCTATCTTGATTTTTGATGCGTATTCGCCAAGACCGGAGCCCAGAATCACTGCCACTTCCGGTTTAAAATTCGTTTTTTGGAGAATGCTTTTCCGGCATATTTCCAGCTTTTCATAAATTTCATTGCTCATACAGAATTCCTCTTTTCTCTTATTCTTCAGAGTCAATCCTCTCTGTTTGTAGTTTCTTTATTTCAGCATTTTGCAAATTTTATCTTTTATAGAATCATCGGCAAATGCAGTATCAATTGCATTTTTCATCATCTGAAGGATTTCTTCGTCCCGGATTCTATAATTTTTTTGAATAAATTCCAGTTCTTTTGTAAGACTGGTGTTACTTACCGTTCGGTTATCTGTGTTGACCGATACTTTTAAGCCTGCATCCAGAAATTCCCGCATCGGATATTCCGCCATGCTGTTTACTGATTTGGTCTGTAAGTTGCTGATCGGACACATCTCGATACCAATACCTGCTTTTTTGACCATTTTTCGGATCTCCTGGTTGCCACGCATCGCGATCCCATGCCCGATCCTTCCAGCTCCCACGTTTATCGAATCTATGACATTCTGTGGATTTCCACATTCTCCGGCATGGAGTGTAAATGGCATTCCCATCTTCTTTGTCTCTGTAAAAATATCCATAAATTCAGACATCGGATACAATGCTTCTGCTCCTGCAAGATCTGCTGCACAAACTCCGGATCCCAGATATTCTCTTGCCGTCTTGATCATCCGCATATTATCCTCAGTGCTGTGATGCCGCATTGCACAGACGATCACACCATACTCGATTCCAAAATCTTTTTTCCCCTGCTCCATTCCGCTGATTACTGCTTCGATCACCTTCCGGCTGTCCATCTTTTTTGTCTCTGACAGAAGTGGAGCAAAACGGATCTCCGCATAACAGACATTTTCTTCGTTCATCTGGGAGAGCAGATCATACGCAGCTCCTGAAAGTCCCTCTTCATCCATAATACATCTGCCGGGAAGGTCAAATTTTTCCAGATATTCATTCAGACTTGTACAGTTTTCTGAAACACTGAGTTCTTCAGGTCTTACAGTTCTTCCAAGCCTTTTTTCAATAAATGGTCTGCTAAGAGAACCGTCCAGATGACAGTGAAGCTCAATCTTTGGTAATTCTTTCAAGGTTTCCTGTGTCATTTTTCATTCCTTCTCTTTTTCCTTTTCTTCAAAAATCTTCTTTTGGAGTCTGAGTCCTTTCTCATTCTGTAAGATTGGATGGTCCGAAACCTTTTGGCAACATTTCTTTCAAGGTATAGATATCATAATGTTTTGCATCTACTGCAAGAATGATCTGAAATGTCTCCGGATCGCAGAATTCCATCATGACCTGCCTACATACTCCGCACGGCGGTGCATACTCTGTCACAACACCGCCCTTTCCTCCTACAATACAGATTGCATCAAATTCTTTTACTCCTTCGCTGACTGCCTTGAAAAATGCGGTACGCTCCGCACAGTTTGTCGGTGTATAAGCCGCATTTTCAATATTGCATCCCGTATATATCCGTCCATTCTTTCCAAGCAGCGCAGCTCCCACTTTAAAGTCAGAATAAGGGGTATAAGAATATGCAAGCTGAGAAAGCGCGATTTCTATCATTTTTTTAATTTGTTCTTTTTTCATTCTCTTTTTTCCTGCTTTTTCTTGCTAAATAAGTTCATTCAGAATCGAATGCCCGATCGTTCCTTCCGGTATTTTTACACCAAAATTATCTGTGACCGTTGCCCCGATCACTGCAAAGGTATTTTCCTCCATAATCACGCCACCCTCATCCATCTTTTTGGAATACGCCAAAAACGGTACATATTCCCGTGTATGATCGGTTCCTGTGTAGGTCGGATCGTTTCCATGATCGGCGGTAATAATAAGAAGATCATCCTCCCGCAGATCATCCAGCAAAATTCCAAGATTTTTATCAAATCTCTCAATCTCATGTCCGTAGCCAACCGGATCGCGCCGGTGTCCCCACTGTGCATCAAAATCAACCAGATTTACAAAGCACAGTCCGTCAAAATCTTTTTTGCAAATCTCAATGGTCTGCTCCATTCCATGCACGGAGCTGTTGGAATGATACGATTCTGTAATTCCTTCCCCGCAAAAGATATCATGGATCTTTCCGACTGCGATCACATCCTTTCCCGCATCTTTCAGTGCGTCAAGTGCAGTCTTTCCGGTCGGCTCAAGTGCATAATCCCTGCGGTTGCTGGTTCTTTTAAATTCACCCTTTTTCTTTCCTACATACGGTCTTGCAATGACTCGTCCCACGCGCCATTCATCCTTCATCGTGATCTCTCTTGCAATCTCACAGCACCGGTACAGATTTGCCAGATCAAATGTCTCTTCATTTCCACAAATCTGCAATACAGAATCCGCAGAGGTATAGACAATCATTGCACCTGTTTCAATTTCTTCTTCCCCAAGTTCTTCAATGATCTTTGTTCCGCTCTCACTACGGTTTCCAATCACTTTTTTCCCGCAACGTTTTTCCAGTTCTGCAATCAGTTCCGGTGGAAATCCATGTTCGGTAAAGGTTTTAAATGGTTTTTCTGTATAAATCCCCATCATTTCCCAGTGTCCGGTCATCGTATCTTTTCCGTTACTCGCCTCTTTCAGTCTGGTAATTTTTCCAACCGGATTCTCGATTCCATACATCTTTCCCCCGGTATGCAGATTCAGCATACCAAGCTTCTGAAGATTTGGAATCTCCAGTGTTCCCATTCTGTCTAAAATATGACCAAATGTATCTACATCCCTGTCACCGAATTTCTCAGAATCAGGCATTGCACCAATTCCGAGCGAATCCAGAACGATCACAAAAATTCGTTTATATATTGTTTCTTTCATTTACCGATCCTCTTTGATCAACTTTCTGATGGCTTCCACTGCCACCTGTACTGCCATATCTGTATCATGTACTACCGGATTTTCAAGTCCCAGTTTTTCTCTTTCCTGATTTGCCATTACAAGGAAACAGGCACCCACGCGTACATGAAGCTTTGCTGCCACAATGTAAAGTGCTGCCGTCTCCATCTCTGATGCCAGACATCCCAGTTTCTTCCAGGCTTCCCATTTATTGATCAGTTCATAACCTGCCGGCATCATCTCCGGCTCATGCTGTCCGTAAAATGCATCTTTTGACTGTACCACTCCGGTATAAAATTCACAGCCCTTTTCCTTCGCCGCACTGACCAGTGCGTTCACCACCATAAGGTCTGCCACTGCCGGATATTCGATCGGCGCATATTCTTTGCTAGTCCCTTCCATTCTGACGGCACCCGTAGCAACTACAATAGCCCCACTTTTTACTTCCGGCTGTATCCCACCGCAGGTTCCAATCCGTACAAACGTATCAGCTCCACATCTGGCTAATTCTTCCATCGCAATTGCTGCTGATGGTCCCCCAATTCCGGTAGATGTGACACTTACCTTTACGCCATCTAAAGTTCCTGTATAAGTGATATATTCCCGGTTATCCGCAATCATCACCGAATCTTCAAAATACTGTGCTATTTTTTTGCAGCGCTTTGGATCTCCCGGGAGAATGACATAACGGCCGACTTCCCCGTTGGCCACCTGAATATGATATTGTCTGCTTATATCCTTTGAATAATTCTTCATCGTATCCACCGCCTCTCTTTTGTTATATTATACTATAAAAGACCAGGAAGTTCACCAACACTTTGTGGAAAGTGTTTCCAAATACAGCAAAAAAAGCCTGACCATTCAGACCTTTTCGCATAAGCGAAAATGGGAATCTGAATGGTTCAGGCTTTTCCGGGTATCTACAGCAAGATTATTTTGCCAGTTTCATCATAATTTCATTACTGCGTTTTACAAATTCTGTCATCTCTTCTGGGCTGAGTGGCTTGTGTGCCAGCATTGCCAGGTCATATAACTGATGGCAGAACATTTCTGTATTTTCGCCATCTTTATGTGCTACAACATATTCTACCAGCGGATGATTTGCATTCAGGATCAGGGTTGCATTGGTTCCGAACATAGACGGATCCATGCCCGACATTCCATACATCTTCATCATTTCCTGCATACGGCGTGATTCTTCGGAAAGTGTGATCATAGATGCCACATTTTCATCTTTCATCTTTTCCACTTTTACTTCCAGTTTGTCATTGCCAAGTGCTTTGCGGAAGATTTCGACCAGACTGTCAGTTTTTTCTTTGAATGCTTCTTTTTCTTCTTCAGATACATCTTCTTTGAAGTGATCAGTCAGATCTGCATCGATTCTCTGGAACTTGATATGTTCGTTCTTCTGCTCCATCTGAGTAATAAATGGAGAATCAATATTATGTGACAAGATCACTGCATCCAGTCCCTCTTTTTTGAACATATTGATGTACTGGCTCTGCTGCTGTTCATCTGTTACATAGTAGATTGTTGTCTTCTCTGCTTCTTTCTTTTCTGCTGACTGCTCTGCATTTTCCCCTTCGGTCTTTTCCTCCGGCTCTGCTTTTCCGCCATTCTTTTCGATGCATTCTTTGAGTGTCATATACTTGTGATCCAGGTTCTTGAACAGAACATAATCGCTCATCTTCTCGCAGAATTTTTCATCTTTCAGGCAACCGAATTTGATAAATGGGCTGATGTCATCCCAGTATTTCTCATAGTTTTCTTTATCTGTCTTGCACATTCCTGAAAGCTTGTCAGCAACTTTCTTGGAAATGTATTCGGAGATCTTCTGTACAAATCCATCATTCTGCAGTGCGCTTCGTGATACGTTAAGCGGCAGATCCGGACAATCAATGACTCCTTTTAATACCATCAGGAATTCCGGAATAACTTCTTTGATATTGTCTGCGATAAATACCTGATTGTTGTACAATTTGATGGTTCCTTCAATGGAATCGTATTCGGTATTGATCTTAGGGAAGTACAGAATACCCTTTAAGTTGAATGGATAATCCATGTTCAGATGAATCCAGAACAGAGGTTCTTTGTAATCCATAAATACTTTCCGGTAGAAATCAATATAATCTTCTTTGCTGCATTCGTTTGGATGCTTTGTCCACAGCGGTGCCGGATCACTGATCGATACCGGGCGTTTCACGATCTTTGCTTTGTCGGATGCCGGTGAAACTTCAACCATTTCTTTTTCACCGTTCTCATTTTCTTTTTCTTCCATCTTGGCATCTTCGTGGATATGTTCAACAACCGTATCGGTATCCAGGACTTCATCCTCCGGGATCGTCTCATATTCCGGTTCTGCATTTGCTTTGGATACAAAAATCTCTACCGGCATGAATGAACAGTATTTCTCAAGGACTTCGCGGATTCTGTATTCATTTGAAAATTCTACACAATCTTCGTTCAGGAATAAGGTGATTTCAGAACCAACTTCCTCTTTATCCCCTTCTTCCATCTCATACTCTGTACCGCCTTCACTTACCCAGTGTACCGGTTTTGCACCTTCTTTATAAGAAAGGGTATCAATATGAACTTCATCAGCTACCATGAAGGCAGAGTAGAATCCAAGACCAAAGTGTCCGATCATATCGTCCTCTGTTGTCTTATCTTTGTATTTGTTCAGGAATTCGGTTGCTCCTGAAAATGCGATCTGTGTGATATATTCTTCTACTTCATCAGCAGTCATACCAAGACCATTATCGATGAATTTCAAAGTCTTCTCTTCCGGGTTTACAATAACCTGGATCTTTCCTTTATAATCATCCGGAAGTGTATATTCTCCCATCATGTCCAGCTTCTTTAATTTTGTGATCGCGTCGCATCCATTGGAAACAAGCTCTCTTGCGAAAATATCATGATCAGAATATACCCATTTCTTGATAATCGGGAAAATATTTTCGCTGCTGATTGAAAGACTACCTTTTTTTGCTGCCATTTTTATCACTCCTAAATTTCATATTCTATCTTTTTACGGTTTCAAATACCGTATTTTTCTGTCTATGAAATATCTTAATACCCTGATTTCTAAATGTCAATAGAAAATTAGCACTCTTTTGACAAGAGTGCTAATAATTCTGTGAAGAATATAAACTTTCTGTGAAATATATTTTCCGATTCTTTGTGTACCGTCTATAAGAAATCTTTGACATACACTTGCAAAAGCTTTTACTCCACGCTCTTCAAAGATTCCACCATATCGATCTTCTTCAGCTTGTAGAACATTACCCAGTTTACAAATAAAGAAAATGCTACAGTAAACAAGAAACTGTACAGATAACTCTGCCAGTGTATCTGACGTCCGAACATCGCCTCTTCTACCTCAACCGTCAGGATGATATACCGGTGAAGCAGATTACCAAGCACCATACCCACAACCGATCCAATGATCGTCAGCAGGATATTCTCTCTGTATACATAAGAGGCAACCTCTCCGTCGTAGAATCCCAGAACCTTCAAGGTTGCAAGCTCTCTCTGACGCTCGGTGATGTTGATATTGTTCAGATTGTACAGTACCACAAATGCCAACATTCCGGCAGATACGATCAGTACCACGATGACCAGATTCAGGCTTCGCAGCATGTCATCCAGCCTTCCTTCAATACTGCTGGTATAACTTACATTCAGTACTCCATCCATCGACAGAAGCTTTGTTCCGATCTTCTCGATCTGATCATCCTTTCCGTCCTTTACACTGTAGATGATCGTGTTATATTCTGCCGGTACACCATATAATTCCTCGTATTTTTCCGGTGACAGATACAGGTAATGGCTCATATAGTTCTCGCAGATGGCGCCAACCGTCACCGTCTGGTCTCCCCTGTCCTCGTCCTCGATCGTAAGCTCATCTCCCACCTTTACATTCAGAAGGGATGCCATTTTCTCAGTCAGAATCACTTCGTCTTTTTTCAGTGAATAAACCTCGTCCTTATTGGTCCTGCTGTGGAAGCTTAAAAAGTCCTCAATCTTTTCATTATCCGATGGCACCATCAGATAAAGTGTCTTTTTACCGGATGCAGATTTTACATCGGTCTTCTGCATCCGCGCTTCGATCGTCTCTTTTATATCTGCATTCTGATCCAGATAATCCTGAATCTGCTGTCTGTTTTCTTCAGAAATGTCATCACTCATATAGGTTGCTGCATCATAGAACTGCACCTTCTCATACTGCAGGCTGACGATCTCATAGATACAGTCCTTCAGTCCGAATCCGACTACCATCAGTGCCATACAGCCTCCGATTCCGAAAATGGTCATAAAGAATCGCTTCTTATACCGGATCAGATTCCGCACGGTCGATTTCCATGTAAAATTCAGATGCTTCCAGATAATTCCGATCCGCTCCAGAAGAATCCGCTTCCCCTGCTTCGGTGCTGCCGGACGCATCAGTTCTGCCGGTTCTGCTGCCAGTTCTTTATAGCAGGATGCGATCGTCGCGATCAGTGTACATGCAACTGCGATCACCGAAGCCTGGAATGCATAGCTCATATGGTATGGTACCAGGATTGCCGGCAAATGTTTATACAAGATCATATAGGCATAAATAATGATAAACGGCAGAATCTTTTCACCGATCAATACACCAAAAATACTTCCACCAAGAGTTGCAATCAGTGCATATCCAATGTATTTTCCTGCAATCGCAGCTTTTCCATAACCGAGAGCCTTCATCGTTCCGATCTGTACACGCTGTTCCTCTACCATTCGTGTCATCGTTGTCAGACTGATCAATGCTGCCACCAAGAAAAAGAGTACCGGGAACACTTTTCCAATAGAACGCATGCGGTCTGCATTATCTCCGTATCCTTGATATTCCGTCAGTGCATCCTCTCTCGTCTGCACATACCACTTCGGATTTTCGATTTTTTTGATCTCAGCCTTTGCGTCTGCAATCTGCTGCTTTGCATCCGTCAGCTGCTTCTCTCCATCTGTAATCTTTGCCTGTCCGTCCGTGATCTGTTCTTCCGCTTCTTTTGCTGCCTGCTCATATTCACTCCGGCCATCCGCAAGCTCCTGTTCACCGGATGCAAGTTGTGCTTTACTCGCATTTAAAGTGTCCTCTTTTTCATTCAGAAGTGCCCATGCAGACAGGATCTGTGCTTTTCCGTCCGTAATCTGAGATTTTGTGCTGTCAAGCTGGGATCTGGCTGCTGCGATCTGACTCTTGCCGTCTGTAATCTGTCTGCCTGCACTTAACAGCTCTTCTTCCTGTGCGGCAAGTGTCTGCTCCTGCTGAAGAAGTGCTTTCTCTTTTGCATCCAGATCTGCTTTTTGCTTAGTCAGGCTGGTAATCTGTGCTTCCAGGTCTGCTTCTGTGGCAAAACCTGCCTGATTCATCTGCACTAGCAAGCCCTTCTTTTTATCTTCAAGTTGTGCTTTCTGCTCCTGTATACCAGCAAGCTTTGTTTCCAGTCCCTGTCGGACTCCA
>ERZ857922.4283-NODE-4283-length-10952-cov-2.710104_pt1 | contig 10952 bp, 9 predicted proteins | sample MGYA00519579_ERZ857922 | MGnify/ENA primary metagenome ERZ857922 (study PRJEB31778, sample SAMEA3449375) | human gut metagenome | biome: human gut; feature: human-associated habitat; material: faeces | place: United Kingdom | collected 2010/2012 ... | reverse complement strand
TTACTGTAAGCGAGGACTGATGGAAAACTTTATCAAAGAGAGTAAATCTGGTTTTGAGATTTTACTTCCGTAAGCAGTCATACCCGAATTCTAAATGCCAACAGACTTCAAGTACACGCTCTTGCGTATAACATATTTAATTGGTTTAGACGATTGGCGTTATCAGCAAATATGCGAAAGTAACGTATTGATACCGTCCGTTTAAAACTGCTGAAGATTGCTGTAAAAGTAGTTCGTTCAGCAAGATATATCACATTCAAGCTTTGCAGTAGTTGCCCTTTAAGAGTGAATTCTATAAGACAATTTTTAATATCGGCAAGCTAAATGTACAGCTGGAATAGCACCTATTAACGAACCTTAACAGTTTAACAATTGCTCTGAACTCTGCGATAGGGACTTTGCGCCCTTTTGACAGAGAAATTGAGCGATGTTATGACTGCATGGAGCATTTTTAATTTCATGGTACAGTTATCAGTTCAGATATTGTTCCATGAATAATTTAGGCTTACACTTTCATAAAAAAATTAAATCATGTGTTAAAGATAGTCCACACTTTTTGTGGGCTATTTTTTGTGTCCGATTTTAGGGTAAAGAATTTTTAAAATCACGTCCCCTTTCTTTATGTTTAATAGAAAAACCAGTTGTTATAATTAATTCAGAAATCAACACAGAGGGAGGAGACAGGCAATGAAAGCTTTTACTAAGATATCTGCAAAGGACAGACACAGGAAGGAGAATTTTCAAGGATATTTATTTATTACCCCGCTTTTTTTATTCTTTGTGATATTTACTGCATTACCGGTAATAATAACTTTATTTTATCTTGGGTTTACTAAATATAATATAATGAACAGTCCCCAATGGGTAGGTCTTGAGAATTTCAAAAGGTTACTGCAAGATTCAGCAATACCACAAATTGCATGGAACGTGATACGCTTGCCGTTATTTTTAGTTCCGGCTCATGTATGCTGCAGTCTTTTGCTGGCCTATGGTGTCTACAGAATAGGTAATAAATATTTAAAATATATTTGCAGAACAGCCATTTATTTCCCTGCCATTGCTACAACTGCTTCAGTTTCTATTGCGTGGGGATACTTATTTAATAAAGATTTAGGAGTCTTTAACTGGGCACTAAAGGAATTGGGGATTATTACAGAAGGGATTCCCTGGCTTACATCTTCAAAGTACGCAATGATTTCTATTGTTATTTTTAGTATTTGGAAATTTTCCGGGCTGCATTTTTTGTATTATCTTATTGGATTTGAAAATATTCCTGTAACCTATTATGAGGCAGCCAGAATCGACGGCGCAGGTGAATGGACATTATTCAGAAAAATAGTCCTTCCTCTGTTAACACCATCTATTTTCTATGTATTGCTCACAACGATGATAGGAACTATGCAGGCATTTGATGAACCTTATTTTCTTACACATGGAGGACCTGGAGATAATACGAGGACAGTTGCCATGTTTATTTATGAGAAAGCTTTCCAATCTTATGATATGGGATATGCATCCAGTGTGGCAGCACTTTTATTTATTGCGGTATTTATTTTGACAGCGCTTCAACTTTATTTGCAGAAAAAATGGGTAAATTATGATTATGAGTAGAGGAGATTAAAAAATGCATGGTAAAATAAAAAAAGTATTTTTTAGGGTAATACATTATGCAATTATGGTGATGATTACAGTTTTAATGTTAATGCCTATTGGATGGATGTTGGGAACTTCTATGCGGCAATCCAAAGAATCTTTTGTGCTGCCGCCCAGTTTTTGGCCTACCCAATTCAACCTGGATAATTTTAAGCAAGTATTTCATGCAATTCCGATTTTGAAATTTGCGTGGAACAGCCTTTTTATAACTTTTCTTGCGGCGGCATTTATGGTGTTGTTTACCAGTATGGCAGCTTATGCTTTTGCACGAATTAATTTTAAAGGAAAAAATATTCTTTTTATATTTATGTTGGCGGGTTTAATGATACCCGTACAATCCATAATTGTACCTGTATTTCTTATAATAAGAAAACTGAATTTAATTGATACGAAATGGGCTTTAATTGTAACTTCAATATATTATCCCCTTGGATTACTCATGCTGAGACAGTTTATGATGACCATTCCAAAAAGTTATGATGAGGCGGCGGTATGTGACGGGGCAGGGAAGCTGACTATATTTTTCAGAGTTATTCTGCCTATGAGTAAATCAACTATTATGGTAGCATTTGTAATGCATTTTGTAAGCGTATGGAATAATTTCTTCAGCGCCATGATTTTTTTAAACAGCACTGCGAAAATGACCCTTCCTTTAGGAATTACGGTATTGAATACCACAGACGGCAATTCCAATATGCCGCTGATGACCTCGGCAGTGCTGCTTACATTAATACCGCCCATGATTATTTATATATTTGGACAGAAATATTTAATGCAAGGGAATATGATATCAGGTGTCAAGAGTTGAAGGCAGTTATGCATTCAAAATAAAAAATAAAAAGCAGGAGGTAAAAAATGCGAAAGAAAGTAAAGGTAATAAAAAAACTGGCGGCAGCAGGTTTGGCAGCAATACTTGCATGTCAGGTAATGGGCTGTGGCACAGGGGAAAAACCAACGAAAGATGTGTCTGATGAAAAAGTTTCAGAAGTGAAGAGTCAGGATACATCAAAAAAGGAGGTATTGAAAGTGGCGGTTTCTTCCAGTTCTATTTCAGAAACAGAAGGAACGGCGCCAATGGAAGAAATGTTCAGAGGATTTGAAGAACAAAATAACTGTGAAGTAGAAATTGTAGTGATTGCACATGACGGATGGGCAGATTACCTTACAAAATTGCAGACTATGATGGTCTCCGGAAACGGGCCGGATTTGTATCAAAACCCACATGAAGGCGGACGTATGGCAAATTCTCTTGGATTATGTGCGCCTCTTGATGATTACATTTCTGAGCATCCGGAAGAATGGGATGAGTTTGTAAAAGTTACCCCGGATTCTCTGGAAAATGCAAGAGAAGTAGATGGTAAAATATACGGACTGCCTTGTTTCTATCAGACAACCTATATGTGGCTTAATACGGACAGGCTGAAAAAAGCAGGACTTGAAGTTCCGGATATAGACTGGACATGGGATGAGTTTGAACATTATCTGGAGGTACTTTCGAAACCAGATGAAAATGGTAATAAACAGTACGCCTGGGCGATTCCAGATTATTATTTTGTTTATAATCAGTGGCTTTACTCATTTGGAACAGGATATCTGGATGATGACTACAAAGAGGTGACTTTTGACAGTGATGCGTCCATAGAACTTATGAAATTTTGTGCTGATGCGGTAAAGAATGGAATTGCCCCTACTCCTGACAAAAATTACGATTATCTGCAACAGTTGGTTGACGGACATGTAGCAATGACAAATGCAGGGAGATGGATGATTAATTATTGTAATTCCAATGAATTTACAGATGTAGCAGTTGTGCGTGTGCCTCAGAAGTATTCCGACAGACAAGAATATGCCATTGGAGATTTTGAAGTCTGCAGCAGTACAAGTAAGTATGATTTAGCAGCAGCCTGCTGTTTTTACACAACAGGAAAAGACTGGGTGGAAAAATACGCCAATGATACTGCTAATATCCCGTCCAGAACAGATGTAACGCTGACGGACCCTACAACGGATAAAGGGTATATTAATCAGGATATTTTTGATACTTTACCTGATGGCTCTTATCCGATGCAGAATCCAACTTCTTTTACAGAAATCAGCAATATTTTTGACCGTGCGTTTTCATCCGTAATGGCAGGAGAAATTTCTCCTGAAGATGGCTGTAAACAGGCGGCTGAAGAAATGAGGGCTGCCGTAAAAGCGAATCCGGATTAACGGCCTAATAGGGTATCTGAATAACCACGATGGTATTTTTTCCAAGTGTACTTTGCACAGTGATACCATAGGCAGAACCATAATGATATTGTATACGCTGCTGTACATTATTCAGAGCTATGGAGGAATGGGTATGGCTTTCAGAAGGAGTCTCCGTTTGAAATAGGTGTGCGATTTGTTCTGAAGACATACCAATTCCATTATCTTCGATATAAAAAGTAATACAACTTTTCTCGGATTTAGCGGTAATAGCAAGCAAACATTCGTGTTCTACACCTTGAAAAGCATGAAGAAATACATTTTCAATAATTGGCTGTATTAAAAATCTTAAAATCTTTGTCTTTTTTAGTGCTTCCGGTATTTCAAAATGTACTTGTACTTCATTCAGCATTCTCAAATTCATAATTTTTATATAGTTGGTAAGAAAAGTTATTTCTTCCTGTAATTCTATGAAATAATCCGTACTTTTCATACAATAAGAAAGAATGTCTGAGAAGGAACCTAAGGCTTCAGCCAGAGAGTCTGCCTGCTGTATTGCAGCCATCCATTTCAAACGGCTGAGAGTATTGTAGATAAAATGTGGCGTAATCTGATTTTGCAGAGAATGAAGCTGTAGTTCACGCTTTACATTTTCTTCGTGATAAATCTGTTTTATCAGATGGTTGATTTCGTCCAGCATATGCTGAATCATTCCATTGACTTCTCCGATTTCACCAGGGAAATTTTCAAAAGTTACCTGAAAGTCACCATTTGAAACCTGCAGAAGCTTTTGTTTCATTGTAGTGATAGGTTTTGTAAAGTTTGATATAACCATCCAAATAGTGAAGGTGATGATAAGAATAAGGAGCATCATACTCAGCAGTATAGTATAAAAAATAGTCTGGCGGTAGCTGAAGACATTGGATGTATTTGAAATGGTGGCAACACGCCAGCCAGTTGTATCTGACACATTGGTAAGGGTGTATACATATTGTTTATCCGATATGGCAGAGGCCGTGGTATTTTTTAATTGATTCTTTAAAGGGAAGCTATCGCAGATATCAGTCCCTATTAAATCCTTTTGTTCACAAAACACAATGTGATCATTCTGGTCTAAAAGATAACAGTCCCCTGTATTTTCAACATAATTCCGACTGCATAATTCAGCAAAAGCAGAGGCCTTAATATTAATATAAAAAGCCCCATAGAGAGAATTTTCGGTTTTGAAATGATTATTAAACCCGATTCCGTAAGTGACAATATAATCATCATGGGGCTGTACCAGCATATTACTTTTTTTAATTCCGCTTATGAAAGGAACACCGTCCGTTGCCTGCAGTTTTGAGAAATCAGTATCATGGGCATTAAAGCTGTAATAACTGTCTTTATAAAGTGCATAGGTATCACTGATGGCGTAATAGTCCTTTTCAGATGTGTCGTATATTAAAGAAGACTCGATATCGGGATTTGGTAGCATGATTTCACGGAACAGAAACATCTGAATAGAATATTTGTCCTTTGATTTTTCAGTTATTGACAGATTAGTATAATCTTTCCTCAGAAGAGAAGATATCTCTATGGTGTTCAGCGGTTTTTTTGCTATAGTTTCAATGTTGGAAAAATAGCGCTCTATGCCGTTTAGAACCTGAGAGGCATTTTTAGCTTTTGTGTCTAAAACAATATCTTCTACAACGGTAAAGGCATAATGATTTAAATAGTAAATTTCCCAAAAGCTAACTGATAAGATGATAAGCATCAAAGGAAATAAAATGCGGAAACGAAGAGTCTTTGTAATACTCAGAAATTTTATATACATAGCCGCCCTCTTTTCATTCAAATGATAATTTTAGATTAACAAAATGGAGGTATTTTTTCAATGGATAAAATAAAAATTATTTTAGATACGGATATCGGGACAGATATAGATGATGCACTGGCTTTGGCATACCTGCTTATGAAACCAGAATGTGAATTAATGGGGATTACCACTGTGACAGGTGAAGCGAAAACCCGGGCAAAACTGGCAAGTGTTATATGTAAAGCCGCTAATAGAGGGGATATTCCTATTTATCCCGGAAATGAGGAATGTATTCTGATTGAACAGAAAGAAAAATTCGCGCCTCAGTCTGCGGTTCTTGAAAGCTGGCAGCACGAAGAAAAATTTCCTGAAGATCAGGCACTATCATTTATGCAGAGAACGATCAGGGAAAATCCGGGAGAAATTGTATTAGTGGGAATTTCGCCTATGGGCAATATTGCCAGGCTATTTCTTTTGGATTCGGAGATACCATCATTGCTGAAAGGTTTATACCTCATGTGCGGCAAATTCAGTGAATATGATTTTAAAAATTGGTACAGGGAAGATGATGCAGGTGACGGCGATTTTTCTGCTTTTGAGCCTCATAACATAAATAAGTTCATGGCAGGAGGTTCACTGGAAATGAATGCTTTAATCGACCCTTACGCAACAGCAGTAGTTTACCAAAATACAGGAAATATACATCGTTCTGTTGGTGTGGATATGACGCATAGAGTTACTCTGCCAATGGATGAATTTCAAAAAAGATGTGCAGAACATCCCCTGTTCCGCCCGATTTTGGATATGGCAGGTGTTTGGTTCAGGACAAAAGATGAGGTATGTTTTCATGACCCATTGGCAGTAGTCAGTATTTTTAATGATAGTGTCTGCAAATTTGTACGTGGAAATGTATCTGTTGAATTAGGCAGCAAATCTTTGATGGGATATACTTTGTTTGAAGAAAATTTGAATGGAAAGCATGAGATTGCCTGCAGCGTTAATACAGAAGCATTTTTTGATGAATATTTTTCAGTGTTTCAATAATGGTAATATATGTAAAATGAACTTTTTTATAGAATTTCTCATATCCTTTAGCTATAATTAGAGAATAGACATACAAAGGCCTGGAGGAATAATATGAAGGAGAAATCAGACATAGTGTACGATACAACGGTAGTTATCGCTGAAGATGAATTGTTGGTAAGAATTGGAATTAAGTCAAGTGTTGATTGGGAAAAAAATGGCTTTAAGCTTCTCGGGGAAGCAGCAGACGGCAATGAAGCCATACAGATGGTGAGAAAATTCTTACCTCACATTTTACTGCTTGACATTAAAATGCCAGGAATGTCTGGCCTGGATATACTTAAGATTATACAATTAGAGAAAATTCCTACCAAAGTAATCATAATAAGCGGTCTGGATGATTTCATGTCTGTAAAAAGCGCTATGCAGTCAGGCGCATATGACTATATTCATAAGCCAAGGATGGGATATGAGGATTTACTAAAAATTATGCTTCAAATTCAACAGGACTGCAGAAAAGAAGAGAGAAAATCTCTGTTACAGGAAGAGGTTAGTCCGGAAGTTCTGTTTTTACAGAAAATAGCAGGCGATGAGAAACCAAATGAACAGGAAATATTTTCATCAGAAACAAAAAAGCTATTTGAAGAACGTAGTTTTTGTTTCATATACAGTTCGCTGGTGGGGGTAGCCAGGAAGAAGCAGCAGAAGGTAAATTTTGATGAAAAGGTGTTGTACAAAACAACAGAAAATCTGATAACAGAATTTTGCAGTCAGAGAAAAAATATCTGGTTTATTGTGCCAAAGCAGGGAAGATATTTTTTCCTGCTTACAACAGGATTTTATGATGGTGCTTTTATCGAAAGAAAAGCAGAGGAAACGGCCATTGCGCTTCGGTCTATGGTGAAAAGATTTATAAATATGGATTTGGTATCGGGAATAAGTTCATGGCAAAATCAACCAGACAAGATTTTGGAAACCTGCGGACAGGCGCACACTGCATACGAAGCTGCGTTTTTTTATAATTCGGGAAGATTTGCGGATGAGGAGGAAATGAAAGAATGCAGCCGTTTGGCGGAATCTATGGGGTTGTCTGACGGAATTGACAATATAGGAATACATATAGAGAAGTTTTCTATGTTGTGCAGGATTCTTGGGAAAGCGTTCTGTATGAGCAGGCGGCAGTTGATTTATCATCTGCAGAATATGATGTATCAAATCTCAGAGCAGGATGTGGTCCTTTGTGAAGAATGGTATGAAAAGCTGTATGCCTGTAATAACCTGGAAGACTTAGAAGAAGTATATACTTTATGTCTGAAGGATTATAGACATCAAAGGGGAAGAAGGTACGGAAATACAGTAGGGATGATTGCAGAATATCTGCAGAAAAATTATAGTTCAGATATTTCCCTTGCTCTTTTGTCCAGAGTATTTCATCTGAATGAACATTATATAAGCAGGGTATTTAAGGAGGAAACAGGTGAAAACTTTCTTTCATATCTAAATAGAATTAGGATTGAAGAAGCCAAAAAACTTTTGTTGGAGTCTGATAAAAAGATATATGAGATTGCTGAGGAGACTGGGTTCCAGAGTTCTGTTAACTTTAATTATGTTTTTAAGCGTTTTGCGGGAATATCTCCGAAAATGTTTCGGGAACAGTTTGGAAAGAAATGAGGTGGACAGTAATGAAATTACAGCATGGAATTTATTATGCATATTGGGAAAAGGAATGGAGCGGCGATTATTTATATTATATCGAAAAAGCCGCAGAATTAGGTTTCGATATTTTGGAAATTGCTGCGGGACCTTTAGCTGAATATACCTCCGGGTATATGAAAAAAATTAAAAATAAAGCGAAAATGTGCGGTATTCGTATAACAGCAGGACATGGGCCTTTAAAAACACAGGATATCAGCTCTGGTGATAAGAATATAAGAGCCAAAGCGCTGGAATTTTATAAAAAACTTTTCAATAACATGGCTGAGATGGATATCAATCTTATAGGGGGAGCGTTATATTCATATTGGCCCGTTGATTACAGCCTTCCGTTTTCCAAGGAAGAAACATGGAAAAGAAGTGTGGAAGGAGTTGGTTTAATGGGTGAGACAGCTAAAGTGTATGGGATAACATTGTGTATGGAAGTGCTGAACCGGTTTGAGAATTATCTTATTAATACGGCCTGTGAAGGAAAAAAGTTTGTGGAAGAAATAAATATGGATAATGTAAAACTTATGTTGGATACCTTTCATATGAATATAGAAGAGGTGAGCATGGGTGAAGCTATCCGCACATCGGGCCAATGGCTGGGGCATTTTCATACTGGTGAATGCAACCGAATGGTGCCTGGTAAAGGAAGGATGCCCTGGAGGGAGATACGTGAGGCACTTGAAGATATTCGGTATCATGGCGCTGCAGTTATGGAGCCTTTTGTACAGATGGGTGGAACTGTCGGAAAGGATATAAAAATCTGGAGAAATATGTATAATTGTGTAACAGAAGAAATGCTTGACCTTGATGCCCGGGAGGCATTGACATTTCAAAGATATATGCTGGATTATGACTGAAGCTGATAAATATCTTGCAATCTGTCTCCGAATCCGCTACAAAAGGAGAAACCATGAAAAGAGCAGGAAAATTAGCATTACTTCTCTTTGCACTTACCCTGACTACTGTACTTGGCGGATGCCAGGACAAAAAGGAAAGCGGTAAAGAGTTCGCAAACAACGAAAGTTCCACAGAAACAAAAGCGGAACCAACCATGGGAGGTTCCATTGTAGTAGGAATTACTTAGGACCTTGAGGATAGTCTTGACCCACACAAATCGGTAGCGGCAGGAACGAAAGAAGTCCTATTCAATATTTATGAAGGGCTGGTAAAGCCTGATGAACAGGGAAACTATATCGATGCGGTAGCCCAGTCGCACACCATTTCGGAAGACGGCAAGACTTACACCTTTACTTTGCGTGAAGGGGTAAAATTCCACAATGGGGCGGATGTTACCGTAGAAGACGTTAAATACTCGATTGAGAGATGCGCCGGTATCACGGATGGAACAGAGCCGTTGATAGCGGCGTTTTCTAATGTGGATAATGTCCGGACTCCTGATGAGAAAACGGTGGTGATCAATCTGAAAGAGGCGGATACGGAATTTCTGGCGTACCTGATAGTAGCCGTAGTGCCAAAGGACGGGGCAGATCTGGATACACAGCCTGTGGGAACCGATCCCTTTATGTATGAGTCACGTTCACCTCAGGAGAATATTAAGGTGAAAAAGTTCGCAGACTACTGGGACAAGGGACATCAGGCTTATCTGGATGAAGTGACTTTTAAAGTTGTAGCAGACAGCAACGCCATTGTGACAGGATTAAAAGGCGGCTCTATTGACATGTTTGCAAGACTGGATTCCACCCAGACGGGCCAGCTTGATGAAAAGGACTTTACCATCTATGAGGGCGGCATGAATCTGGTGCAGGCTTTGTATCTGAACAATGCAGAGGAGCCTTTTAACGATGTAAAGGTTCGTCAGGCACTCTGTTATGCAGTAAACCGCCAGGATGTGCTGGACATGATAGCTGACGGTAAAGAAACTATCATCGGCAGCAGTATGTTTCCGGCCTTTGAAAAGTATTATATGCCCGAACTGGCTGACAAATACAGCCAGGATACAGCTAAGGCAAAGGAACTGCTTGCAGAGGTGGGATTTCCGGATGGATTTGATATGACTATCACAGTGCCCTCCAATTATCAGTAGCATGTGGATACTGCCCAGATTCTGGTAGAACAGTTAAAACAGATTGGCGTCAATGCAAAAATCCAGCTTGTTGAGTGGGACAGCTGGCTCAGCGATGTCTACACAGACAGAAAGTTCCAGTCTACTGTGGTTGGTGTGGATGCCGTCTATTTAAGCGGCCGGGCACTGCTGGAGCGGTTTACCTCGGATGCCTCCAAGAACTTTATCAACTTCAATAACGAAGAATATGATAAACTCTACGAGCAGGTGCAGAAGAGCATTGATGACACAGAACAGGTTGAACTTTACAAGAAAATGGAAACAATTCTGGCAGATGATGCCGCCAATGTCTATATCCAGGATATGGCCAGTGAAGTGGTGCTTAGAAAGAATTTTGGCGGATATGTATTCTATCCCCTTTATGTACTGGATATGGCAAAGATTTACCAGACAAAATGAGCCGGGTAACTGCCCGGTGGAAGAGGAGAAGGATAGAATGAAATATACGATAAAAAAATAGGAACTCTCATTATTACGCCTAAATTATTCATGGAACAATAT
>ERZ857922.4266-NODE-4266-length-10978-cov-5.252312_pt1 | contig 10978 bp, 6 predicted proteins | sample MGYA00519579_ERZ857922 | MGnify/ENA primary metagenome ERZ857922 (study PRJEB31778, sample SAMEA3449375) | human gut metagenome | biome: human gut; feature: human-associated habitat; material: faeces | place: United Kingdom | collected 2010/2012 ... | reverse complement strand
CGCGGTTGCCCGCCCGCAGGCGGTAGGCGTAAACATTGTGCCGCGCGGTGCGGTTAGCCGCCCGCACCTGCTCCAGAAAGGCAACGGCGGCTTCCTCGCTGTCGGCAAAGGAGAGCTGTGCGATAAAGCGGCTTTTTTTCTCTTCATATTCGCCGGTGGCTGTGCCCCGGACGGTGCGGTAATCCTCCACGCTGGTTCCTCCTGTTGTCTGCAATTGGTCAAGTTTAGTATAGCATAAATCCGCACAAAGAAAAAGCCCGACACAAGCGGATGCTCGTGTCGGACCTTCCCCGGATTTATTTGAAGCACGGAGATATCATTTTGAAGAAGCTCTTATCAGACGAAGAGCTGCACCCACTGGTGGCCCCAAGCGGAAGTGGCATCGAAGTAGTAGCCAACGCCCATCTCGGTAGCGGAGGGGTTCAGAATGTTTGCGCGGTGGCTGTCGGAAGCCATCCAAGAGTCGAACACTTCCTGAGCAGAAGCTTCGCCCCAGCCGATGTTCTCGCCTTCGCCCTCGCCGGTCTGCTTGACGCCATACTCACCCAGAACGGTGAAGCAGTTGGTGCCATCGGGGCGGGTGTGGGAAGCGGTCTTTGCAACTTCCTGTGCGCGCTTCTCAGCGGCTGCGTTCAGGTTTGCATCGCCCAGAGTCAGAGCGGAGAGGCCGTTCTTGGTGCGCTCGTTGTTCACCAGAGTCAAGAGCTCCTGTGCGAACTGGTTGTTGCTGGTGTTGGGAGCGTAGGTGAAGATCATGACCCAGTAGTTGCCGTACTCGCCGCCTTCGTAGTAGCCGATGCCAACGTGGGTGGCGTCCTTGCTCATCATGCGGGCACGGAAGAAATCGTAACGGTTCCAAGTTGCGAAGACATCTTCAGCGGAATCGGAAGCTGCCCAGTAGTTCTCGCCAACTTCGATCTCATTGACGCCGTACTCAGCGAGGACGGTGAACTCGCGGCTGCCATTGGGGCGGTTGTAGGAGTAGTTGGTTGCCAGCTCTTCGGCGCGGGCCTGAGCGGCTGCGTTCAGCTCGGTGCTGCCGATGGTCAGAGGAGCGATGCCATTGGCTGCGCGCTCGTTGTTGATGAGGCTCAGCAGCTCGGCGCCATTGGAAGTTGCAGCGTGTGCGGGCATTGCCATGACCATCATCAGGCAGAACATTGCAGCGCACAGGAGCAGGTTCTTCAGGACGTTTTTCGTAGTGTTACGCATCGTATTACCCTCTTTTGAGTGACCCTACGAAAAAAGGTGTCGATCTACCAAAACACACTCGGCAAATCGACACCTAGTATTCCTAGATGGAGGTCGCTCAAAGGGCGGGCACCGCGTGTCCGTTTTGAGAAGCAACTGGCTGCCATTTTACAGGCCCTATAGCTTTGCGTCACAGCCTTTCGACTGCTTTGCCGAGAATATTCAGTTTTGACTTCCTTCTTCCGCAAGAGAAGAATTATAATGAAAAAAGGTGTCGATCTGCTGATACGCTCGGCAAATCAACACCTGAAACTCAGATGAAGGTCACTCGACATTCCACATCGTTGTGTTCTGTCCGAGAAGCAACTGGCTGCCATTTTACAGGCCCTATAGCTTTGCGTCACAGTCTTTCGACTGCTTTGCCGAGGATATTCAATTCAGAAAACCTTTTCTGCAGTCCGTAGGCTTTCTTTCGTCCGCCTCCGATCTGCGGCTCTATACTACCACATCCCACCTTCCCTGTCAACACTTTGCGACAGCTTTTTTCAAAATTTTTCCGCTTTCTGTTTTCGACAGCCGTTTTCCGGTTCTTATACCTATTATAATGGCCGAATCCCTTGTCAAGTCCCTGCCGCAGTGGTAAAATGAAAATGAAATATCAAGCGTATGATTTTCGACATTTTTCGAAGGAGATTTACATATGGAGTGTACCACTCTGCAGGAGGATGTCCTCTACTCCCAGAACACCTCCAAGCTGACCCCCGAAAGCATCGCCGCCATCCAGAACACCGTCCAGCGCAGCCAGCCGGTCGGCGTAGTGGCAGGCCTGTATGATGAAGCGCTCACCATCACGGATGTGAGCGGTTTCTTTTTAAAGAACCTCGGTTACGAATACGAAGATTTCTGCCGTGTCACCGGCTGTTCGCTCCGGGCGCTGTTCTACGGCGAGAACCAGAGCTTTCTGGCACCGGAGCGCTGGCCCCTCATCACCGCAGACGGCGACGGCCAGCTGCTGACGAAGGACGGCGTGCCCATTTTTGCACGGCTGTACAAAATGGACTCCACCAACAGCGACGGCGCCCCCATTTGGATCCTTTCCGCCCAGATGGACTGGGTCCGCCAGAACCTCCACCTCGTCAACAGCGTCATGCGCTCCGGCATATGGTACATCGACTGTGACCACGCCGGTTCCCCCACCGGCGTGGTCTACAGCCATGAGTTCCGCCGGATGCTGGGCTACCACGACGTTCTGGATTTTCCCAACACGCTGGACTCTTGGTCTGCCCTCATCCACCCGGACGACCGGGACCCGGTGCTGGCCGCGCTGGATCGCTCCCTCTCTGATCGGACCGGTGCCAGCCCCTACGATGTCGAGTACCGGATGCGTCTGCCCGACGGCCATTATGAGTGGTTCCGGGACAGCGCCGAGGCCAGCCGCCGCCTGAACGGCACCATCCGCCGCTTCGTGGGCGTTTTCGTCAATGTGGACAAGGAGAAAAAGGCGGAACTTCTCGTCAAAAAGAGCGAGGCCTTCCACCGCGCCTACACGGAATCCAACCTCTGCGAATATTACGTCGATCTCCAGACCGATCGTTTCGACCCCCTCAAGGAGGCCCCCTCCTTTCTGAGCGCCTTCGAGCAGCCCTCGTGGGATGCGCTGGTCTGCTCCTACCGCGACCGCTTCATTGCGCCCGCAGACCGGGACGCCGTGGCCATGATCTTTGACCGCAGCTACATCACCGAGCGCTTCCGGCAGAACCGCCCGGAGTTGAGCTTTGAGTGCCGCCTCCGGCTGAACGGCGAGGAACGCTGGGTGCGGAACGTGGTCATGCCCGGCGAGACCGCCGGAGACCCCCGCTATGCCATCGTCTTCATCCGCGACATCACCGACTCCAAAAAGGAGGCCGCCCAGATCGCCGCGCTGACCCAGCAGAACAAGGCCATGGACATGCTGCTGCAAAGCACGGTCAAGCTCGTGGATCGGTACTTCCTGTGCAACCTTTCCACGGATGAATACACGTTCTACAACATGCTCTCCGCCGCCAGCCGTCCTTCCAGCGGCTGCTACCACGACCTTGTGGCCTACTTCCTCGCGCAGTTCCAGCCCATCGGCGGCGAACGGACGCTGGAAGAGAGCCTCTCCCCCGCTCACCTGCGCCAGCAGCTCCGCACCCCGGACGACATCTACCGCTTCGAGTACAGCACCAAAGATGAGACCCAGTTCAAGACCATGGCCATTCTGCCCGTCTCGTGGAAGGACGGCGTGGTGGAACAGGCCCTCTTCGTTGCACAGGATGTCACGCAGGAAAAGAAGACAGAGATCGCCTCCCGCAAGGCCCTCAAGGATGCTTACGACGCGGCCAACCGCGCCAATCGCGCCAAGACCGAGTTTCTTTCCAACATGAGCCACGACATCCGCACCCCCATGAACGCCATCGTCGGCATGACAGCCATTGCCGGGGCCAACATCAACAACCCGGAGCGGGTGGCCGATTGTCTGGGGAAGATCACCCAGTCCAGCCACCATCTGCTCGGCCTGATCAACGAAGTGCTGGATATGTCCCGCATTGAGAGCGGCAAGGTCGTGCTCAACGAGGAAGCGTTCAATCTGGCCGAACTGGTGGACGACCTCATCGGCATCAACAAGGGCAACATCGCCGCCCACGGCCACAGCCTCGATGTCCACCTGCACAAGCTGGAACATGAGGACGTCTACGGCGACAGTCTGCGCATCCAGCAAGTCATCACCAACATCCTCAGCAACGCCATCAAGTACACCCCGGACGGCGGCCACATCGTCTTTTCCATCGCCGAGCAGCCGACCCACTCCCCCGGCGTAGGCTGCTACCAGTTCACCGTGAAAGACAACGGCATCGGCATGACGCCGGAGTTCCAGAAGATCCTGTTCGAGCCCTTCACCCGCGCGGACGACAAGCGCACCACCAAAATTCAGGGCACCGGCCTCGGCATGGCCATCGCCCAGAACGCCGTGAACATGATGAACGGCACCATCGACGTAGAAAGCGAGCTGGGCAAGGGCAGCAAGTTCACCGTGACCATCTTCCTGAAACTGCAAAACCGTTCCACCGAGCAGATCGACGAGCTGGCCCATCTGCCGGTCCTCGTGGTGGATGACGATGTGCTGTGCTGCGAGAGCACGGTCGAGATGCTGCAGGAAGTGGGCATCGACGGCGAGTGGACCACCTCCGGCGAGGAAGCCGTCGCCCGCGCCGCGGCCCACCACGAGGCACACAACGATTACTTCGCCGTCCTCGTGGACTGGAAGATGCCGGGCATGAACGGCGTCGAGTTGACCCGGCGCATCCGGCAGAAACTCGGCAAGGCACTGCCCATCGTCGTGCTGACGGCCTACGACTACACGGATATCGAGGACGAGGCCCGCACCGCCGGGGTCAACGACTTCATTACAAAGCCGCTCTTCCGCTCCCGCCTGACCGCCGCGCTGAAAAATCTCGTAGCGGGCAAACCGAACGCCGCCGACCGGAACGAACTGGACGAGCTGGCCCGCTGCGATTACACCGGCAAGCGCATCCTTCTGGTGGAGGACAACGAGCTGAACCGCGAGATCGCCAAGGAGATCATCGGGATGACCGGCGTCTCCATCGAGTGTGCCGAAAACGGCCGGGAGGCCGTGGAAAAGTTCACAGCAGCCCCCGTCGGCTATTACGATCTGATCTTCATGGACATCCAGATGCCGCTGATGAACGGCTACGAGACCACCGCCGCCATCCGGGCCCAGACGCTCCACGGCGGGCAGACCATCCCCATCGTTGCCATGACGGCCAACGCCTTTGCCGAGGATGTCGTCCTCTCCCGCAATGCGGGCATGAACGATCACATCGCAAAACCCCTCGACCTGAACAAGCTGAACGACGTGTTACGGCAATGGCTGTGATCGCTTGCGTTTTTCTCGTGTGTGTGCTATACTTTCTAGCGAACTGAATAGAAAACAGTCGGTGCGTTTCGTCATTTTGCTGATAAGCGGAGGGCAGAAACGTTAAAAGGGAAGCGGGTGCACAATCCCGCACGATCTCGTCACTGTGATAAGGGAGTCCCCCGTCCGGGTGCTTTGGGCACCGGTCACTGGAGCATCTGCTCCGGGAAGGCGGCGGAGGGCGGTGATCTTTCAGTCAGGAAACCTGCCGGTTGTTGGTACGGGAGCGTATGCTCCAAATCACGAGGAATTGGTTGTACCCAAAAAGCCTGAATCACTGGAAAAGGTCCTTTTTGTTTTGCCATCCCGCAAACAAAAGGGACCTTTTTGTTTGGTCAGGTTCTCTTTCCTGTACCCTTCTGTCCGGTTCGAACGAATGTATCCAAAACAGGAAAGGAACACAGAACATGAGAAAACGCACGATCCACAAGGCGGCGGCCGCTCTGACCGCCCTCGCCCTCTGCGCCGGTGTGCTCACCGGCTGCGGCGGGTCTGCATCCAGCACCGCTGCTTCCAGCGTGGCAAGCTCTGCCGCCGCATCCAGCGAGGTTTCCAGTGAGGAGGCCGATGAATTGGCTGCAAAGAACGTTGCCGATCTGATCGACGCCATCTATGTGCAGGAGCGCAACGACAACACCGACGAGCAGTGCGCTGCCGCCAAGGCCGCTTGGGACGCTCTGACTGACGCACAGAAGGAGCTGGTCGAGGGCGAAGAGGCCGACCCCGATTACTTTGGCCGCGACACCGGCGATGCCTCCAAGGACGACAGCCGCAACGAGGACAACATCGGCGACAATGAGCTGCTGGTGGTCTCCTTCGGCACCTCCTTCAACGACAGCCGCGTGGCCGACATCAAGGGCATCGAGGATGCTCTGCAGGAAGCTTACCCGGATTGGTCGGTCCGCCGTGCCTTCACCGCTCAGATCATCATCAACCATGTGCAGGCCCGTGACGGCGAGAAGATCGACAATATGCAGCAGGCCATGGATCGCGCTGTGGCCAACGGCGTGAAGAACCTCGTGGTCCAGCCCACCCACCTGATGCACGGCGCCGAGTACGACGAGATGATGGAGATGATCGACTCCTACCGCGACAAGTTCGAATCCGTCGCCGTGGCAGAGCCCCTGCTGGGCGAGGTCGGTTCCGACGCTGCCGTCATCAACGCTGATAAGGAAGCCGTTGCCAAGGCTGTGACCGCCGCTGCCGTGAAGGAAGCCGGTTACGACAGCCTCGACGCCGCTGCTGCCGACGGTGTGGCCTTCGTCTTCATGGGCCACGGCACCTCTCACACCGCAAAGGTCAGCTACAGCCAGATGCAGACCACCATGGGCACCCTTGGTTACAACAACGTCTTCATCGGCACCGTCGAAGGCGAGCCGGAGGAGACCGCTTGTGAGAACGTGATCGAAGCCGTCAAGGCTGCCGGTTACACCAAGGTCGTCCTGCGCCCGCTGATGGTCGTTGCCGGTGACCACGCCAACAACGATATGGCCGGTGAGGACGCCGATTCTTGGCTGAGCCAGTTCAAGGCCGCCGGTGCCTTCGACTCCATCGACTGCCAGATCAATGGTCTGGGTGAGATCGACGACATCCAGCAGCTCTACGTTGCCCACACCAAAGCCGCCATTGATTCCCTGAACGGCTAATATCCCGCATTTCATTGCCCGAAGGGAGAGATCTTTTCGGGCAATTTTTATGGGAGCCGCCCCCGCATGAGGAGGAGGCTCCCACCCATCTGAAATTTTGATTTTTTGAGGTATTTGATCGATGCGCTGCAAACAGTTTCTTACGCTTTCCGCCGCAACCCTGATTTTGGCCGCCGCCCTCACCGGCTGCGGTGCTTCTTCCTCCACCGCAAGCTCCGCCGCGGCCTCGGAGGCTGCGTCTTCGGCTGCTTCTTCCGTGGCCGCGACCTCGGAGGCTGCTTCGGAGGCCGCTGCCACCCTGCCGGACGGCGTCTACACCGCCGACTTCGAGACCGACAGCAGCATGGTCCACGCCAACGAAGCCTGTGACGGCAAGGGCACTCTGACCGTGAAAGACGGCCAGATGACCTTCCACGTCAGCCTTGCTTCCAAGAAGATCGTCAACCTGTATCTGGGCAGCGCGGTCGATGCCGACGCCAACAAGGCCGACTGGCTGCTCCCCACCACCGACACCGTGACCTACTCCGACGGCACCACCGAAGAGGTGTACGGCTACGATATCCCCCTGACCGCCGTAGACGAGGACTTTGCCCTCGCCATCCTCGGCACCAAGGGCAAGTGGTACGACCACACCGTCAGCGTCCGAAACGCAGAACCCAAGGCCGAAGAGGCCGCGGAGACCCCTGCGGACGGCGAGTACAGCGTCAATGTCGTGCTGGAGGGCGGTTCCGGCCGCGCCAGCGTGGACAGCCCCGCTGCCCTGACCGTCGCGGACGGCAGGATGACCGCTGCGATCGTCTGGAGCAGCCCCAACTACGATTATATGATCGTGGACGGCCAGAAGTATCTGCCCACCAACACCGAGGGCAACTCCACCTTTGAGATCCCCGTGGCTGCGCTGGGCACTCCCCTCTCCGTCGTGGCGGATACCGTTGCCATGAGCACCCCCCACGAGATCGAGTACACCCTGACCTTTACCCTGAACTGATATGATCTCACGTCGCAATTTTCTGAAAGCCCTTCCCGCCTCTGCCCTTCTGCTCAGCAGCTGCGCAGCGCAGTCCGCCCCCGCCAATACGGATAAGCTGGTGTTCAGCCACAGCTACCCGCTGGACTACGCGGCCCAGTTCACAGCCGACTGCTACGAGGGGGGCTATACCCTGCTCTCCCTCCCCGATTCGGATCAGAAGTTCCTTGTCGTTCCGGAGGATGCCGCCGAAGTGGACGCCCTCCCCGACGGCGTGACCGTCCTGCGCCAGCCGGTGCAGAACATTTACCTCGTCTCTACATCGGTCATGGATCTGTTCATCCACCTCGACGCGCTGGACACGATCACGCTTTCCGGCACCAAAGCCGAGGGCTGGTACCTCGACGAGGCCAAAACCGCCATGGAAGCCGGGCGCATCGCCTACGCGGGCAAGTACAGCGCCCCGGACTACGAGCAGATTTTAGCCGCCAATTGCAGCCTCGCCATTGAGAACACCATGATCTTCCACACCCCGGAGGTCAAGGAGCAGTTGGAACGGTTCGGCATCCCGGCGCTGGTGGAACGCTCCAGCTACGAAAGCGGCCCCCTCGCCCGGATGGAGTGGATCAAATTCTGGGGCATCCTGCTGGGCAAAGAAGAGCTGGCCGAGCAGTTGTTCGCCGCACAGGCCGAGCGCATCGCCGTGCTGGCCGACCAAGCGCCCACCGGCAAGACCTGCGCCTTTTTCTCCATCACGGCCAACGACCTCGCCAATGTCCGTAAGGGCGGCGACTATGTGGCCCAGATGATCGAACTGGCGGGCGGCGATTACGTCTTTTCCGACCTGACCGACAGCGGCAACAGCCTTTCCACCATGAACCTCCCGCTGGAAGATTTCTACGCCGGGGCCAAGGATGCCGACGTGCTGCTCTACAACAGCACCATTGAGGGCGTCGTCTCCACCATCGACGAGCTGGTGGCCAAGTGCCCCCTGCTGGCCGAGTTCAAGGCCGTGCAGAACGGCGATGTCTGGTGCACCACCCAGAGCTTTTTCCAGCAGAGCATGGAGCTGGCCGATTTCGTGGTGGACCTCCACCGCGTCCTGACCGAAGACGCCCCCGCCGACCTGCAATTCCTCACCCACGTGACCTGACGAAAGGAGCCGCTCATGACAAGCCAAAAACGCCTTGCCGCAGCCTATCTGCTTCTGGCGCTCCTGTTGGTGATCCTCTTCGCCGCGAACATCTTCTGGGGCAGCGTGGCGCTGACGCCGGGAGCCGTGGTCTCGGCACTGCTGGGCCGCGGGCAGGACGCCCTGTCCGTCGGCATCATCACCCAGCTCCGCCTTCCCCGCGCGGTCATGGTCGTGCTGCTGGGGGCGGCGCTTTCGGCGGCGGGCTACCTGCTCCAGACCTTCTTCGCCAACCCCATCGCGGGCCCCTTCGTCATGGGCATCTCCAGCGGGGCCAAGCTGGCCGTGGCGCTGGTCATGGTGGTCTTCCTGAACCGGGGGCTGCTGACCAATTCCGTCACCCTCATCCTCGCCGCCTTTGCGGGGGCCATGGCCGCCATGGCCTTTGTGCTGGCCGTGGCACGCCGGGTGCAGCGGATGAGCATCCTCGTCATCTGTGGCATCATGATCGGTTACATCTGTTCCGCCATCACCGAATTCGTGGTGGCCTTTGCGCAGGATTCGAACATCGTCAACCTCCACAACTGGTCGCAGGGCAGCTTTTCCGGTATGACGTGGGGCAACGTCCGGGCCGCCGCCTTGGTGGTGCTGCCCGTGCTGGCGGCGGCGTTCTGCCTTTCGAAGCCCATGTCCGCCTACCAGATGGGGGAAGCCTATGCCCAGAGCGTCGGGGTCAACGTCAAGCGTTTTTCCCGCGCGCTGGTTCTGCTTTCCAGCTTGCTGGCCGCCTGTGTCACCGCCTTTGCCGGGCCCATCTCCTTTGTGGGCATTGCGGTACCCCACCTCGTCAAGCAGCTGCTGGGCAGCGCAAAGCCGCTCTATGTCCTGCCGGGGTGCTGCCTCGGCGGCGCGGCATTCTGTCTGCTCTGTGACCTCATCGCCCGCAGCCTGTTCGCCCCCACCGAGCTTTCCATCAGCGCGGTAACAGCGGTGTTCGGCGCTCCGGTGGTCATCGGGTTGCTCGTCCGCCGGAATCAGGAGGGCGCACGATGAACGATTTTTTCTGCGAAACGCAAAATTTAGCCATCGGCTATGGCAAAGCACCGCTGGCCGAGGCCATCGCCCTCGGCGTCCGGCGCGGGCAGATCCTGACCCTCATCGGCCCGAACGGCGCGGGCAAATCCACGCTGCTCAAGACCATCGCGCGTGACCTGGAACCGATCCGGGGGAAGATCTTTCTCGAGGGACGGGATATGCAGACGATCACCTATCGCGAGCTTTCCAAAAAGCTCGCCGTGATCCTCACCGAGCGCATCAAGGTCGAGCTCACGACCTGCCGCGACGTTGTGGCCACCGGCCGGTACCCGTACACCGGACGGCTCGGCGTGCTCCGAGGCGAGGACCAGCGCATCGTGGACGAAGCGATGGAGACCGTCCACGCGCTCGAGCTTGCCGAGCGCGACTTCAACGCCATCAGCGACGGCCAGCGCCAGCGCGTGCTGCTCGCGCGCGCCATCGCCCAGCAGCCGGAGATGATACTGCTCGATGAGCCGACGTCGTTCCTCGACGTGCGCCACAAGCTCGACCTGCTCACCATCCTCACGCGCATGGCGCGCAAAAAGAACATTACGGTCATCATGTCGCTCCACGAGATCGATCTCGCGGAGAAGGTGGCCGACCGCATCCTCACCGTGAAGGGCGACACGCAGTTCGGCTTCGGCGCGCCCGGCGAGGTGTTCGAGGAGCAGGCCATCCGGAAGCTGTACGACATCGAGGACGGATACTTCGATCCGCTCTTCGGCAGCATCGAGCTCAAAAAGCCTGCCGGCGACACGCCGGAGGTGTTCGTGCTCGCGGGCGCGGGGACGGGCATATCCGTGTACCGGAAGCTCCAGCGCGAGAACGTCCCGTTTGCGACCGGCGTGCTGTACGAAAACGATGTGGACTACCGGCTCGCGCGGCTGCTTGCCGCGGAGACGGTCTCCGTGCCGGCGTTCGCCGCGCCGGACGATGCCGTATACGAAAAAGCGTTTGAAACGATGCGCCGCTGCGGAAGGATCCTCCTCGCGGGAGATGCTGCCCGGACG
>ERZ857922.4259-NODE-4259-length-11000-cov-3.380265_pt1 | contig 11000 bp, 11 predicted proteins | sample MGYA00519579_ERZ857922 | MGnify/ENA primary metagenome ERZ857922 (study PRJEB31778, sample SAMEA3449375) | human gut metagenome | biome: human gut; feature: human-associated habitat; material: faeces | place: United Kingdom | collected 2010/2012 ... | reverse complement strand
CGCTTCGCGATGCACAGAATTTATGCTGATCGCATAAATTCGCGCGGTATGTCTCAGATTTTCTGTGACCTTCGCTCACACAAAACACCTCGCGGAATATTACCAGTAAACAATAATCAGAATTCACCTCTGTACTTCAGGCTGAAACGTAAAGAACCCCTCTGCCGGACATTGGCAGAGGGGTGGAAAAAAGGGGGTTATATTCATTTATATAAACAAATGCAATGTGCAATTTGGAGCTTTAATATTTGCAATATCCGTTTGGGTTGTTCCGGATATTGTTATTATGCTATATTCCATCACCCGGAGCTTGCAATCCAGTACCGGGGCTTCACAATAAATGCTGATCAATCAATAGAAACAAATTTCTTCTCTTCTGCTTCTTTCTTGGTTTCTTCCTTCGGGAAGGTTACATGAAGGATTCCGTTCTCATATTTCGCATGGATATCTTCATGCTTAATGCTCGAGCCTACATAAAAGCTTCTGTTGCAGGTTCCTGTATAACGTTCTCTGCGAACATATTTACCTTTATCATCCTTCTCGTCCTTCTTCTCTTCTCTGGTTGCCTGAATGTTCAGATAACCATTCTTCAGCTGGATCTTCACATCCTCTTTCTTAAATCCCGGAAGATCGATCTCCAGTTCATAATTGCCATCTACATCACGGATATCTGTCTTCATCATATCCTTCACCTGAGGATAAGCATTGGCAGCTGCCTGACGGCCTGTCGGATATCCCATAAAATCATCAAATAAATCTTCTCCGAAAATACTTGGCATTAACATAACTCATTCCTCCTGATCTATATTCGCTGCGTGCTGCGCAGGCGTTTTTAGTTTACTGTTTCTGAAAACATCTGCAAATTCTGTAAGAACTTTCTCCGGAAGATTTCTTTTTTCTCTCTTCCTTTGTTCTGTATGTACTATAACACGCATTATTAGCACTGTCAATAGGCGAGTGCTAATTTCACACTTTCTTCACATTTCACGTAATTTTACGATCCATTTTTCCGATACATATGTCTGAAGCGCCGAAGATAGAAGGACTCCCAGGATCAGAAATGGAACTGCCTGTAAAAACACTCCCATAAATACATAAATATAATAACTGCTTTCATAAAAAAGAGCCCACGTCTGCTGAATACAGAAAAGAACATCTGTATCGGGACCATGGATTCCGTATTCAGTGCAGTGGAGATATGCTTCATGAGATCTGTCGAATAATACATTTAATCGATACCGGGACGGTAATAAGGCAGGCTACCGCACCAGATAGCATGGCTGCAACATCCTGGAATAGGAACTGGGAATTAAGAATGATCTCTAGGCTATATTGCTGTGTCTGAATGTATGAAAATAATAAAATAGTTCCTCCAAGATAAGCAAACAGCAACGTATTTACCGTTGTACCGATAATTTCTTTCCCAACCTGATAGCCGGAAGCTGTAAGCTCTTTCGCTGTCAGACTGTTTTTATGAGTCCAGACTTCATATACAGAAGATGTTACAGATAATGCTGTATCGATAACAGCCCCAAGAGTACTGAAAACAGTTACAAATATTCCTACATGAAGCATGTTAATATGAAGGTCCGTACTGTAATAATACATAAAATCGTCTTCCGAAATCTGCAGCTCATTTAACCCGTAACTTCCTGATCTCCATGTAATAATATAAATCGGAATAAACAAAAGTAACATTACCAGCAGTGTAGCCAGAAAAGCCGCCCGCGTCTTTGGATTATTTCCGTTCTGATAAAACAGAGAAATATAACAGACACCTGCACCTGCCACCAATATCAGGAGCAGTACAGGAAAACCGGCAGACATCAGCATAATTGAAAAAAACAAAATTACAATATTCCCTGCCAGTGTCATAATTGACATGGCTCCACGTTCACCACCGATCAGGACCATCAACATAATCAAGACCAATGTAAGAAAAATGATCATTTTCTGCCACTCCTTTTCCATGATGGTATTTTCATAATCGCTGAAGCAATAAAAACAGATACCGGTATTGCCAGTACAATTCCAATACTTTCTATCAGAAAACGACAGATATCATATGGAATGTGGTATCTCACGATCGTTATAAAACTTATATCATTATTCATCTTAAGTATGAACATGGGAATCATGCCGCTTGCCAGAACAAACAGCAGTACATTTATCATGGTTCCCATAATATCATATCCGATTTCACGACCGGAATGTATCAGTCTTCTCAGAGAAACCGATGGATTTTTCTGCACGATCTCTCCTACTGCTGCGCTGATCGTCACCGTCACATCCATAATTGCACCAAGTCCTGTCAGCATAATATCTGCCCAGAATATATCTGCTGAATTGCCTATACTTCCAAGGTATTCCAGATTGGAATAATCCAGATCTCCGTACATATAAATAGAAAATTCAAACAATGCCATGATCAGAAACAGAACACACAGTGTTGAAAGAACTGAGGAAAATGTTTTTCTATGAATTCCATTTAAGCAGATCAATGTAGTCAGTGAAAAAAGAACTGCGATGACATTACAGATATTTAAAATATTTTTCCCTTCTGTAAAAGCCTGAAATCCATACGCAAATATGACTGTATTCAGTATCACCGATACGATCGTGTAAAATCCCTGCTTTCCTGTAATGCAGATCAGAAGAAAAAATAATCCTCCTGCCAGTAATGCCAGATACCCATCCCTTTTTACAGAACGTATCGTTTTTCCGGGGCTTTCCTTTGAACCGCTTAAAAGAACGGTGTCTCCTTTATGATATTTCTTGGTCTGAACCTGAGAAGATGTATATTCATTAGAGACCGTTATTTTTCCCCCTTTATGCGGACCGTTTAATATCCGTGCCGTAATATTCTGAGTATAGTAATATTCTTTTGAGCCCCTGGTTCCTTCTCTGCTCAGAGTCTGTTTTTCTGTTACGGAACATATTTTTGCCAGCGGTGTATGATAAAATCGGGAATTACAGCAGGTAAACAGAACAAAAATAATATATATGCCGGCTAAAAGATATTTTTTGTGAAATATGCAGGATTTCATTAACTTCATTCCCCCTGTAGAAATATTGCAATCATAAACGCACTGACCGGTTGTTTTTTATCGAAGTAACATTGTACGCTTTTTGAAAGTATCGGTCAATATAAGGTATACAAAAAACAGCAGCAGAACCGTTTTCACAGTTCTGCTGCCCCCATAATTATTTTAACAAATACCTGACTCCAAAAAAGTCATTATTTACAAAGCGCAGAAAATGCATCTGCAACAAACTGAACCTTGGTTCCGATAATAACCTGTACAGAAGTTTTTCCAGGTTTGATCACGCCTGCAACACCTGCAGATTTGATCACCTTATCATTTACAGCTGTAATATCCTTAACCTCAAGTCTCAGTCTTGTGATGCAGTTATCGATGCTTGTGATGTTCTCTTTTCCGCCACAGCCTTCAAGGATCTTTGCGGCAATAGCAGTATAGTCATCATTTGCAAGCTCGATATTCTTCTCTGCCTCAAGATCGTCATCGTCTTCTCTTCCCGGAGTCTTCAGATCAAATTTCTTGATGGCAAAAAGGAATACAACATAGAATACGATGAATGCTGCAATTCCAAGCGGAAGAATGAGCCATGTCTTCTGTGCTGCCGGAAGTGAGGATGAGAAAAGTAAATCCATCGCACCGGCGGAGAAGCTGAAGCCTGCACGGAAGCCAAGAGCAACTGTGATCATGGTGAAGATACCGTAAAGTAATGCATAAATTACATAAAGGCCAGGAGCAAGGAACATAAATCCAAACTCGAACGGCTCAGTTACACCACAGATAAATGCACAGATCGCTGCAGATGCAACAAGACCGATGGCAACTTTTTTCTTTGCAGGTTTCGCACATCTTACCATTGCAAGTGCTGCACCAGGAATACCAAACATCATACATGGGAAGAATCCGGACATGTACATTCCAAGGCTCCAAGATACATCTGCAGAGGTTTCACCTGCCCAGAAGTGCTGAAGATCACCAAGTCCGATGGTGTCAAACCAGAATACATTGTTCAGTGCGTGATGTAATCCGGTAGGGATCAGCAGACGGTTCAGGAATGCATAGATACCTGCACCAACAACATCCATACCTGCAACTGCTTTTCCTAATGCTACAAGTGCACTGAAAAGTAATGGCCACACAAACAGTAATACAGCAGATACGATAATGGAAACCACTCCTGCGATGATCGCTACACAGCGCTTGCCGCTGAAGAATGACAGCCAGTCAGGAAGCTTGGTGCTCTTGAATTTGTTATAGCATGTAGATCCGATGATACCGGCAAGGATTCCGATAAAAGGATTCGCAATTTTGTCAAACGCAAGAGTTTTTGTTGCATTGTCAGCGATTGATGGCATGATGGTTGTAACAAATCCTGTAGAAAGAAGTGTTGTGAGCATCAGCCAGGATGCAAGTGCAGCAATTCCGCCGGTTCCGTCATTCTTTTCTGACATACCGACACCAACACCGATAGCAAAAAGGATTGCCATGTTGTCGATCAGAGCTCCGCCTGCCTTAACCAGAAACAGACCGATCAGATTGGCTGCGCCATGAATGTCTCCACCCTGCATGGTTGCCGGACATAACCAGTATCCGATACCCATGAGGATACCACAGATTGGCAGTACTGCCACCGGAAGCATTAACGCTTTTCCCAGTTTTTGAAGAAATTTCATATATTTCCCCTCCCTTAAAATAAATATATTTGACCGGATCACTCCGGTTATAACACCCCGAAAATTGCTACTATCTCCGGGCTGTTATAAGCCTGTCAGCTGCATGAAGATGATCATGAAAGCTTGAGGACGGCTTCATCCGCCGAAACATCCCCCTCCTTCTGGAGGCTTATCTTTCCGTAATCATCTGTGTTGCAGATCAGAACCGGGATAATCGTGTTTAAACCGGCTTTCTCAATTTTGTCCAGATCAGCCTCTATCAGAAGGTCACCCTTTTTAACCTTGTCACCTGCTGCAACGTGGGCTTTAAAGGGTTCGCCCTTAAGTGTGACTGTATCCAGTCCGATATGTATCAGTATTTCCGCGCCCTGAGTGCTTGTCAGCGTAACTGCATGAAGCGTATCAAATACCATTGCCACCTCACCGTCTGCCGGAGCATATATCCTGCCGTCTGCCGGGATCACGGCAAAACCGTCACCCAGTACCTTATCCGCAAAGACAGGGTCCGGAACCTCCGCAAGGGGAACCACTCTACCCTTGCAGGGTGCATAGATTAAATTTCCTTTATCTTTTCCTTTAAAAAATTTCAGCATATTCTCTTCCTCCCGTTATTTCACCACTTCTTCCGGTATTGATATCCGCGATGTCGATTTGTAAATATGTCTATATATTTTTTATCCGTTCCGAGTTTATATTATATATTTCGTATAATTTTCATTTTTTGGTTTTTAGGCATGTGTATATATTAACCATTATTTTTGGTTTTATCCACATTTTTATCGGTATTTTTCAAAAAAATAAGCTGTAGCACATTAACGCGACAGCTTATGTGAGAATATTCAGTTTACTTCAGCAGTTCTTTTTCTTTCATATTCGTTGTCACCTGAAACTCTCCGTTGATCCGTTGGATCTCGTATACCAGGGGATTATTTCTGGCCCAGCCGGGATCTTTTTCTGCCTGCCGGTTCCAGCTGTACCAGGCGCGGACAAAGCCTTCGTGGATGGTAGATTCCGCTTCCTGGCGGGCCTGGACCGCATCCTGATAATCCACAAAAGTTCCGATATAAAATCGTTTCCCCTTGAATCCGATGGTAGCACGGTATTTTCCATTCCGCAGCTGATAGACGCCACGGAATCCGCTGGTATTATCACTGCGGTGCTTTCTTTTTTCCAGCATCTCCACACAGGTTCCATCTACCATATGCAGCTGCCCGGGAAGCTCCTTCCATATCTCCTGTCTCAGACAGCCACAGCTTCTGTAATTACCATGAAGAAGGCCATCCTCTGTCACATCCACTTCATTTCCGCAGTCACACCGACAATGCCAGAACACAGAGCCCTTTTTGCTCCTTTTATCTGTATGATAGAGAGCAGTCAGCCGCCCGAAACGCTGTCCGCTGATGTCGGTGATCCCGCGACCTCTGACATAATGGCCGCAACCGCAGCTGGTACATTTTCCGGCTTTCAGGCTGTGTGCAGTGGAAATATGCATATTCCCGCAGTCACAGCGGCATTCCCACCTGGTCCTGCCGTTTTTACTTTCCATTTTTTTTACTGCCACAAGTTTCCCGAATCTCTGACCTGTAAGGTCTTCTGCCACCGGTCCTCTCTTGGCACTGTTTTCCGGAATACATCCACAGTCCTTTACAGTCCCACGCATCAGATGTCTGGTATTTACTTTTATCTCATTTCCACAATCACATCTGCACAGCCATACAACATACCTGTTTTCCCGCTCATCCAGTTTTTTCAGTACCGTCAGATGACCAAATCTCTGACCTTCCAGTTTAAGTCCGTTTGCCATCCTCTGTCCCTCACATTTCGTCAAAAAAAGCGATGCGGTAGAAATTTTTCCTGCCGCACCGCTGTCCGGATCCTGTTATTTATCCGTTTTCTTTTTTCTTCTGACAAATACTGCTGCCAGTAATACCACGCATCCGGAAACGCAGATCACTGCGATCCATTTTGCAATGTTTGTGTTATCTCCTGTTTTTGGCATAGCTTTTACATGACTGGAACCAGTATTTCCTGTATAGGAAGAAGTTCCCGTATAGGAAGAAGTTCCGGAAGCAGGCGGATTGCTGTCAGGTTTTATCGGCGTGTTCGTTATGGTCGCTGCCGGAGTTCTGGTCGGCACTGCAGTCGGAGTTTTTTCCGGAAGTGGTGTCGGTGTATTTTCCGGTACAGGTGTCGGCGTATCCACAGGATCGTAGGAATTCACAAAGCCGATATCCTGTTTCTCGCTGTTCATCTGTGCATCGGTATGTGCAGCCACAACTGCTTCCAGATCACCGGACTCTCCGTTCGTTACTGTTACTTTCACATAATAAACGGTATTGTCATAATGTCCGTTTTCCAGCTTTCCAGGCTGCTGGGAAACGCTGTAAGTGTATACGCCAGGAACAGCATATTCCACTGCAGGAAATTCTGCTTTCCCCGCACCTGTGATCGTGATCGTATTTTCTTCCGGCATGGGTGCTTCGTCCTCACCCTGAAGAATGATCGTATAAGTTTCGTCCGGAGATGGCTTCTCACCTGACAATTCCACGCTGACAGGAATCTTTACTTCCGCAACTCCAGCTGCCATAGCTGAAATCGGAAAAACTGTCAGGCACAGAACCGCAAGCAGGAGCACTGCCGGAAATTTTCGTATATTCGTCTTCATCCCCTCCTTACGTCTCCGGCGAATAAGGTTTCATTACCGCCAGAAGAACTGTTCTTGCATCTGTAAATTCCGAAGAGCAGGTTGACATTGCCAGTATCTGAGAAAAATCTTCGGACTTTCCAATGTTATCCATTGTCTGCTGATGGACATGTTCCGCGTTTTTTCTGACAAAATCCACAAGTCCGCTGGTGTCCGCCTGCCATTTTCCCGTTGCAAAAATAGAATCCTCAGATGCGGAAACCTGCATACATGCAAAAATTTCCAGCTTGTAGGAACGGTCAGGCAGGATCAGCGTACCTGTGGTGTTTTTGTTGAAAAATTTCTTTTTTCTGTAAAGATCCAGATCTCCGAACATCTTATGCTCTGCCATGTGATGACCATACAGGAGAGAATATTTCCCCTGAAAATTTCTGTCACAGCCGGAATCCAGAAAGATGCTTCCTGACAAAGCAAAATCACCGTATACATCGGTATTGATGTAAGTCAAGTTATCTTCTCCCTGAAGGATCGGATAATCGATCTTTGTGTGGTCCAGTGTGATCCATCCACAGACATCCGGATTGATCTTTCGGAGCTCTTCAAAAGAAGCGCCTCCGTCTTTCTGTTCCGGGTCCGGTTTCAGTTTTAAGAGCTGGGACTGGATGTCGTCCACAGCGCCATAGACCTGTGCGTTATCCCAGAGCGCATACCCGGAATACGCCGCCGCCAGAATCAGAAACAATGCTACAATGGCAGTGACCAGAGAGTTGGCTGCTTTCAGGAAAAACTTAGATGCGTTCATACTGCCTCCTCTCTACTGCCTGGATGATTATTAGTCTTCGTATCTGCGTCTTCTGGTAATGAATGCTGCACCTGCGATTACGATTACACCTGCGAATACGAGGATGTATGGGAGGGTTGTGAGGTTGATGCCGGTGTCGATGTTGTCACTATTCTTATTGTTAGTAATTGTTACTGACTGATCAGCTACACTAATTTTCTTATCATTGTTTTTGTACTCATACTTCGGAGCATCGTATCCACCATTGTTGCCTGTATAATCGGCCTCTGTTACAGCATATTCCACACCAAATGGTAAGTTTGTAAAAGTAATTGTCTGATCATTTTTCAGCTGAATATTTTTTGTTACTGTAGTACCATCCCAGTCACTGGCTTTGATAGTATTTTCTTTACCTCCAGCAGTATAAGAAATATCACTGGCCATTGTCTTTCCTGTATTATTTTTTAAAGTTACTGTTACATCAAAAAGTTTTTCTTTATCACCAAGATTACCAGTTACAACTTTTTTAACAGGTAAGCTATTTGCTGAATAAGTATTTTCAAATGTATCTGATTTTTCTCCATTCGCTGCTTCTGTATGAACTGCTGCAATACGAAGTTTTCCATTCTCTCCCTGAATAACAGTTACAACCAGTTTGATATTATTTTCGTAATAAGTAACACCTGCATTATTTCTATTTACTTCATGTAATGTGTACTCATAAACACCAACTTTTTCATAAGTTGGCAGTTCAATTGTAATATCTTTAGTTATTCCACTAGCAGTTGCCGCTCCCTTCGTAAATAAAGCACCTGTAATTGTTCCAAGATGTGGAGCAGACTTTGCATCTCCATCTGTTACTTTTCCGCTTCCAACCTGCTCTAATGTAAATGTCTCTTCCGGTGAAGTTCCCTCTCCAATTAATTTGTACTGTTTGTGGATAGTAACAGTTTCCTGATCTACAGGTGTTGCATCTGCTTCTGCCGCAAACGCCGTACTTCCCATGGTAAACATGGTGGCTGCTGCGATCAAACATGCTAACAGTTTCTTTGTCTTTTTCATAAGAAAATCCTCCTAGAAATATAAATTTTTATTTATAAGCTCATAAAAAGCAGCTTATACATTTGTTGTTATGTTCTCTCAGAAATGGGAGAACAATTACTTTTTTACAGTTCCCTTCTTCGAAGTATGGTGATCACTTTTGCTTTTACATTCTCCGTGGAGATGGGGCCGAATTCACGGCTGTCTTTTGCATGTGTTCGGTAATCTCCCAGAATAAATACACTGCCTTCCGGAACTGTATAGGGATATGTAATCCCTTCCTTTGCATATGTAGGAAATGCAATTTCTCCTGTCTGGGCTGTTCCGTTTACGAGAAGTGTTCCGGTGTCATCCATTGTGATTACATCCGTCTCACACCCCAGGATACGTCCCACATGAGTTTTGCCGCCGGCTTCATAGACGACGACATCATTTTTTGCAAAATTCTGTTCCATCCGAAAACCGATGAGAAGATCTCCGGCCTCCACTGCCGGGAACATTTCATTATCCGGTGCCTGGCCTATAAGAAAAACCTGTGTAAACAGTAGCCAGCCAACGGCCACGCTCAACACGATCCGCCAGAAAAGACGGATGTAGCCTTCCTTTATTTCTGTAGAATATCTTCTTTTCCGGATTGTCTGAGAACAGGTTTGATCTTTTTCAGCACGCATCACCCCCGCACCTCTTCCCCGGAGCTGTCTGCCTTTTCTTTTCCGGCATCCTGCCCGGTATTCCTGCTTTCAGCAAGTTTCTTATATTTGCGAATCACGGCATTGCAGCTTCTCTGGTGGTCGGCAAGGAGTGCATCGTAACGTGCACGTTCTGCGCTTAAGGATATTTCATAAATCTGGTTTAACTCTTCCAGCTTTTTCCAGAGATGAACTTCATCCACTCCGCCAAACAGCACCTTCCGAAACCTGACCGTCCGGAACCACTCCTTCAGCTTTTCGTGCTCATGATTTAACGCCTCTGTCTGCGGAAACCGCTCTGCTCCAGCATTACAGCTTCCTTTTTTTCCTGACCGTTTCTTCTTCATCACAACCGCCTTCAACTCCAACGCTTCCTGCGCCTGAATAACAACACACCTGCTCCGGCAGCTACGATACCTAACGCCAGAATGTATGGTGTTGTATTGAGATCCAGCCCAGTGTCCGGGATTGCGTCTTTGTTGTTGGTGAAGGTAACTTCATGTGCGGTATTTTCATCCTCATTCAATTGCTGAATATTGGATATTTCCGCTGTGTTTCCAATAGTAGAATCAGAACCGCCTATTGTATAAGAAGTTGTATATCTACTGCCACTATAATCATTCTCTGTAATTGTCACCGTTGCTCCGACTGGAACCTTTGTCACCATTGTTGTCTGGTTATCCGACAATGTAATATCCGCTGAACCACTATACTGTGTCGCACCGATATTGAATGGAAGATTAATATTTCCATTTACTACAGAAACTTTGAAGTGAAACGCTTTGCTTTTATCTCCCATATTTCCAGTTACAATTTTTTTAATATTTACCGTTGTATAAAGCGGTATATAGTGAGCATAAAAATTTACGGTACCATCTGCTAACTCTGGATCAGTTGGACGATGTGGCCAGGTTGTAATTTTCTAATCTCCACATGCTCCTCCGCCATCATTTTCCGGATACCAGCCATCCAGAACATATGTTATTCCATCGATAACTTTCTCATTCTCACCTTGCTCTGTTTTAATAACAGAATCTCCAGTTTTATAGTTTTTCGCATCAACTTGTGTATACTCTGTATCATTTGGGTTTTTCACCCAGAATTTAGCAGTAAATGCACTTCTACTTTTAATAC